>Ga0208375_1003267_pt1 | contig 13998 bp, 8 predicted proteins | sample RifOxyD1_FD_184038 | JGI IMG/M metagenome (GOLD analysis project Ga0208375, IMG submission 184038) | Soil microbial communities from Rifle, Colorado - Rifle Oxygen_injection D1 (SPAdes) | ecosystem: Environmental > Terrestrial > Deep subsurface > Rock core/Sediment | place: Rifle, Colorado... | reverse complement strand
GGCCTGCTGCATTTCCGGCCGGCGCAAGTCAATGTAACGATACGTCAGCCGTGTATCTTCGTGGGATGCAATATGCTCATCCAGATCAAGCGGCAAGGGAGGCACGTCTTTAAGCAAAGTTATTTTTATGGCACTGAGTTCGATTTCTCCTGTTCCCGCTCCTTTTACCTGGGATGCAGGACGCGCTTGAACAACGCCGGTTATTTGCAGAATGTCTTCCTTATTGAGAGTACGAAATTCTTTCGCAAGTTCAGCATTAAGAAATACCTGCGTTTTGCCATAGCGATCACGGAGATCCAGAAACCCGATTTTTCCCCCGATACGGACAGAATCAACCCAGCCAGCGAGAGTTACTTCTTTTCCTGCTTGTTTCTTGGATAATTCGCCGCACGTGTGTGTTCGAAGCATAGTTTATCAAAAATAAAGTTTGTTTTTATTCTTTTTGGTGTGTTTATTCCTTTTGATCGGTTTTTCTCTTCAATTCAATTTTGACAGCATCCCCTTCTTTAGGAACATAATTTCCATACGAGAACGTTTGATTTCCATTAACAAGAATCTGCAAGGTTGTACCATCATCCTCACAATAGCGAACAGCATCAACAACAAGGCATGGTGCGGTAAGCTGCATCCCGGCTTTTTCCAGGACATGCTGCAAGGTAAGAAGGCCGGAAGAAAACAATGACACAGTGGGATCATTAAAAGTCACGAAGAGATTTTGGGAACTGCTCCTGTTCTGCAACGAAAGTGTTTCGTTCTCCAACTCCACCATTAAAGAGAATTGCAATGGAGTTTCTTTAAATGCGTAATACGATGCTTCCTCGCAGCTATTTTGCTGGCATAAATTCTGCGAACAGAGCACTTCTTTTGGTGTTTCATCACAGAACAAGTAACAATCCACATCCGTGTGGCACAACCGCGGTTCGGCTATTTGAACAACCGAATCGGGAGGATTTAAAAAACCGGGAATGGTAAACCCCAGAACAATCAATACTAAAAAAATGATCATCGCTATTTGACGAAATCTCTGTTGCTTCTTTTGTTTCATAAAGAAAGAAAATTAAAAAAGGATTAATAAACTTTTCCACACTAACAGGAACTTATTTCACAACCAATGTTCCGGTCATTCCCCGCCATTCTTCACAGCTGCTGCACGTAAACTCAAAATTTCCCTTTTTAGACGCGGTAAATTCAACCGTAGTTGTGCCGGAAACTTCTTTTTCTACTCCCAGTCCAGGAATGGCAAAGGTAAATGAAGACAATGTAAACGTTGGGTTGGACGTATCCGGCTTGATCGTGAATGTAACGGCATCTCCTTCATTCACCGTAACAACATTAGGGGTGAATGACCATTTTTTTGAACTTACGGTCACCGCAGCTGTAGAACCAGTCGGTTTGACCTTTGCTTCTTCAGTTGGTGCTTCCTCAGCTGGCACTTCTTCAGTTGGTTCTTCAACTTCTTTTGTATCTGCTGTATTTTTATCTTCCGCATCTGCAACAACAGCATCTACAGCAACAACCTCAACACCAGCTTCTTTCTCCTCGGCTTCCGCAAGACCAGCGGCAACCGCCAAAGCCGCTTCAATTTCCTGCTCAAAGACAGTAAATGGCTGGGCGCCGCTCACCAGCTTGCCATTGATAAAAAATCCAGGCGTTCCCGTCACGCCATACTGCTGGCCTTCAGTAAAGTCCTCCTGCACTTCATCTTGATATTTTTTGGACTCAACACAAGCAGTAAACTTTGGAAGATCTAATCCTGCTTCCTGTGCCCATTTTTTATAATTATCCTTGCCTAATTGATCTTGATTCTCAAAGAGAAGATCATGATACTCCCAAAACTTGCCTTGCTCATGCGCGCATTCCGCAGCTAACGCCGCCGGTTCCGCTTCCTCATGGAAACTGAGAGGAAAGTCCCGGAACACTAATTTCACTTTTCCCGTATTGATGTACTTGCTTTCTATCTGCCCGAGAGTTTGCTCATAGAACCGTGCGCAGAATGGGCATTGAAAATCAGAAAATTCCACGATCGTTACCGGCGCTGTGGCATCTCCAATGACGGGATCGCCTTTTGTGTTGATGACCAAACGGACTTCTTCTGCAGATCCGTCTCCGGAAGGAGATGTTCCATCTCCTGCGGCATCACCAGCACCAGCCAACTCTTGCGTCGTGTCAAATCCTTGCGGGAAAAAATACTGGCCGTCCTTTGTAAGATAAGAATCAATCGTCTGACCGGCAACAGATAAAGATATTTTATAGAGATTATCGTTAATTTCTTCAGAACCATTCACGGTTGCTGTAAATGGTGGCTGCAGAAGCTTGGTATTGACATAATCAAGAACTTTGGTTTCCGCATCTGACAAAGATAATGTTGCTGCTCCCGTCACTTTCGATTTGCCGCTGGAAAAATTAAATCCTTGCGTAAACACAGAAAAAATAAGAAGGATGATAAGAATACCCGTTATCGCTTTCCACGTAGAAGCCTTTGAGAATGAACTGCTTGAAGATGAGGAAGAATTTGATGAGAAACTAGCGCTCTTCTCTTTTTTTTCTAACTCCGCCCAAGGGTCAAAAGGGGTTGATTTTTCTGCAGCGGGTAATGATACGGATGATGAAGTTGCTTTACTTTCTATTTTACTCTTTTCCATTTTATGTTCCCCCTGTTTGAGCGGTGTGATCTTCACTTCTGCTGTGCTTGGTACATTTTTTCCACTCGTGCTGCCGCTTTTCGATTGTGCTTCAAGAGTAGCTTTAGGTTCATCTTTCCGTTCATCCTTCATAGAATATCCATGGGACGCTATTGAAGATGTAACTTTAGTGGATGAATGAGAAAATTTAGGAGGAATTTTAGTCATTTTTGGTTTTTTAGCTTCTTTCTTCTTGGCATTCATATTGGGAAGTTCAATCTCATCATCGATGAACTCTTCACCAAAATAGGACTCATCAATTTCATCTAACTGTTTTTGTTCCATAGGAAAACACTCTTTGAAAAGCTCGGCTCAAAAGAAATTTATAAAGATTTAGATGATTAAGAAGATATTCTATATCGATACTAGTTAAGTATATAAAACCCCGTATTTTAGAGGATATATGGAAAAAAATAGATCAAGAATTTTCGCACAATTTATTGCCAATCTCTTTGGTGGAGGATTAGGCCTAATATCAATGATGTACTCAATCATCCCCGCAATTTTGTTTAGCGTAGCAATAAATAGGCGAAAATTTTTAAGAGGGAAACAATAACGAGAGGATCAAAACTCAGCAACATATAACGCGCAGCGAAACGTTAATTTCGTATTTAAGTTTCATATCCAACTCCCAAACTACTCTTAAATAGTTAAAAAACTTAATAACATAGGAATCATCTGTATGAGATTCCATGGAATTTAAAGTTCAGCGCAAGGGAAATGAAAATATCCATAAATACCCTACAGATGACCTAGAAATTGCCCGCCGATTCGGAAATCACCTTAAAAAAGAGCTTGGCGAGTTTCTCATTGGGGTGGTCGTCTTTGGCAGCACGACACGAAGACAGACCAGCATCGCCAGCGACATTGATGTCCTGATTATTACCGATGACACCACCACGATTATCACCGAACCGCTTATCGAAGCATACCGTCTGATCGTTGAGAACATTATGTCTACGATTTCACGCAAACTTCACATCACATCCATGACATTCACTTCCTTTTGGGATCACGTGCGCGCGGGCGATCCCCTCATCGTCAATATTCTCCGGGACGGCATTGCCTTGCTCGATACGGGTTTTTTCACACCATTACAAATCCTGTTGCAAAACGGCCACATTCGCCCTTCGGAAGAAAGCATCTGGCGCTACTATGGACGATCGCCGAAAACACTGGTCAATTCCCGCTGGCATGTCCTGCAAGCAACATTGGATCTGTACTGGGCGGTCATTGATGCCGCTCATGCTGCACTTATGAGAGCAAACCAAATTCCTCCCACGCCAGAACACGTCGCGGACCTGCTGGACAAAGTATATGTCAGCCGCCGCCTGCTTGAAAAAAGATACGTTGATACGATGCGGACATTCTACAAACTAAGTAAAATGATCACCCATCGCGAGATTAAAGAGATTAAAGGCCCGGAATACGAAAAATATTATTATCACGCTGATGACTTTGTGCGCCGCATGCGGCAGTTAATTGAGAAAGGAAAGTTTTAGCTCCCTAGCAAAACATTTAATAATTCTTCTTTTTTTCTAATTGTTGATGAAATTTTCAGGAAAAGAAGGCACCGCACCAAATAAAGCAAGTCCCTCAAAAAAGAAAGCAAGTGCAGCAAAAGAAACAAACAATCTCATTCTCAAACATATCCTAAAAAACGCCTTTGATTTTAAAGGAAAGATTAACACCAAATTCGTTCTGGGAATAGTCTTAAAAGAAAACATTTCTTTGAAAGAAAATGTTCCTGCCGTGCTACAAGAAATTGAATTGCGGGCAAGAGAAGTCGCAGCCTTGACTCCGCAGCAAATTATGAAAGAACTACAGAAAGTAGCTCCTGAACTCCTTCAAGAAACAAAAGAAACCAAAAATGACAAAGAAATAGAAGGTCTTTTAAAGCCGTTGCCGAATGCCAAAAAAGGAAAAGTAGTTGTCCGCATCGCACCATCGCCGTCAGGTCCTTTACACATTGGTCATGCCTATGGCGCATCACTAAATTATGAATATGCCAAGATGTACCAGGGGAAACTCATTCTGCGGATTGAAGACACCAATCCAGAAAACATTTATCCCTCAGCATACGAGATGATTGAACAAGACATTCGCTGGTTGACGGAGAACAACGTGGCAGAAGTGGTGACTCAATCGTCACGACTAGGAATCTATTATGATTATGCAGAAAAACTGATTGGGAAAGAAAAAGTGTATGTTTGTACCTGCGACGCTGATCTCTGGCGGGAGATGAAAAATAATGGAACAGCATGTCCCTGCAGAACTCTTCCCGTGAAAGAAAACCAGCTGCGCTATGCAAAAATGTTTAATGGGTATGCGGAAGGAGAAGCGGTGCTGCGATTAAAAACAGACATCAAGCATAAAAATCCGGCCATGCGCGATTTTGGCATCATGCGGATTATTGAACACGTCCATCCTAAAACAGGAAAAGAACAGCGCGTCTGGCCGTTAATGGTGTTTTCCGTAGCAATTGATGACCACGAGATGGGTATTACGCACGTCCTCAACGGGAAAGACCACACCGACAATGCCATGAAAGAGAAAACAATCATGGACTATTTTGGCTGGAAATCTCCGGAGTATAAACACTGGGGAAGAATTAATTTTGAAGGGTTCAAGATGAGCACTTCCCAGACCAGGCTGGCCATTGAACAAAATGAATATGAGGGGTGGGATGACATCCGCTTGCCTTTTCTGCCAGCCTTGTGCCGCCGGGGATACCAGCCGGAAGCGTTCCGCAAATTTGCTCTGGAAATGGGACTTAGTTTAACCGATAAAACCGTCAGCAAGGAAGAATTTTGGAAAATGGTCAATGCTTTCAATAAAGAGATAGTAGAGCCAAAAGCAAACCGATATTTTTTTGTCAACGATCCTATTGAAATAACGATTGAAAAAGCGCCAAAAAAAGAAGTGATGATTAATCTTCATCCGGACTTCCCACAGCGCGGGCAACGCGCTTTCCATGTTAATGGAAAAATATATGTCGCGGGAAGTGATTTCACAAAACTAGGAGAAGGAAAAATTCACCGTTTGATGGATTATTGTAATTTCATGATTGCCAAAGGGAAATGGAAGTATATTTCAGACGATTACGAAGAATATAAGAATGCACAAAACAAAGGATTTATCATCCATTGGGTGCCCGTGCAAAAAAACCTGCCCAAGATAGAAGTCCTTCTTGAGGATGGAACAACACAAACAGGAATTAGCGAGGAAGGATTTCAATGTGTAAAGACAGGAGAAATCATTCAGTTTGAAAGACGATATTTTGGACGGGTTGAGACAATAAACAAAAATAATATCCTTGTGTATTACTTACATAAATAATCAAAACGTACATAATAAACAAGAAAGCATTGAAAAATACAGACATTTAGATTAAAAGAGGAGGGATGAGAAATGGGAAAAATTAGCCGGGATACACCATTAGCGGAGATCACGTTACGAAGGTACGAAAAACCAACCATGAATGAGCGTGAATTAGTGCGCAAGTTTTGCCTGTCTGTTGGTTTGCTTCAGCCGGGAGATTCTAGGGATGTGATTGTCGATGTGCTCCATATATTGCTTAAGGCTCGGCAGCGGGGAGAAGAATTGCATTCTGAAGAAATTAAGAATCATGTCATGGACGACCGAAAAAGAATTGGACTCCCTTTGTTAGGAATTGCCTCTTCAAACATCCGAAGACAACTGAAGAGAATCAAAGATCTCCATTTGATTGAAACAAATGCCAATCTGTACCGAATTACTGAATTCTCAAATGTCAGTGAAATATTTGAAGAGAAAGTCCATGATTTTCTTTTAAAATCAATCGTAAGCAGGGTTCAGGAATATGTACAAAAGCTGGATGAAGAATTTAAAAGGAAATAAAAACTAAATATAGCTAAATACCATTAAGAAAAAAGAATTAAATATCTTATTAAATCTTATTAAATCCGATTAAATTATATCTTCTTCTGCAACAACAATAAAGTCTCCCGTTGCAATAACCGCAGAGAAAGGAATAAGAATACTCCCTTCTTTCGTTTTTTCCAACTCCATTTTATCTGTATAAATTGTTGGATTTCGTAATAATAAATGGATTAATTCACCTGAGCCTACTTCAAAAATGAGGTCCCCTACTTCCCCAAATTTTTTTCCTGATTTTGAAACTACAGTTTTCCCCAGGAGTTCTTTAGAATATAATTTCTCTTTCTCCGCCATATTCTCACCATGAATCCTTCTTACAGGATTGGGATAGGAGAGAGGGTTAGTATATAAAGTTTACGGTAATGGATTATGTACGTGAGAATATACGTGTGCGGAAGTTTATTATTCATTAAAATTTTTTCTTTCCTTCTTAAGTTGTTTTTTAAGCTTTGTTATTTCATCCTCAATCCGCAGAAGTTCGTTTCCTGAAGTGCCATGCTTCAGTTTTGCGTCAATATGTCGGACTTGTTGCGCTGCTTTTTTCTCTGCCAGAAGAATTTTCTTTGATATCTTTTTCGGTCGAAGATGTTGTAATAAAACATTCGGCTTCTGAATACTTTTTTGGAGTAAAGAGGTAATAGACTTATGATGTTGCTGCCAGCGTTCTTTCAGCAATAGTGATTCCGTACTATGTCCAACAGTAGCAGGAACAGTCATACGGACACGCGGCCTATCTATTTCCACTTGACGTAATCGATCTAGTTGCCCGCTTATCTGGGCAAATTCAGCTTCCAAAGACAGAACTTTTTTCCCAGTCCGAGAGATAATTTCTCCTTTTTTGAGAGGATATTCTAGGGGAAGCACTTTTGGCGTTTTAATAACTCCCGGAAGGGTACGGTATTCTCTTCTCAACAAGGAAAGCGTAACAAAACTAACAAGAACGACAAGAAAGAACACGGCAAACAAAATCCAATATCTGCCAATACCTGCCGCGCCCTGGAAAAATGCTCTACCGGCCAATGCTGCTCGTTCTGCAGTAGATGGTACTGGTGCTGCTTCTTCTCCAGGAGCAATTGCTGCTTCTTCCGACAATGTTAGTTGTTCAGCAGAAGGTGCCGGTGCAGGTTCATGCACTGATGGAGCAGCAGGAACAGGAGTTGGAACAGGAAGAGTTACTGCCGCAGTGGTGGGTTGTGACGTCCCGCCACCCCCGCCACCGCCTCCACCAACACCACTGGAAGGAGCGCCCCCTTCCTCAGCAGGAGCAGGTTCAACGACAACCGACTTCGTTGTCCTTCCCGGCCAGCCAAAAATCGCTGAGTACGATACTGAACTGCCATTACTTGTTTCCTGAAGCAGAGAATTAGTAAATATTTGATTTGAAACCGATGATCCATTCGTTGCCATAATACCAGTAGCATGGTGCTGAAACGTGTTTGTCACACTCGTTCCGTTATTTCCAGAAACAAATGAAAGAGAAAATAGAAAAACAATCCACAAGAGATATATCTTTGCAATCTTCATTTGGTACATATCTCAGCATCTGGATGGTCTGCGCAGATAAGTTGTTTTAACTGATCTAATTCATCGCTTCTTAAAGCTAATTCATTTCGCAAGGAAATTATTTCTTTTTGCTGTTGTTCAATGATCTGCTGCTGCTCTTTAAACGAGGCAGCGGTAAGCGCTTCAAAACCTCTAAACGTAAGAGTTTTGTATCCTCTATTATCTTCACCTACCCATTGCGGGAAGAATTGTTCTACTTCTTGGGCGATCATCCCCATCTGTGTCCCCCCGGGACGTTGCTGTGGATCTTTCCATTCATATGTAACGCCTTTTAACTGAAGCATTTTATTAAGGGCATTGGGAATAGGATGAACATTCTTTTTGAGTCTGATATCGGAAGGCGCTGTCCAGGTTCCCCCGCCTGGTTTGATAGCATCGCCACTCACTTCAAATAATGCGGTTGGAGCAGTTATATTTATCCCCACACTTCCTCCCATGATGACCATAACATTTGCAGCGGAAACATTTTTTCGATTTGAATCTAAATTAATTCCTACAGAATTATCTCCGCTGACATTTATTGCTTGACCCATGGCAATTGACGTAGTACCACTGGCGACGGTTAAATATCCCATGGCAATGGAACGAGTTCCACTCGCATTCGTACTTTCTCCCATAGCCATCGAGGCCTGTCCACTTGCAATCGAACCAGATCCCATAGCAGTCGACCAAGCACCACTCGCAGTCGTACTAGCTCCCATGGTCGTTGACCGAGTTCCACTCGCAGTTGTACTAGCTCCCATGGCAGTTGAGGTATCCCCACTCGCAGTCGTATTATCTCCCATAGCAGTTGAGAGATCCCCACTCGCAGTTGTACTAAATCCCATGGCAGTTGATCCTGCTCCACTGGCCGTAGTGTTGTATCCCATGGCAGTCGATCTTAATCCACTCGCAGTTGTACTAAATCCCATGGCAGTTGATTCAGTTCCATTCGCAATCGTACGATTTCCCATCGCCGTCGAGCCATTTCCACTTGCAATTGCATTAAACCCTAACGCAACTGCAAAATTACCAGATGCAGTATTTGAAGGATGTCCAATCTCCGCAGCTCCACCACCCGTCACTTCAACCAATAAAGAACCAGATATATTCGTATTTCCAATTACTGTTAATGTTTGTGTAGGATTGGTTGTGTTTACCCCAACACTTCCCCCCATGATAACCATGATATTATTGGTAGTTATGTTAAATTCTGGTGCAGTCACACTGTTGCTACTTAAGCTTATTCCAACAGAATTAGTACCGCTGACATTTATTGCTTGACCGATTGCAGTTGAAACTTGTCCTGCAGCAACGGTACGATATCCTATGGCAGTTGAAATAGTTCCACTAGCAACTGTTGACGAACCAGTGGCCATCGACGTATCCCCGCTGGCAATTGTTGACTCGCCCATGGCAACGGAATTTGGACCACTAGCAACTGTTGATGAACCAATGGCCATGGATTGCGAACCGCTGGCAATTGTCGATACCCCAATAGCTATCGATGTATCCCCACTGGCAATTGTTGACGAACCAATGGCAGTTGATGCTACACCTCTCGCGATGGTAGTATATCCCATGGCAGTTGATCCTGCTCCACTGGCCGTAGTGTTGTATCCCATGGCTGTTGACGTTGTACCATTAGCAATGGTACTATTCCCCATGGCCGTTGCAAAATTGGCACTTGCATTAGTACTATATCCCATGGCCGTGGAAGCTGTACCGCTAGAATTGGTACGGTATCCCAAGGCAATTGATGCTTGTCCACTTGCAGTCGTAGTTTGCCCCATGGCAACTGCAAAATCTCCCGACGCAGTATTTGAAGGATGTCCGATCTCCGCAGCTCCACCACCCGTCACTTCAACCAATAAAGAACCAGTAATATTCATATTTCCAACTATGTTTAATGCTTGCGTGGGATTAGTGGTGTTAATCCCTACATTTCCCAGATTATAAAAAATATTAAAGATACTAATAGTACTTCTATTCCAGAACGAAAAACTTCCATTAACATCATCATAACTTAGATCCCCTAACGGAGAATAAAAAAAGTGCCTGTCAATAGTAGAAGTATAATTACTAAAATTTACATCTTCATTGTTGATCAAATAATCTTTGTAATACGTCCTGCCGAATTCTAACGGCAAAGGCTTAGATGCATTCGCTCCCAGCATCACATTCCAACTTCCATTAACAATGACATTGATAAAGGTTTCATTATAAATAAGCGTGCCTCCCGAAGGAGCAGTCCAAATGAAAACAGTAAGATTTCCAAAAGAAACCTCGTTCCCAGTTGTAATGTTTTTCACGCCACTTCCTTGGTCTGACAGCATCACATTTAATGCAGCATGAGAAGTAAGACTAAGTAAAAAAACAAGGGAAAAAAAGATAAAACCATACCTCACCAATACCTTCTTTTTGTCCATCTATACCCCGTTATAATGCTAAGAAGAAAGAACACGTTTTATTATATATCTTTCTATTATAATATATCCTGGTGAAGATTGTAAAAGAAAGAATTTAAAAAGATAAAACAACTGATTTACTTCTCTTTTTTCTTCTGTTGATACTTCTCTCAATAATATGCCTCAACGAATCGTTCAATACTTTCTTTCTTCCATCCTTGCCTCACCAGCTTGTTTATTACTTCTTTCTTGTCAATTCCCATTCTTGCCTGCATGGCAACAAATGCTTTGAAAGCTTGCACTGTCTTTTCTGGAAGAGCTTTTCCATACGCCTGATGGAATTTTTGTATCGCTTCGATTCGTGCCAGCGCAGTACGTACTTGTTCAGTTGACCAGCCAGCTTTATTTGCAGCCATCATCATATTTTCACGTGACATGCTTGCTGCAGTTGCCTTCCCCATCCAAAGCTCAAGCTTGTCTATATCAAGCTCCTGTACTACTTTTCCTGTTCTCATTTTCTTCTTTGTAACAACAAGCACAACGACAGTACCTAATGCAATAAGCAACAGTAACAGAAGGGGCAGCCAATAGCTCCTTGCCGTGGAAATAGCCTTCCCGGCAATCGCTGCGCCAAATAATGCCTTCTTTTCTTTCTGAAGTTGAGGTAAATGTTTTCCTTCTTCAGGAAGTTGAAGTGCCCCTTCCTTCGTAATCGAGAACGTGCGCTCGGCACTTGCATTCTCATCAGCAGCATACATCACTGCATGCAATATGTAAGTTCCCTCTTCCAACCCATCGACCTGATCCACAACAACCAATGTACGATTTAGTGTAATTTTTTCTTTTTTGAACCAGACCTGTGCTCCCTCTTTGGTAATGCTTCTTTCAAAAGTAACCGGAACGAGCACATCTTTGTTCACGCTTAAAATTGCAGAATAATTCCACGCTATGCCAGATTTTACAGGAAAGAGATCAAGTAATGTAAGCGTCGGCAGCAACGGCACTTCGTGTTTCACTTCAAATGTACGGTGGCTGTTCACTTCATAGCGCCCGAAATGCAGTTGTATGGAAAATATGTACGTTCCATCAGCAAGCGTTGTTGGCAAAAATACTTGCGCCGATTCAATTTTTTCTTCCCTATCACCCATGAAGATAACATCAGAGCCTGAAGAGAAAGTTTCGTCTGCTTTCTTTACAAAGAAATCAAAAGTAACATCTCCTGAAATGTTGGCCATGGCTTTTACGTAATAAGTAAAGTCCAGAAATTCTCCAGGCTCGATCGGTGAGTCTAGGCTCAATATTTTCAGGTCAAAGATCTTTTCACAGAACCCTGCCACGCAGTATTTATCAACCGGGCAATCAGCATCTGTTTTACATTCGACAACAGGTGCAACTTTAACTCCACCGCCACCTGATGGAGCTGCAGGTGGAGCACCAATTTCCTCAGGAACAGCAGTGATCGTAATGGTAATTGCCGTGCTGTTTCCAGTATTACCAGAACCATCAGTACAATTAACAGTGGCTTCATAACTCGCAATATTCAACGTGCTAGCGGTAAGAATCGTGTTGGTGTTATTTGGTGTTGCTGCATTACTTACATTAAAGATATTGTTGAGGTATAACGAACAATTAGCGCTGAGAGAAACATTATCTGTGAAGTTAAAAGTGATAGAAGGAGTCGTAGAAGTTGTGCTAAATGAGGAATTCACAATATTGACATTGGGCGCTGCCAAATCCACATGAATATTGATGGTCTGAGTATTGTTTACGTTATTCAGCGTGTCATTGGCAAACACAGTTATCGTTGTAAGTCCTTCTACAATGGTGGAAATATTAACATTGGCATTCCAATTACCACTCCTATTAGCTGCCGTAACATTAAATGGTCTTGTTCCGTTGGTAAATTGGAACAAAACAACATTCACTTGTGTGAGAGAGTCAATAACGGTTGCATTAAATGCCTGTAATCCACCGCTGAGATTACTTTCATTGGAAGGATTCAGGAAAATAACTGTTGGAGCCGTTCGATCTACTGTAAATTCTACAAACTCGGTGCTATTCAAATTCCCATTTGTATCATTCGCAGAAACAGTCATCGCATGAAATCCATCAACTAAACGACTAAGATTAAGCGTAGTACTCCAATTGCCGCTGACATTGACAGCTGTGACATTAAAGTCGTTTCCTGTTGCATTATCGAAACGGAAGATCACAGCATAAATACTGAGATTAGTATCACGAATGGGTGTATTAAAGACTAGAAGATCCGTAATTCTATCAGAAACATTAGTTCCATTCGCGGGAACATTGATAACGACCCTCGGCGGAGTTCTATCGACGGTAAATTGGATGAACACAGTGTCGTTAACATTTCCCGCAGTGTCATTTGCGAACACAGTCATGGTATGAGGGCCTTCTGCTAATGTCGTGATGTTGACATTGGCGTTCCAGTTGCCGCTGTTGTTTGTAGCAGTTACATTGAACCCGGGGCTGCTGAAGTTGTCGAAACTGAAAAGAACAGTTTCAACAGCAGCCCCGCCGTTCGTCACAGTCGCATTGAAGGCCTGGAAGTTAAAGCTTAAATTGCTGCCGTTGGCAGGGTTGACGATCGTGACTGCGGGAGCTGTTCGGTCAATGGTGAATTCGAGGAATTCAGTGTTATTCAAATTGCCATTCGTGTCATTCGCAAACACGGTCATTCTGTTCAAGCCTTCCGTGAGGCGAGAGAGATCCAAATTAGTGGTCCATGTACCGCTTACGTTTGTAGCGGTGACGTTGAACGGTATTCCCGTGCCATTATTGTAGCTGAAAATCACCGCATAGATGCTCAAATTAGTATCATGAATGGTAGCGTTAAATGATCGAGTGCCACCATCTAAAACGCTGCCGTTGGCAGGAGTCGTGATGGTGACTCTTGGCGGCGTGTTGTCAACAACAAATGTAATAAATTCTGTGTTATTCAAATTGCCATTCGTATCGTTGGCAAACACAGTCATGGTGTGCGGTCCTTCTGCCAGGCCACTGACATTTACACTTGCAGCCCAGTTCCCGGAGCCGTTGACGGCAGTCACATTAAATCCAGTTCCTGTGAAGTTGTCGAAGCTGAACAGGACATACTGGACGGATAAATTAGTATCTCGCACGGTAACATTAAATGTCTGGTTGCCAGTGAACACAGTGAAGTTGCTTTGGTTTGTGGGTTGGAAAATAGTCACAGTTGGAGGAGTATTGTCAACAACAAATGTAATAAATTCTGTGTTATTCAAATTGCCATTCGTATCGTTGGCAAACACAGTCATAGTGTGTGGCCCTTCTGCCAGGCCACTGACATTCACACTTGCAGCCCAGTTCCCGGAGCCGTTGACGGCAGTCACATTAAATCCAGTTCCTGTGAAGTTGTCGAAGCTGAACAGGACATACTGGACGGATAAATTAGTATCTCGCACGGT
>Ga0208375_1003264_pt1 | contig 14011 bp, 17 predicted proteins | sample RifOxyD1_FD_184038 | JGI IMG/M metagenome (GOLD analysis project Ga0208375, IMG submission 184038) | Soil microbial communities from Rifle, Colorado - Rifle Oxygen_injection D1 (SPAdes) | ecosystem: Environmental > Terrestrial > Deep subsurface > Rock core/Sediment | place: Rifle, Colorado... | reverse complement strand
ATTAAAACACCTCTGGGTAATATTTCCAAATCGGGATTCCATGACGTTTGGGATAATAAATACTACCGTCAGATGCGCCGCGCCCTGAGGCATGGCAAATACGACTTACTGCCTGAAATCTGTCGCCGTTGTAGAATCCCGAATTAGAATTTTCGGAAGTTAATTCCCTAACCAGTTCATCATCACCACCGTCGCAAATCGGCCTTCGGGTTCACCGTTTTTCACAGAACGCACGTGGGAAAAAAATCTCCGGTCGGAAAACACGTCCGCTTCACTTACCCCTATATTCTGCTTCGTTATCTCTGCTTCAATAAATTGCTGTTTCAAAAACTCTCCGGTATCAAGTAAATATCCATCTTCACCTGTCTTTTCCGCAAATCTCCCCCAGTCTCTTTTAAATGGTAACTTCCCGATCCAGGTATACGATTCCTTCTTTATCCCCGGTCCCGCCGCTACGGTAATTTCCCCCGTATCTGACCCCAACTGCCTGAATTTATTGATTACCAAACCGGGCAACCCCCCGTCCAGCCCCTGTCTTCCCAAGTGTGCCAGTGCCAAAATCTTCTTTGCCGGATCATATACCACCGTCGCATGACAATCCGCTGTCACCATCCACAAACCGACTCCCGTCTCAGAGGTTATCAACACATCACCATCAACATACATTCCTTTATCTTTGCCCCCCACCCGCATAACCCGGATACCCAATTCCAGACTGGCCATCACACAGTCCCCAATCTTAATATTTAATTTATCTAAAAATCTTCTCCTGTTCCTGTTTACCTCTTCTTTGTTTCCCCATTTCTCAGCCATATTCCCCTCCTCCGCCGTCGACACCCCATGCATCAACTCCGGGAATTTCGCCAAAGTTTTAAGTCTATACATTTATTTCCCCAAAATATCTTTTGCTTTCAACAGCAACACCACTGTAGCCGAATGCGTAATTTCGCCTTCTTCTACCATTTCTAATGCTTTTTCATATGGCACTTTTATCACGCGTATCGTTTCCGTACCTTCCGGATGACTTTGTCCTTCAGTCAGTCCACAAGCCAGATACAAATAGTTGGGGGATACCACAGCAGTAGTAAATGGATCAATCCAGTCCAGATATTGCCACCTGGCTGCTTTAAGTCCTGTTTCTTCCTCCAACTCCCGTTTCGCAGCCGCCAACTTATCTTCTCCAGAGTATATTCCCCCACTTATGGCTTCTGCTGTTATTCTTCCTATCCCATAATGAAATTCCCGTGTTAAATATACCTTCCCCTTATTATCTACAGGTAATACTGTCACCCCGGCCTTCATAGTTACCACCCCGAAAATCCCGGGCTTTCCATCCGGACGGATCACCTCATCTTCTCTTACCGATATCCAGGGATTTTTGTAAACAGTCTTTGTCCCGGTCACTACCCACGGCCCTCTTTTGACTTTCACTGCTTGATTATACCTTGCCCTATCCCGGTATAATACCCTGGCATGGGCCAATTTTTTGTTACCGGAGGGACGCCGCTCTCAGGTCACATTACCATCTCCGGTAATAAAAACTCCGTTCTCAAACTCATGGCTGCTTCTCTTTTGGCAGACGGTCCGGTAACTCTGACCCGGGCCCCGGTCATCCGTGACGTCTCCGCCATGGCCGAAATTCTGGAATCTCTGGGGGCAAAAGTCACCGGCCTTGCCACCCCTAAAATCACTATCGATCCCCGCGGATGCAACAACTGGGAAGTCAGCCCGGAATTATCCCGCAAAGTCCGCTCCTCCGTCATGTTCCTGTCTCCCCTGCTGGCCAAATTCGGACGGGTCAAAATCGGCTTTCCCGGTGGTGACGTCATTGGCAAAAGGGCTATCGGCACCCATCTGGATGCCCTGACCCGTCTGGGAGCAAAATTCGATATCCTCAATGACACCGTCTCCGGCAGCTTCACCCCCCCGAAACAACCCGTCGCCGTCTTTCTGGACGAGGCTTCCGTCACAGCCACAGAAAATGCCCTTATTCTGGCCTCTACTCAACCCAACACTACTACCATCGAAGATGCCGCCTGCGAGCCGCATGTGGGCGATCTGGGGCAATTCCTGACCCGTATGGGAGCCGAAATCACCGGTTTGGGATCAGGTATCATCAGCGTCCTGGGCACGCCCAATCTCAAAGCCGTAACCTATCCGGTCTCCCCGGATTATATAGACGCCGGCACCTTCGCTATTGCGGCTGCCGCCACCGGCGGTACTATCACCATTTCTCCAGTAGATCCCAAAGATCTGCGCATGATTCTGCTCTACTTATCCCGCTTCGGCGTTAAATATTCCTGGCCCAAAAGTGACACCCTCAAAATCCTGCCTTCCCGGCTCTCAGTCGATCCGGAGAAGTTGGGCATCCGCCAAAAATTCCAGACCCGTCCCTGGCCGGGTTTCCCCACAGATCTGCTCAGTCCTCTGATCGTACTGGCCACCCAAACCCAAGGAACTGTTTTGATGCACGATTGGATGTACGAAACCCGGATGTTCTTCACCGACAAACTGGTGGCAATGGGTGCTAATATCACTCTCTGCGACCCGCACCGCTGTCTGGTTACCGGTCCCACCCCCCTGGTCGGCCGCCATCTGGCTTCCCCGGATATCCGGGCCGGCATGTCCATACTCATCGCTGCTCTGGCCGCCGAAGGGGAAAGCATCATAGACCATGCGGAAATCATCGAGCGCGGTTACGAAGACCCCGCCTCCCGCTTTGCTTCCCTTGGAGCCAAAATCGAACGCGTCGACCGCCATGATTAACAAAGCTCTTCCATTTGAAATCCCCATCCATTTCCAAAATGGTACTTTCGCAATACCTCAACAAATCAAGCAAAGGTTTCGCCTAAAGATTGGTGATAAACTCAAATTAATCGCCAGAAAGAATTTCCTCATCATCGAATTTAAACCCTAATGGTTGACCTCTCCCCATATACTACTTTGCGTGTACCCGCCAAAACCGAAAAGTTGATAGAAATAAATACTTTGGCTGATATTAAAAAACTCCCTTCCGAAAATGTCTTTTTCCTGGGCGAGGGGGCAAACGTGCTATTTACAAAAGACTTTCCCGGAACTGTTGCCAAAATTAATCTTCCTGGGATAAATGTCCTCAAAGAATCCGCAGATTCCGTCGTCATCGAGGTTGGTGCCGGTGAAAACTGGCACAAATTTGTCATGTACACCGCAGAAAACAGTTGGTCGGGAATCGAAAACCTGGCTCTTATCCCCGGCTGTGTTGGAGCCGCTCCCATTCAAAATATCGGGGCCTACGGCCAATCCGTGGATCAAACAATCGATTCTGTAAATTATTTCAATCTCTCAGCCCAAAAATCTTACATCCTCTCCAATTCCGATTGTCAATTCAAATATCGGAATAGCACCTTTAAACACGAACTGAAAAATCAATTCTTAATTACCTCAGTTACCTTCAGACTTTCCAAATCTTCTCACTCCAAACTCGACTATTATTCCCGTTACGAATCTCTTCAGACGGAAATTGCAAAAATTGCTGAACCTCCCTACGCCGTCCAGGATGTCAGCCGTGCAGTAATTAACATCCGTACCCAAAAAATGCCCGATTGGCACAAACAGGGTACCGCCGGCAGTTTCTTCAAAAACCCTTTTATTACCAAAACCAAATTAGCCGATCTCCAAAATAAAATCCCGGATATTCAGTACTACCCCACTACGGGCATGGACTACCCTAAACTTACCGATCCTGCCCTGGCTACCTCCGACTATGTCAAAATACCGGCCGGAAGACTCCTCGATGAATTGGGTTGGAAAGGCAAAAGAGTCGGTAACGTCGGCACTTTCGATCAACACGCCTTAGTCATCGTAACCTACCCCGGTGCCACGGGTGCCGAAGTTTACGAATTCGCCGAGGCCATGCGCGCCGACATCAAAAAACATTTCTCAATTGATCTGGAATACGAAGTCGTTATTGTTTAATCAATTTCCGTTTAAGCTTCTTGTCGTAAGTTACCAATTCAACTTTATTTTCTTCTGACAAGGCAAATAAATATGCATCAACAATACTCAAGTTAGTTTGATCTCTGTAAACGGCCAAGGTATTAAATAATAAAGTTCTGTTACTTTCGCAATTTGGCTTCATAAGTAAATCCACTACCCATCCAAATATTTTCTCTCTGGATTGACCATAGTGCTCCTGTAACGCAAACACCAGCTCTATCACGACTTCCTCAACCAGCCACACAACACCCTTATCAGCTATTTTTTCTAGTAACGTATCACCGTCTACCAGATACCTAAGCAAAACGTTGGTATCGACTAGTATTTTTTGCATCCTTTCGGGTTCTTAGATTCAAACCGGATATATGAGCCCTGGCAAGTTGTCTCTTAGTCGGATAATTTCCTTTAAATTCCACCAGCACGCCCCTTAAGGACTCCCAACCGGTCGCTTTGGACACCTCAATTCCCTTTCCCCGAACAATAAAGTTCAATTTATCACCCCCCTTAATGTCCATACTCTTCCTCATCCCCGATGGTATGGTAATCTGTCCCTGCCGAGTTAATGTAACTGTATACATAATAATGCAAAGTATATAACCACATTAAATACTTGTCAAGTTCATTACTCAAGAATAACTTCTCTTCAATTTATCCTTTTCCTTCTTCTTTTCCAACGCCAGTCGGATAAGTTTATCCAATAAATCGGCATATTTTATTCCCGTCGCTTCCCACAACTTAGGGTACATCGAAATATTGGTAAATCCCGGTAAGGTGTTAATTTCGTTAACCACAAATTTACCCTCCGGAGTCAGGAACATGTCCACCCGTGCCATACAGGAACATTCCAAAACTTTAAATGTTTTAACCGCTAATTCCTGACATATCTTTATCTGTTCTGCTGACAATCTGGCCGGAATCACCAATTCCGCCCCATTCTCATCAATATATTTGGCCTCATAGTCATAAAACTCATGCCCCCGGGGTATCACTTCCCCCGGTAACGATGCTGTCGGCTCCTCATTTCCTAACACTGATATTTCAATCTCCCTGCCCTCTACCGCCTCCTCAACAATCACTTTAGTGTCATACTGAAAAGCCAATTTTATCGCTTTCTCTACCTCTATCTCTTTCTCTATCTTACTTATCCCCACCGACGATCCCATATTCGCCGGTTTCACAAACACCGGGAATTTAAAAGGAATCTTTGGGTTTCCTGAACTTGTACTTAAACTTAGACTGACATAATTTGCTACCGGTATCCCGGCCTGAATCAACAATCTCTTTTGCACATCCTTATCCATCCCGACCGCCGACCCCAGCACCCCCGCCCCCACATATGCCACATCCAAAAGTTCAAAGAGACCTTGTAGTGTCCCATCCTCTCCGAAAGTTCCGTGGATAATCGGAAAAAATATATCCACCTTCTCTTCCTGCACCGCCAACCCCTTTTCCCCGCTGGGCAACGCTTTCATCTCCGCCCCTTTCGGTAGCCATTTCTGGTCCATTCTGTGCCACTGCCCGGTCTTATCCACTCCCAAAAGTTCCACTTCATATTTATTCTTATCCAGCGCTTCATAAATGGATTTCGCCGACCTTACACTCACCTCATGCTCTCCGGATCTGCCCCCAAACACCAACCCTACTCTCATTTTTGTCATGCCTGCATTATAATACGCAAGCATGGGAGATTCCCCTCTCCATTGGATAGAAATTTCTGCCTCTGCTCTCCGTCACAACCTGCACGTGCTCCGCCGGAAAATTCCCAAATCCGCCAAAATTATGGCTATGGTCAAAGCCAACGCCTATGGCCACGGACTGAACATCGCCGCTCCGGTGCTTGCACCCCACGTCGATTTCTTTGGCGTAAACACCATTTCAGAAGCTCTAACTATCAGAAAATTAGGTTTAAAAACACCCATCTTGATCACTGCCCCGGTTTCTCCGTCAGACTTTCTCCTCGTCGCCAAACATCACATCTCCTTATGTGTCCACTCACTCGATTTTCTTCAATCTCTATCTCTATCTCGATCCTCTATCTCCATTCATCTCAAAGTCAATACCGGCATGAACCGCTTAGGTCTTTCCCCCATCGAACTGCTATCAGCTCTGGCTTTAATCAAAAGATCCCCCCATCTGACTCTTGAAGGTATTTACACTCATTTTCACAGCGCCGATACAAACAAAATAGCCACCCTCAAACAACTCGATGTTTTCCTCCAAACCGTCTCCCAAACCAAATATCTTTTTCCCGCCGTTTTGGCCCACTGCGCCAACTCTGCCGCCATTTTCAACTATTCCCAAACCCACCTGGATCTCGTCCGCCCGGGAATTACAATTTATGGTCTTTCTCCAAACCCTAGCCTCACCATTATTCCTGCTCTAAAACCAGCTATCCTATGGAAATCTAAAATTGTTTTAGTCCGTAACTTATCCACAGAAGAAACGGTGGGATATGGTGCAACCTATACCACGAATCAAAAAAAGGTTATGGGTCTGATACCCTTAGGGTATAGTGACGGCTTAGATATCCGTCTGGCAAATAAAGGCCTGGTGTATATAAATAATAAATCCACCCCGATTATTGGCAGAGTTGCTATGAACTTTATCTCTTTGGACTTATCTAATGTGGCCAATCCATTGGGAAAAACAGTAGAAATATTGGGTTCTAATCAGAGTGCCTGGGACTTGGCAAAATCCACGGGTAATATCGCTTACGAAGTTCTCACCCGCCTCTCCCCGTTTATCCCCCGCCTCTTGACAAAGTAGTACCACTAGTAGTACCATTATATCGTGACCCAATTAAGTTCCACTCTCCAAGCCCACGAAGCTAGAGCTAATTTCTATCAGCTTTTGGATGAAGCTTCGGATAAACTCCGCCAATTCACCATTACTCTACGCGGTAAAACCAAAGTTGTCATTATGCCGTTTGAAGAATACGAAGGGTGGTTAGAGACTATGAAAATAATGTCTGATAAAGAATTTGTTACATCTATCAAAAAGGGAATCAAAGAGATTAAATCAGGCAAAGGTATCCCCGCTGCTAAAGCCGACAAACTTATCGGATGGTAAACTCTAATTCATGGAGATTATTTTCTCCCCGACGGCAGTCAAACACCTCCAAAAAATAGGTCCGGTGGAAAAGAAAAAGGCCAGAAAAAAAATCGGTATACTAAAAGACAACCCACTCCTCGGTAAGCAGCTGGGTGGTGTTTTGTTAGGCTACCGAAGTTACTATGCCTGGCCACTAAGAATAATCTATTCCTTCGATCCCCCAAACCAAACTTTATATATTTATGATGTCGATTACCGCGGTAAAGTCTATGACTGATACGAATTATTTGCTTCGGCTTTGGACCGGACCTCTTCCCCACCAGGAACTTTTTCCGGACCGGCAAATCAATCCCCTTCTCCACTGGTTCATTCACCCGTTGAAGCGCCGTATCGCCAAATACTACCTGCTGTTTCTACAGCGTATTTCCGGACTCAAGGTCATCGCCGTTACCGGCTCTGCCGGTAAAACCATCACCAAAAATATGCTCACTTCCGTCTTTTCCCTGGAAGGACCAACCGTCTCCACCCTGGACAATATTACCTCCACCTACAACCTGCCCACCACAATTCTCCGCTGTTCCATGCGCACTCGCTATCTTATCCTGGAAATGAGCATTGAGTATCCCGGTGATATGGACTTTTATACTTGGCTAGCCCGGCCTGACGGGGCTGTCTATCTCAATGCCAACCGCACCCACACCCAGTATCTGAAAGATGTTTCTGTCGTCGCCTCGGAAAAAGCTAAGCTCATTGATGCATTAGTACCGTCTGCCCCGGCAGTCATCAATGCCGACGATCCGAATATTAACCTCCCGGTCTCTGGCTCAGTCTTCAAATTTGGTGCTTCACCGAATTGCTTCACCCAAATCAAATCTTCTGTCATCTCCTCCGACCTCAAAACCAAAGTCGAACTAGTCATCAATCAAAAATCATTTACCATTCATCTCCCGTTTCTGGGACGCCACTTTGCCTATCCTGCTGCTGCTGCCGCCACAATTGCCATTCTGTTTAATGTTCATCCGCAAAATATAGTCTATGGATTGGAGCATTCCCCGGTCCCCTCCCGACGCCTCTATCTCATCCCAGTCAAAAACGGACCGCTGCTTTTAGACGACACCCACAATGCCAATCCTCTGGCAGTCGCTGCTTCATTGGACACACTAATCGAAATTTCCCGCTTAACAGGCAATACTCCGGTTTTTGTTTTCGGACAAATGAACGAGCTGGGTCAATACGAACAATCTGCTCATGAAGAAGTCGGTCTGAAAATTCGTAAATTGAAAATAGAGAATTTATTGTGTACCGGTCCGGCTACCAAATACACCATTGCCGCCGCCGGCACCGGGCAGTATTTCGACACCGTCGAAACCCTATCCCAACGTGTCATAGATTTCTCCTCTCGCAACTCTCATCTCTGCATTCTTATCAAGGCCTCCCGCTCCTTCCACTTCGAAACCATCGTAGAGTCCCTTACCCAAAATGCTTCAATTTCATAATCTGCTTTTTGACTTCGTAAATTTCTTTCTTCAGGCTCAAAACCCGTTGGTGAAATAGATTGTGGTCCTCCATTACCAGTTTTGCCCCTTCATTCTCCCGATAGTCATCACCCATATCAGCCAATATCCGCTTCCGGCGGATCTTTTCCGCCTCAACCGTTTCCAGTGCGCGCAACCTCTCCCGCAACCGGGCTAACTTTTCCTCCAATTGATATAAATTCATATTTATTTATTATCAACTCTCCTCTTTTATTCCCCTCCCTTAAGTTAAGGGAGGGGCTAGGGGTGAGTTATTTATCTGAGTATTCTATTCTCCAAAATTGACTTGCTTCAAGCCCCCGGGTATAATACAAAATATAAGCTGCAATTAGACAGCTTTGAGGAGGTCTGATCCGGCTCAGCCGGATTTTTAATCTCATGGCTACAACTCTCAGAGAACAAGCCCTTCAAGCTCTTCGCCAAGAAGCAACTCTAAATCCGAGTCTCTTCAATCTGGCAGCAATTATTGCCGATACATCCATCCCAATACACTACGCCATCATCACTCGCTTGGCAAATCTTGGACGACCTCCTCGTAGAGAACGAAGAGCCATCGAACTAATCGAAGCAAAGCTGGGTAATAATCAGCCGCTTTCACCCACTGAAGCTGCTATCTTGGCATTAAAAAACCGAGAACCGGGTTTCTAACCCACCACTGTCCCAAAAACTTTCTCCCCCGCCAACAATTTTTCCAGTCTCCCTTTCACTCTCCCGCTGATAATCCATGTTTTTATACCGAATTTCCGGGTAATTTCCAAACTTTCCTCCACTTTATGCAGCATCCCTCCGGTCACATCCGTCCCTGTCGCTCCCCCCACCTCACTCCTTATTTTTCTCCAGTTATTCTGATTTATTTCCGGAATTATTTTCCCGTTTTTATCCCATACCCCCTCCTCCCGGCTCACCTGAATTATCATCCCGATCTCGCGCCCCGATTCATTCATATGTTTAACCGTTTCCGAAATTAACTTCTCCCCGGACCACACTTTCCACTCCCCCCGTCCAATCCCCATCACATCCCCATACAGTACCACCGTATTCCCGGCTTTTAAGGATTCTGAGACCGATTCCGTGCGGCCGTTTGGCCATATTTCATGGGGCACAATCAGTTCAATTTTCAAACCGGCAGCAGCCGCATCACCGGCGACAATCGCTCCGATTTTACCGGCACTTTTCCTGACCTTCTCCACCCCGTCTTCCGTATCTATCCCGTATTTTTTCACCGCCTGGTGGCCGAAGTTCCCGCTCCCGCTCACCAAAACTATCCCCCTATCACCGCTGCCCGATTTAATTTCTTTTACCAGCCGGCCGATTACTCCCCCGTCCGGAGTCTCCCAAGCCCACTCCTTCGGCGCGATTAGTCCACCTCCCAATTTGATCATCACTATTTTTTTCATATCAACCATGTCCCTCTGCCCGGCTTGTTTACAATCGTGCTTTCGATCCCGGCAATCCTCCCGAGTCTCTGGTTTATTTCTGCTTCATCTTTCGCCCGGCAGATTACATGGACGTTTGCCCCCGCATCCATCGTGAAGTAAGCTTCCTTACCCTCCTCCCTCCATTCCCGGATCTTTTTCATTACCTCCATTGTCCCGCTGTTCCAATAAAAAATAGGCGGCCGGGATGTCATCGCCATCACATGCAAATCAACCGCTTCCTCCTCCAAAAGCCTCCCGAACTTAGGAAAATCTTTTTTCAACATCGCCTCTTTCATCTGCTTAATCCGCAGCGGTAATCCCCTTTGTCTCTGCCGGAAATACGGGCTGCTGGTCGCAACAGAGTGCCCTTGGGTGGAGCTGGCTTTTTTACTCTCTTTGGCCACCACAGCCACAATGTCCCAGAGATCCCAGTGGGTAACCGGAGCCAGTTGGTAAGCATAAGAAGTCCTGTCGTCTTTTCCCCCTTTCCAGTACACAAATCCGTCAAAAATCGACCGGCAGGCCGATCCGGAGCCTAATCTGGCCAATCTCGAAAGTTCCCTTTTTGACAGCGTCAAACCCGCTGCCGTACTCGCCGCCATAGCCAGGGCGGAAAAGGCAGCTGCCGACGAGGCAATCCCTGATGCTGTCGGAAAATTATTAGCGGACTCCACTTTGGCTTTCAGCCCCATCCCTGCTTCCCTCCTGACAATATCCAATATTCTGACCACTCTCTGTTTACCACTGCCGCTGGCTTCGAATTTGTTGATAACTATCCGGTCGTCATCCAGTCTCGGGTCAAATTCCACCGTCGTCGTTGTCAGGCATCCACTCAAATTCATCGACATCGAATCGTTATATGGAATATTCTGGTTCGAATCTGTCTTCCCCCAAAATTTGATAAAGGCTATATTTGCCGGCGAAACGGCAGTAGCTGAATTCATTTCACAAAGTCTTTAACCATAAATCGCAAGCCCATTATATCTTCATAGTGATGGGACCGTCCCGGCAATTCCACCAATTTGGATTTTTTTACCCCCGCCTTTTCCAATGTAAATCGCAGTTCTCCGAATGTCATCACCGGATCTTCTGATTTCTGTATAAACAAAGTCGGGACGGAGTAGCCTTCTGCCCATTTTTCCGCCGGCCAACCTTGCTCCTGTCCCCATCTGATAGCTGTCCCTACAAATATACATTTAACCGGTTTTATTTCCCCCTCTTTCACTGCTTTCATCGCCAATAACGTACCCGCCGATTTTGCCAGAATGCAATATTTCCCGAGACTCCGCGAATTTTTAGCCAATTTATCCGTTTCCAAATCAATATTTAATAGCGCGGTCCGTGCTTTCCAATTATCGTAGTACTGCACCCAAATCTGTTCAAAATCCGGCTCTACCGCTTGCTTTAACTGCTCTATCCAAGCCTGATTGCGCCAATTATTCCCCGGCAGCAATATCAAATTCATACTCCAATTCTACTCTCCCTGGGCAACGTGTCAGGACTTCGTCAGATTTTTCAAAAAGTCCTCGTTATCCTTGGTTTTTTTCATTTTGGCAATCAACAGTTCCGTCCTCTCGTCCCCGTCCAGCATGTCCAGCATCCGGCGCAGCTGGATCACTTTCTCCAGCCTGTCACCCAGCAGCTTCTCTTCTCCTCTGGTTCCGCTTTGTAACAAATTAAATGACGGGAAAATCCGCCTGTCGGCCAACCGCCTGTCTAGATGTAATTCCATGTTTCCGGTTCCTTTGAATTCCTCATAAACCAAGTCATCCTGCCGGGAACCGGTATCCACCAAACAAGTCCCCAAGATAGTCAGGGACCCCCCTTCTTCAAACCTTCTAGCTGCTCCGAACGCTTTTTTAGCCGGATAAATAGCCGCCGCGGAAAAGCCTCCGGATAGCGTCTTACCTGAATCCGGAGAAATCATATTGTATGCCCGGGCCAATCGGGTAATAGAGTCCAGCAGCACAAACACGTCTTTCTTTAACTCCACCAGTCTTTTAGCCCGTTCCAATGCCAGCTCCGCAATTCTTACCTGCTCCAGCGGCGGCTCATCAAAATGAGAAGCAGCCACCTCCCCCTTCAGGGATCTGGTAATTTCCGTTACTTCCTCCGGTCGTTCCCCTATCAGAACTGCCATCAAATGCATTTCCGGATAATTCTTTGAAAGAGCAGTAGCAATTTCCCGCAGTAGCCAGGTTTTTCCGGCTTTTGGCTGGGCTACAATCAGCCCGCGCTGTCCCTTTCCGATCGGGGCAATTAAATCAATAATCCGGGTCGAAAGTATTTCCGGGTCTGTTTCCAGCCGCAGTTGTCCTTCCGGAAAAACCGCCGTCATGCTGTCAAAAGCAGGTCTGTTGGCAGCTTCCTCTGCCGGCAAATTGTTCACCTTTTCCACTTTCAAAAGGCCCCAAAACCTCTCGTTCTCCTTGGGCTCTCTTGCCTGTCCTCCCACCATATCTCCCGGCCGTAAATTAAACCGCCGGACTTGTGAAGCAGAGATATATACATCCTTTGACGAAGGGATCATCTTCGGCCTCAGATAACCGTGCCCGTCCGGTGTGATGTCCAAAAACCCTTCTACGTACTCTGTCGGCAAACCCGCATCCGGAATCACTCTGTCATCCACCACCCCGTCAAAAGAAACCGGAGTAACCACCGGTCTGACTACCTGTCTTGGCTGAATTCGGCCGTAACCCCCTGACGATTGCCGGGGTGTTACCCGTCCAATTACCCTGACTACACCCGGTCTCATAACCGAGCGCACCCCCGACCCGGTCAGAGGTCCGGAATCCGCCCCCAAATCCTGGTTGCCGTTAACATCCGAAAGGTCATCAGCCATAAAAAAACTGTTTAGGAAGTAGCTGCAATTATCACAGTATCATTAAAATTTCGGGATTAGAGGGGAAATTTCCAAAAACCCGGAGAATTGCTGTTAGTATAGCATCCTCCATCCGGGTGTCAATAGGCCGGTTTGGCCACTACCACCAGCCTTTTCCAGGTTGTGCCCGGAGGATAACAGGTGGCCAAAACCAACTTTTCTTCCTCCGACTGGGGCACCAGGTATTTCACATTTTTCGGCTCCAGAATCTCCCGTATTTCAACTTCATATTTAAACAGCCTGCCTCCGTAAACCACTTCCACCTTATCCCCGGTTTCAAGTTTATGTAGCAAATAAAATACTGCGTTATAACGGGCAAAATCGGCTCTGCTCCCTACCGAATGGGCAAACAGATAAGTGGTCCCCTTTTCACCGGGATGCGCCATTCCTTTTGCCTCCGCTACTCCCTGTTGTAAGGCCGGAAGATACTCGTTCGCATCTCCCGCATCTACGGCTGAAATGACCCGGCTAATAGCCCCGATTTCCGGAATAAACAGTGAATAATTATCATCAGGTACTTTCCACCCCGGTTGTTCAGCTTGTATGGCTGTGTTACCCAATTCGTTTTCCACCACCAGTTGCGGCGGAGGTAATTGTTCAAATCTTTGCACAGTCCTTCCCAAAGGTGTCCTGATCCAGACATATTTAAGTTCCCTGCCCAAAAATGCCCCGCCCCCTATCAGCACCAGCAACACCGCTGCCACCTCCATGCTCCCTCCGGTGAATAGATAAAATCTTTTTTTCAGTCTCATGCTTTAGCCATGCGCTTCAATTTCCATCCCGCCGGTCCCAGTATCAACGCACCCGCCAGCAATACCCATTCCTCCCATCCCGTCTTCGGATTTTTATCTGTGACAGCCCCGGCTACATCGCCGCAAAAGCAGCTCTCGTCACCCGGGCAGCTGGGATTCCTGCACACTCCGTCCTGGCACGCAAAGCCCGCCCCGCAGTCTTCGCCTTTGGTACAGTAATTTCCGCAAACGTTTGCCACACCGGGAATCAGCGTCGGAACCGGACTGGAAATCTTGGACGCCGGGGTGGTGGTTGGTTTGGGAGCCGTCGTTGGTGTGGGAGTTCTGGTTGGTCCTGCTGACGGGGTAGGTGTCAACCTCGGTGTCACTGTCGGACTGGTAGAGGTCCGGCAATCACCC
>Ga0208375_1003263_pt1 | contig 14019 bp, 12 predicted proteins | sample RifOxyD1_FD_184038 | JGI IMG/M metagenome (GOLD analysis project Ga0208375, IMG submission 184038) | Soil microbial communities from Rifle, Colorado - Rifle Oxygen_injection D1 (SPAdes) | ecosystem: Environmental > Terrestrial > Deep subsurface > Rock core/Sediment | place: Rifle, Colorado... | reverse complement strand
AATATCACGGAGCCGAACATAAATCCATCTCGACATTTGAGGCCCAGGAAGAATTAACCATAGAAAATGCTAAAAAATATACTACCTTTCATCCCAGGTGCGGGACCACTTTTATTTTCTTTTTACTTTTTATTTCCATTATTTTTTTCGCAATTTTCTTTGCCTTGGTACCTGTAGGTGCAGGATTGCCTACCATATTGAAACATTTGGTGGCGGTGGGAACCAAGATCTTGCTGGTTTTTCCCATTGCGGGAATCTCATATGAACTTATCAAATTGATGGGTAAAAAATGCAACACCTGGTGGGGTAAAATTTTGTCGACCCCTGGCCTTCTATTGCAACGACTTACCACTAGGGAGCCTACCGATGATCAGCTTGAGGTAGCCTTGGTATCCATTAAAGCAGCATTGTTTTTAGAAGAAAAATATAATTTAAAAAACGCCGGTCAGGATAAGAAAGTTATAACCATGGAAGAAGTTGATATTGGCAATCTTAACGATGTTGAAAAATCAAATTTAAAATTGGCAGATTTTTTGGAGTAAGCAATGTCGATGTTTGATAAGCTAGAGTCTGTTGTTACTCGATATGATAGCCTGACTCAAAAGCTGGCAGATCCTACAATCTATGATAATCAAAAAGAATTCAAGGAAGTTTCTTCTGAAAGAGCAGGTCTTGATGAGGTTGTCAAAGTCTACAAAGAATATCGCAAATTGAAAGAGACTTTGGATCAGGCCAAAGAGATTTTAAAGGACGAAAATGATGAAGAACTCAGGGAGATGGCCAAAGAGGAAATTAGTCAAGGTGAGATTGATCTCCCCAAGATAGAAGAGCGTTTAAAAGTCCTTTTACTGCCCCAAGATCCACTGGATGATAAAAACGTCATGGTGGAGATACGCGCTGGTGCTGGTGGAGATGAAGCTTCCATTTTTGTACAAGATGTTTACCGGATGTATCAGAATTTTTTTAAAAATGTGGGATTCAAATCAGAAATGGTCTCGATTAGTAAATCGGATGAGGGGGTTAAAGAAGTTATTTTCAGTGTTATGGGAGATAAGGTCTATTCGAAATTGAAATATGAATCTGGGGTACACCGGGTGCAAAGAGTTCCTAAAACCGAATCGCAAGGCAGGGTGCATACCTCGACGATTACCGTTGCAGTTATGCCCGAGGCTGATGATGTTGAATTTGAACTAAACATGAATGATGTCCGCGTGGATGTATATAGGGCCGGAGGTTGTGGCGGGCAGTCTGTCAATACCACCGATTCTGCCGTTAGAGTCACTCACGTTCCAACCAATACGGTAGTGGCCATCCAAGATGAAAAATCGCAACATAAAAATAAGGAAAAAGCGCTAAGAATCTTAAGGAACCGCATATACGACAAAATGGTGCAAGAGCAACAGGCTAAAGCGGCAGCTGAACGACGTGGTCAAATTGGAAGAGGGGATAGAAGTGAAAGAATTCGAACATATAATTATCCCCAAGGAAGATTTACTGATCACCGGATCGGATTAACTTTGTACTCATTGGATAAAATCATGGAAGGTGATTTGGAAGCTATTTTGGATTCATTGGTTGCCCATCATCAAGCAGAGCTTTTACAGGGCGATGAAAAATAATATTATTGCGGATTATTTCGATCAATTTAAATCAGGCCTGCAACAAACTTATCCTGGTCTTAAACTTTCCTATTTTGAAGAATGTCTGACATTATCCAAATTATCAGCTGATCAATTTTTAAAAAAAGTTGATGCAAAAATACCTCTTGAATATATAACGGGCAAGGCTTTTTTTTATAATCATTATTTTGCAGTTTCTCCAGACGTGCTCATCCCACGCAGTGAGACTGAGATTCTGGTGGAAATTGCCTTGGCTTATGTCGAAAAATTAAATCACCCAAAGATCCATGTGGCAGATATCGGAACCGGGTCTGGGAATATCATACTTTCTATAGTTAATGATACTGAAAAAAAGCTAGTGGCGATTGCGACTGATTTGTCAGCGGCGGCTTTAAATATTGCAAAGAAAAATAGTAAGACAATCCATACCGCAGGTAGTGAAGTTAAATTTATTCAAACTGATCGGCTCAAGGATGTTGAGGGACATTTTGATCTCATCGTTTCCAACCCCCCTTATATAAAAAAACAATTGGATGAAAAAAAAGTTCACAAGACCGTTTTCAAGTATGAACCACATATCGCATTATTTTTGGAAGACTCTCAATATGAAATCTGGTTTGAGGATTTATTTACCCAGGTAAGGGATAGACTAAAATCAGGTGCCATGTTTATTATGGAGGGGCATGAAGACCATCTGGATAGATTGCAGGAGCTGGCGGTGCAAATGCAGCTTGCGAAAGTGCAAATTCTAAAAGATTATAATAACAAGAACCGATTTTTAAAAGCATTCAAGGAATAGAAAATGGATAGATTAATTATTGATGGCCCAAGTAAAATGAGTGGCGAAGTTTCGGTATCAGCTGCGAAAAATGCGTATTTGCCTATTTTAGCGGCTACCCTGGTTTCCAGTAAACCTGTGCATCTTAAAAATTTGCCGGATCTAAAAGATATTAAAACCATGATTAAATTGCTTACCCATCTTGGCGTGGTGGTGGAAACCAAAGGAAATGTAACTAGTTTCGATTCCTCAAAAATTTCATCAAACGAAGCAACCTACGATCTGGTTAAAACCATGAGGGCATCCATATTGGTTTTAGGACCAATACTTGGAAGGTTTTTGGAATCCAAAATTTCACTTCCTGGGGGTTGTGCGATTGGAGCTAGACCCATTGATTTACACTTGAAAAACCTAAAAAAGATGAATGTTAATATCACCATTGAAAGTGGCTATGTTTATGCCAAAACTAGCGGATTAAAATCTGCTGATATCACTCTTAACTTTCCTTCGGTCGGAGCCACCGAAAATTTAATGATGGCAGCTTTGTTTGCAGATGGTGAAACAATAATTGAAAATGCAGCCATGGAACCGGAAGTGGAAGATCTGGCTAATTTTTTGATTGCTATGGGGGCCCAAATCCAAGGTTCCGGTACTAGCCGGCTTTCCATCAAAGGAAATATGAAGGCAGATGATTTCAAGGAAGTCACCTACGAAGCCATAGGTGATCGGATTGAGGCTGGTACATTGATTATGGCGGCACTTATTACAAATTCCAAAATCAAGGTTAAAAATATTAACCCCAGGCATTTAAGCGTGGTTTTACATGTGCTGGAGGAAATGGGTGCTGGTTTTGAAATTGGAAAAAATTTTATAACCGTCAAACCTGCCAAATTAAGATGGGCAAAGATCCATACCGCCCCTTATCCGGGATTTCCCACCGATTTACAGGCCCAGATTATGACCCTTGCCACCAAAGCTGACGGTGCCAGCATAATCAGGGAGGAGATTTTCGAAAACAGGTTTATGCATGTCCCTGAGTTGGTTCGTCTCGGGGCAGAAATTGAATTAATTGGAAATGCGGCAATTGTTCAGGGCAATACCAAATTGACCGGTTGTCCGGTTATGTGCACTGACCTTAGGGCCTCTGCAGCACTGGTTTTAGCAGCTATGGGAGCTGAAGGCATAACCGACGTACAGCGAGTCTATCATTTGGATCGAGGTTATGAAAAATTAGAGGAGAAATTGAAAGTGCTTGGAGTGAAAATCGAAAGAAGTAATCCTGGAGAATACTTGTGATTGATTGTATATTTTGTAAAATTGTAAACGGTAATATTCCAGCGGAAATTGTATTTGAAAATGATAATGTACTGGCGTTTAGAGACATCCAACCCCAGGCCAGGGAACATTTTCTTTTTATTCATAAAACTCATCAAGATGATCTGGTGTCTATGATCAGCGAAAATTCCCAAGGACTGTTACAGGTGATAAGTGCGATAAGTGAATTTGCCAAAAAAACTAAATTAAAGGAGAATGGATTTAGAATTGTGACCAATATTGGCAGGAGCGCGGGTCAGAGCGTCTTTCATACTCATTTCCATGTACTGAGTGATAATCATCTGGGCAAATTCGGGAAATAATTTATTCAATTTTCAATAATGAAAAATGGTCTCCATGTAGTACAAAATATTTTTAAATATAATTATTTTTCTGGTACTTAAGGTCCTCTAACCTAAGGAGGTCTTATGAAAATATTTTTTTATGTAATTGTTTTGTTATTTGCTGCGTGTGGAAAACCCAATAAACCGGTAAAACTGGAACCATTCAATCACCCGGCTGAAGTCCAGATAACCCCTTCACCGGTTCCCTTTATTTCATTTGAGGGAATGGAAAATGCCGAGATTTATTTTGATACGAATAATTTTTATAAAAATAATTTCCAGGTTATGCCATCCAATCAAATATTGAGAAGAAAAATTCTGAGGGATTTGAGCAAGTCAGGATTGCTTAAGAAAATTATTTGGGATCAAAAAGAATTTGTGAATTATTTGAATCTGAATGTAATTGAGTATAGGGATATTGCAGATAAAATGCAGCTTGATAAATTGGTGGCTGGACTTGGTTCCTTGGAAGAAATGCAGTTTAGTTTTGATACAAAATTAATATTTCAGGATTTTGATAAAATTGACATGATTTCTGATATGATGCTTGCCTTTTATTATTATTATCCTTTGACAGGAGAGCTAAAGCCAATTCAAGATGGAGAGATGACCAGTTCACAAGAATTTTTCAGCTCTGACAGCAATCAATATCTTCACGTGGACAAGCATAAATTCAATTTTACCACCCTCAAACAATCGTTGGAACAAAATGCCCAACTGGTATTTCAAGTCAAGGATTACAAAATTGAAAACAATAATGTTGTTCAAAAGTATGATGAACTTTATTCAACTTATTTGAAAAATAATGCCATGGTAATTATTTCGTCCAAGGAACACACCGAAGTTCGTTTTGTTTCACCTGGCATCAGGCTAATGGATTTAGTGGATGTCTATTCACCTGATTTAACGCTTGATCGGGATGGGGAGATTCAGTGCTATATGGGGTTTTGTAAAAACATAAAAACCTCTGACATGACTGAAAATGCCAGTGACCTTGAGGGGAAAAAAATATGGTATCAGTCTTCCCAGCTAGATAGTGTGTTGGAAGCTGGGGGTGTATATATTTTGCTGTCGCTTGAGGGAAGTGAACTGTATTGGCATATTGACCAAAATAAAATAAATAAAAAATATGATTCAATAAAAACTGATTCGGAAGTGTTTGTCGTAAATCCACACGACCTATTAAACATAAAGATAAAATCTTTTAAGGAAGTACCTGTATTTACATATCAAAAAAAACAATATTATGGAGAATCTAATGAGGAACCACTACTGAAAAAGGTAGATGTAAAGTGTACAGGGAATTTAAGAACACATAGTGGCACGGGTAAGGAAAATTTCCCATGGAAGGAGGCGGATTTGGTATTGGTGCTGGATGATAAGAATTACACCGTTCAAGATTTAAGAGATAGTGGAATGATTGTTATGCTAGAGCATTCCGCCAGCCATATTGAAGTGCAATTTAGAAATATTTCATTCAAGACGTTGCAAATATTGATGAATAAAAAAGTTAAAACAATTCAAACTAGTGTCGGCTTTGTAGGTTGGGATGGAAATGGAAGATGTAATATAGCTCATTACTTCTGTGCTCCTCCGCAAACCAGCACTTTGAATTTCACTGAAAATCAATTGTTTGATATTGAGATAAAATAGGGAGGGTTTTTAAATCCTTTGTAATCCCTCAAACAAAGCGGTGAGAAAAGATTTTTGTATACTAGTGAACTCAAAAAGCTCGGCCATGATTATGACCGGGCTTTCTTTTATTAAAGCACATATGACTATTTGTCCCTGGGATTTATCATATTCAGTAATATTGAGTAAACTGTCCATTTGCGGACGATAGGTTTCCATCAGACTTTTTTCAAATTCGTCCCCTACATGGGTGGAGGGGGTTCTTGATCCATCGATTCTAAACTGGGTAAGCTGGCTTTTGGTCTGGCCTTTTTCATTGGGTTTGATACTATTAAAAATGAGTTTTAAGGTTATGGCTCCCAAATTTCTTTTAATAATAAACCATAATTCCTCAAAAAAATCCATCCTGTCGTTAGGCATGAGTTCTTTGAGATGATCGAGGGTTACAAATAAATTTTCTATACTTTTTAGATTGCTATTCAAAATCCAGGTTGAGTAAGTCTGTTTAATAATATCCTTGGCGGTATGAAAAGGTAGTTGGTGAAAAGTTTCTTCACTTAAATTGAAAGTGGAGGCATTGCATATGGGGTAGTATTTATTTTCTTCTTCCAAAAGAGACATAATCTCATTCTCGTCTTCCACGATATCAAGGATCATTAAATTCACATTTTCATTCTTGATTTCCTCCATCGTCACTGCTTTTTCACAAGTTGAAAGAGTTAGATCAAAGCTTTTTATTAAAACCCTGTTTTTTGATTTGATTAATCCAATGGTAAAAATCATAATAATCCTTTTTTTTATGGACGATGACAGGGACAATTTAACCTATTGATTGATGGCCTGCAAGGGGAAATTTTAACTGGACTAGTTGAATGGGGTTGAGTCACTACTATATTTGCGGAATAGCTACAATAAGTTTAAGTCAATTTAAACTGCCTTATTTATACTATCCTAACCTATTAAAACATAAAAAATTGTGTTGGATTTCTTCCCCATTCATGTAGACCAGTTAATAATGCCTCTGGACGTTGAATTTTCAATAATTTAAAATAAGAGATATGAAAGTTATATTAATTGCTGTGATTTTAGGGTGGGGTGCTTGGCAACCAAGGGCTTCGTCCCAGGATGAATTGTATATCAAAAAAATGCTGTTACAGGAACGATTGCAGCACTCCAAGAAAGAAATCAAAAAAACTGTATATGACTTGCAAGCCAGTACGCCACTGTACAAGGTTGATTTAAACCAGGATAAATATAAAGAGGGGATTATTTATCATAAGGACAACGGAAGGGATGTTTTACATATTTTATCCCACCGGGGAAAATTAATTAAAAGTTTTGAATTGGATGCTTTTGGAAAAAATGCCGTCTTGGACCGGATTGCCCTCAAACAGCTTTCTGCAGAGACGAATGTTATGATTTTATACTTTTATGCTGGAGAACAGGAGTATATCGATTATAAAGGGCAAGGCAGGCTTTACTTTATTAATATTGATAAAAATAACTTTGAAAAAATGAATATCCAAAAAGGTCCGAGTTTCTGGTCTGAAGCCAAGGACAGTTATGGAAACTATCATCGTCGTCACTACCGGGTTGATTTAAAAGATCTGAATCATGATGGTACCAAGGAAATATTGGTAAAGTATGCCAGTATTTCCCAGATTTGCATGTACCAGGGCGAAGGCAAGTGGGTATGTAAATAAAATAATTAAGAAGCCTTGGGGATATTATCGTCGTCATGATCTTTTAAATCATAGCTTTGATAATCGGAAATAAAGGAAAGATTGTTTTTTAGTTTGTCATTGCGAGTGATCGGGCGTCTGTAATTTAACCCTTTGATAATGGCGAAAAAAATTACAATCGGTAGTACCGTTATAAAAATTATAAAAATTACTGGCAGGGTATTGGTGTTATGATCCAATTTGGTTTCCTTGACCCCGTCGTTTGAGTAAATATTTGTGGCCAATTCGCGATTGGTTCTATCGGTATTGGGCCTGAATTTATAACCTTTGGCTTTGGCAGGGGAAACAGCTTTTTCTTCATCTATAGAAAGACCCATAACTGGCTCAACCGCAGGTTGTCTTGCGGAAAGTGTCAAACACAGAAAAAAAGATGCTAAAAGAACAAATGTTGTTTTTCTCATGATCCCTCCGTGGATACGTAGAGAAAAATTCCGTAAAATTAGTCATTTACGGGAGACTGGCGTTTTGAGACTGTGTGAATATTTTTCACCAATACTCTCAATTCCCCTATAGGTATGATACATGGCAAAAGGGGAAATTTGTAGTGGGAAAATTATCCTTCATGGGGGAGCAAAATTGGAAAAACTTGAGATATTCGATCAGGAAAGGCTGGGGCAAGTCCAGGCATTTTGCCTGCTAGATCAACCTTATTGTGTAAATCGAGAAACCGAGGCACTTTTTATTGATGCACTCAAGGAGGTGATTGCTTGGCACCAAAGCCAGTCGACATTTTATCAAAAACTACTCATGCAAAAAAAATTCTCTTTGAAAATGCTTCAATCAATTTCAGATATTCATAAAATGCCTTTTATCTTTGCAAATTTTTTTAAAAAATATGAGGTGCTATCGATTGATAAAAAAGATGTCTATTTGCATTTGACATCATCAGGAACCACTGGGCAAAAATCCCAGATTTTCTTTGATGAATGGTCAATTAAATCAGCTCAAAGAATGGTGGATCTGATTTTTAATTATTATGGATGGATAACTCCCCATCAACCTTGCAACTATCTTTTGTATACTTACGAACCTGAGAAAAATTTTAACTTGGGAACATCGTATACTGATAATTTTTTATGCAAGTATGCGCCGATCAATGAAGTATCGTATGCGCTTAAAAATATCGGAGGAGGGGAACACAAGTTTGATTTGTTCGGCTGTATTGAAACTTTGAAAAAATATGAAGAAGCCAAATTACCGGTCAGAATTTTTGGATTTCCCGCTTTTTTATATTTTACGCTTGAACATATGAAAAAAATAAACATGCCACCTGTAAAATTACACCAGGATTCGCTTGTGTTTTTGGGTGGGGGCTGGAAAGGTCATCAGGATAAATTGATTGAGAAAAAGAATTTTTATGATTTGGCTAACGAATACTTGAATATTCCAGATGAAAGGCTGCGGGATGGTTTTGGTTCGGTGGAACATTGTATCCCTTATATCGAATGCAAGTGTCACCATTTTCATGTCCCGGTGTGGTCCCAGATAATAATCAGAGATGTAAAAACGCTTGAGCCGCTTGGCTTTGATCAAGTAGGATATTTAAATTTTATTTCCCCCTATATAACCTCTGTTCCTGCTAATTCAGTAATGATGGGGGATTTGGCCATTTTACATGCAGGCAATACTTGTAATTGCGAGTTGGAGACCCCCTGGTTTGATATTGTGGGCAGGGCCGGAACCAGTAAAAATAAAAGTTGTGCAATGAAAGCTTCTGAACTATTGGATACTTTTTAAGGAATAATTATGCATTTGTGGAAAGGTATTGAAATTGATGATTCCAAATTAATGGAAAAGCTTCATGATCTAGATGGCGAAATGTCGAATTCGTTAAAATTTAATTTACCCGTAAAGTTGGTCTTGGATGCCTTGGATAAATTTAATCAAACGCTGACGGATGAGCAATTATATGAATATTTGGAAGATGCCCATCTATCAGAGGAGGATTTGGCGGAAGAAATTGATTTTTTAAGAAATTTTCTAAAAATGAGCAATCTTAAAAATAAGATTAAAAGAGAATTGGGTGGTTATGATTTTTGGGATTTAAAGAAAAATCTGGACACCGCTTATGTCTTTGAGGGACGGCGTCCACTTGGCATTATCTTACATATTACCCCTTCAAATTCCAACGTATTGGCCTTTTTAGCAGCGCTGGAGGGATTGTTAAGTGGTAATGTGAATATTCTTAAAATTTCCAGCAAAGATTCCAGTTTTTCGCTGAAAGCATTGAAAAAATTAGGTGAGCTTGATGAAACAGGCCTGCTTAAAAAACATCTCATGGTTTTGAGACTCAATTCCAGGCAAAAAGATATAATTACAAAATTGGCTGCGATTGCCAATGGTGTTTCGGTATGGGGCGGTGACGTTGCAGTCATGGAAATAAAAAACCTGGTGCCTGCCCAGTGCAAAGTGATTGCTTGGGGACATAAAATTTCCTTTGCTTATATCACCAAGTCTTATTTTAAAGATGAGGAAACGCTTAGAAATTTAGCCAGGGATTGTGTAAAATTAGAGCAGCAGGCTTGCGCCTCCCCGCAATCTGTTTATTTGGAGACTGATATCTATGAAGAAGTCCGGCAATTTGCCAGAAGGTTTTATCCATATTTAAAAAGTGAATCAGATTCAAAAAAAATTGGATCGCTGCCTGCAGATACCCAGGCGGAAATTACGAATGTTACCGAATTGGTAAAGCTTGATGAGATCATGATAGACTCGCTGGTCCTTGAGGATGCGGATAAAAAATTTCGCATTTATGCGGAAAACGATTCAGTCTTAAAAACTTCACCTTTGCATCGAACAATCTGGATAAAACCGCTACCTAAGAATTGTATTTTATCTGAGTTATTCAAGTTCCGAAATCACTTGCAAACAATTGGGTTTGCAGGCAACCTCAAAGATTCTTCTGATGTACTGGATATATTGTTAAAAACCGGAGCTACCCGGATAACCCCAGTGGGAAAAATGCTTGATACTTACGAAGGGGAGGCCCATGATGGCGTTTATCCGCTACAGAGGTTTTCCCAAAATGTTAGTGCAAGGGTTGAAGGCTTGGACGGGTGGTCACGCATAAGTTTTTCCAATTATTTCTGTTGTTCTCCCCATCAACCGGTAATGACCAAAGATGATTTTCAAAAACAAAGTCATGATCTTCAACATGCCAAATTATTTTTTAAAAGTGGCGGTAGCTCTGGTAAAACTGCGCTTTCTTCTTTTAACTATGCTGATTATTATCTGTTGATGGAAGCTGCCAGTGAGGGATTGATAGCCTCCGGTCTGGATCCCTTAAAGGACAAGGTGATAAATCTTTTTTTTGGTGGTGGTTTGTATGGTGGTATGATCAGTTTTTTTACGATCCTGGAAAAAATGCGGGCAATTCAGTATTCCATGGGAGCCTGGCCGGATTTTCGATTTGTGGGAGAGACTATTGTCTCAAATAATATTGATACGTTGATCGGGATGACTTCATATCTAATGCAATTGTTGGATTATAATAAGGAAAGATTTAAAAAATATAAGGGAATAAAAAAGATCTTTTATGGGGGAGAGCACTTTACCAGCAAGCAAAAAGAATGGGTGCAAAATGAATTTAATATTAACCTGATTAAGTCAGCCAGTTATGGAAGTGTGGATGCGGGTCCGCTTGGATATCAGTGTCAACATACCTTGGGAAGTGTTCATCATTTGCATGATAGTGTTCATTACTTGGAAATTTTAAAACTTGATCTTGATGAGCCAGTCGATGCCAACGAAATTGGCAGACTGGTTTTTACAACCCCCGACCGGGAATCCGTGATTATAAGTCGCTATGAGATTGGTGATATGGGCAGGTGGATACCCGGAAAATGTGCTTGTGGGAGAAATGCCAAGCTGTTCGAACTAAAAGGACGACTGGGGGATGTTTTCAAAGCAGGCGGATCTTTTATCAATTTTCAAAACATTGAAAATGTATTGGGTAACCAGTGCCGCTATAGTGGCGAGTTACAACTGGAGATCACCAAAAAGGATCGTTTGGATCATTTGATCATAAAGCTTGATAAAAATAAAATGATCACCAGTGATGCAAAAGAAATAATATTAAAACACTATAAGGATTTACATGAAGTGGTGGAGATTGAACAATCTTTGACATTGGAAATAAAAAAGTTAGAATCTAATGAATTTTTACGAACTCCTTCTAGCGGTAAGCTAGTCCGGGTTATAGACCTGAGAAAAGTATGACGAAAGCAAATGTGCATGAAAAATTAAAACACCTTGTGAAAATTGCCAGAGAGAAATCCCGCTTTTATCGGGAACTGTACCTGGACATAGATGTCGAAAAATTCCAGTTGGAAAATCTTCCGGTCGTTGACCAGGAAAAATTCTGGCAGGCTAATTCTTTTGAAAATAATCAGTTGCTAACCAGGGTTATTGAAGATGGGATCGTTCTTAAAAGTGGTGGTACCACTGGACATCCCAAGTTTTCTGTCTATACCAAATCAGAATGGGAGATGTTTACCAAAATATTTGGAGAAGGTCTGGACCAATGCAATCTGCAAAGTGGAGATAGAGTTGCCAATCTATTTTATAGCGGGGAACTTTATGCCTCCTTTATTTTTATTATGAAATCCCTGGAACACGCTAAAACTCCAGTGATTCATTACCCGATTACAGGAAAATGTCCTGATGCCAGTCTGCTCAACATGATTCAAGAGCTGAATATAAATGTACTGGCCGGAGTTCCCACTTCATTTATGCATCTGGCAAGCCTGGTGCGTGGAAAAAATTTGAAACTGCCGGTTAAAAAGATTTTATATGGAGGGGAGGGACTGTACCAAGATCAAAGAGAAGTACTGGAGGATTGTTTTCCCGGGGTTACCATTGCATCCATTGGGTATGCCAGTGTTGATGGTGGGCATCTGGGATATGTGGATAAAACCTGTTTACCCGGAGAACATGTTTGCTTTAACCAGTATTCCATTATGGAATTATTGGATGAAAATACAATTGAAAAAACCGGGGTTGTGGGGAAATTGGTGTATACAAATCTTGAGCGGACCTTAATGCCGATTATAAGATATCCAGTTGGAGATCTGGCTAAATGGAGCAAAGTTGGCGAAAAGTTTTTGCTCCAGGGGCGTTCAGAAGTTGGTGCCAGAGTGGGGCCGGTTACCGTTAACCGGGATGATTTTTTGGATATATTAAAATCCTATCCTCACAAAAATCTGATTACAGGATTCCAGCTTATTATTGAACATGACAATAAAAAGGATTTTTTGATCTGGCGAATTGCTTCAGATACTGGCAATATTGAGTTATTAAGGCAGGACGTTGGGACGTTATATCAACTCTTTTCTAAAGAAAAAAAGATGTATCAGGAGAGTGTAGCGTTGGGCCTGATTGGGGATATTCAAATCCAAATAGGCGGGTACGAAGATTTGGTTAGAAATCGACGTACCGGCAAACTGAGAAATGTCATCGATCGACGTAATTAACCTTCCGAAGTAGATTCATTGAAATAAGCCTAGCTTCTAATTAGTTTGAAAATACCGATAATAAATTTTTTCCAATCTGGTTTGATGTGCTTTTTCCAAATTTGCCAGGTTTAACAAAGTCTCCTTGGTTTCTTTGTCCTTATAGGCCCGGGCCATGTCGTTATAAAAAAGGTACGAGTCTTTCTCTTTGGCAATGGTAAACTCCAGCACTTCTTTAACACTGGCATCTTCTTTTAAAACATCACTGAATTCCTGATCTTGATATTTTTCAAATTTAGCTTTACTGGCATGAAAATTCCCAGGACCTCCTGCAATTAATTTTTGGAGTACCTTAATATGTTCCAACTCTTCAGAAGCCAGGCGGTTGAGTGCTTTCTTAGCATCGGGACTTTCTACCTTACTGCATAGTCCCAAAAGCATATGGTGTGCTTCTTCTTCCTTTAAAATGGCAAAATCCATAATGTCATAAAAATCAACATTTTTATTTAAATACTGACCGGAAACCTTTGATGCATTATCACTTACGTTGGTAAATTCATTCATGTTCATAATCTTCCTTCCCTGATTAATCTCGTTTGTGTTTTCGTATGTATAACAGTGCTTGGTCTATTGCTTTTATTACGGATTTTTAATAATCTTTTGATATATTTTTATGGGGGCGATATGTTAAAGGGAAGTCTTACAGAAATAAATCTACTTAAAGCATTTACTGGTAAATCCCAGGCCAGAAATAGATATAGCTATTTTGCTAAAGTTGCCAAAGAAGAGGGGCATCCCATCATTGAACAGGTTTTCGAGCAAACTTCCGAATATGAGCGAATTCTTGCTAAAAGATTTTTTAAACTTCTTCCTGGCGGAAACCTGGAAATTACGGAATGTTTTCTTTCAGGATATATTGGCAATACTATTGAAAATTTGAATTTATCAGTTCAAGAAGAAAAAAAAGATTGGGACAAAATTTATCCCGCCTATTTGAATACTGCCAGGACTGAAGGATTTGAGACAATTGCACAGATCTTTGAAGCCATTATTGAAGCTGATAAGTATCATTACGAAAGATTGGTTATGATCAGAAGAAGAATGCAAAAAGGGGAGTTATATAAGAGGTCCAAAAAAGTC
>Ga0208375_1003258_pt1 | contig 14038 bp, 11 predicted proteins | sample RifOxyD1_FD_184038 | JGI IMG/M metagenome (GOLD analysis project Ga0208375, IMG submission 184038) | Soil microbial communities from Rifle, Colorado - Rifle Oxygen_injection D1 (SPAdes) | ecosystem: Environmental > Terrestrial > Deep subsurface > Rock core/Sediment | place: Rifle, Colorado... | reverse complement strand
CAAGTTACGTTCCATTGGTTTTGAGCCAAAGGTCAAATTTAAGCAGTTAGTTCGGCTGATGGTGGAGCATGATTTGAAAGAAGCCGAGAAAGAGAAAAATAAATATTAAAAAAAGAGAAATTAATTTTTAATCTCGTTCGAATCAACACTCATCAATGCTCCTCTGGTCGAGTACATTACCTGAAGTGTTCGATCTGAACCGGGAACTTTTCCGGTGTATAGCAATTCCTGAATTTCATCCATGGTTGCTAAACGGACCAAGTCTTTATGTTTCCGTTCTTTGACTGAGCTCTTCCATTCGCCGGAAGCAAAATATTCTTCTGGTTTGGCTACGTCAGCAAGAAAGGTAAAGTCTAAATCTCCTTTTGCTGGATGAGAATACAAGCCTACGAAGCGCAGGTTTGATACTTCTTCTTGTTGGACTCCAAATTCTTCCTTCAGTTCTCGGTAAGCTTCACTTCGCATATCTACCTGGGAGAGTTCGTCTTTGTACGTTAGATGTCCTGCAACTGCATTGAGGAATCCGCTGTACTTCTTATTTGCTCTTTCGCCGATGAAGATAGTTCCATCTTGGTTGATGGGAAGAACAGCCACGCCCGGCGCTCGCGCGAAGTACGCCCATCGTTCTCCAAATTCTTGTATTCCTCGTTCTTGGAGTTTACGATTTTCCTCGTCGCTGCGGTTTACATCAGCTAAAAAAGCTTTGTAGTGAGTCACGCCAAAAGAAGGAGATAAATGATTCATATTACTTAGAGAGGTAGCAGCAAGGGAAAGTATACTTCCGTCATACCGCAATTTTCGGTCATCAAATTTTGTTTTGGTGCCATTATCAATCTCCTCTCGTTCGACCATTGGCGCAATAACATTTGCTAAATACCACTCTCTGTTGCGTGGTTGATTTGCATTGTCGGGATTGGCGGCACAGCGTCCTTCTGTCGGCGTTAACAATAGTCCATCTGATCGTTTAGATCTTGATAAACTGATTGAGAATCCTGTTGGTTCGAAATCTGCGATTTTAACAGGTTCAATTTCAAAATCGTTTTTTTGTGTCATTTTATTTTCCTCCATTGATTCTTACAATATATTGCAATCCTTCTACTGTTCCCATTACATTTTTCTGTTCCGGGATAAAGTGATGAGCATATTGTCTGATTGCTGCCTCTTGTTCCGGCTTTTTCCCAACATAGATGGCTAAGCCTCCAGCTTTTCCCACTAAATCAAGCAGAGGCAGGTCATTCCCTGAATCCCCAATGGCCGCAATGTTTTCTAAAGGAATTCCAGTGATTTCTGAGTATTTCTGCACTGGTTTTGCTTTGGTTACGCCTTTGGCGTTAATGTCAATAGCATCAGCGGACATAACAATGTCTAAGAACGGAAATTTTTCTTCTAAAATTGGTTTTACTTTCTGGTAAGTTCGCTCTAATAGTTCAGTGTTTGTTCTTCCTTCACTGATGAAAGTTGGAGTAACGTATCCGGTAGTAGTTTCATATTTGTCGTTGTTAGCCTGATGCGCCATTTCCGTGAATAGTTGTAATTCAGAAGCAAATTGTTCTACTTCTTTGATCTGCTCTTTGGAAAGCCCTCCCAGCTGATAGCATTCCGTCTTGCCTAAAAGGCGTACGCAGGAGGCTTCGTAAGAAATGCCTTCTCCAGGTTTGTAGAAGTCTGGTGAAATTAAAAGATGATGAAACGCTTCTTGTTCAAACCAGGGACGTGCTGAGGCTAAGGAAAATAAAATATCAGAGTCACGAACATCTTTGATTGCTTTTTTGAGAGCAGGATCTGCTGTTTTGATGTTTCCACCCTCCGTTAAAGTACCATCGATATCGGCAAGAATAGCGTGGATTTTAGCCATTCTTTATTTTCAAAATGTTGTTTTATAAAGCTTATGTTACATTGTTCATATTTATTAGTAAAGCTTATTAATATTTCAGCTACTTTTTACAAAAATGTCCTCATTCATCCCAGAAAAATTATACAAAGAAATTCTCGAACACATGCCTATCCCCTGCATTGATTTTGTGTTCTATCACAAGGGAAAAGTGCTTCTTACGTACCGAACACAGGAGCCGGAAAAAGGGAGATGGTGGGTTCAGGGCGGCAGAATATTTAAGCATGAGACGTTAGAAGAAGCCTTGCAGCGCATAGCAAAACGGGAGATTGGCTCAGAAGTAAAAATAATCCGAAAAATGGGTGGCTACGAATATCATTCTGATAAAGCAAATTTTGGGGTCAATAGCGGAACGCATTGTATAGTAGTGGTGTATCTAGTGAAGCCACTGAAAGATAACTTTGAAGTATTTATGGATGAGACACATTCCAACTACAAATGGATCAACTACATTGAAGACGATCTTGATCCCTATGTGAAAGAAGTCATACAAGATTCCGGTGTTTTTAAATAATTACATTTATAAAACAAGAGTGAGAAAATTATTCTTATGCTCAAAGAAGAATATGAAGTCTTGTACAACCTTGAAGAAAAATATTGGTGGTTTCTTGGAAGAAAGAAGGTTGCCTTTGCCATGCTCGAGAGGAGTCTCGCACGGAAACAGAATCTCCAGATTCTTGATGCAGGATGTGGCACAGGAAAAAACATGGAATATCTTCAAAAATATGGCAAAGTTCATGGTCTTGACTTCTCAGAGGAAGCTCTTCAGTTCTGTCGAAAACGAGGCCTGAAAAATCTTATGCAGGGGGAAATCGAGCATCTTCCATATGAAGATAATACCTTTGATCTGGTAACATGTTTTGGGGTATTATACCATCAAGGAATTAAAGATGATTTTAAAGCGATCCAGGAACTGCAGCGCGTTTGCAAACCAGGCGGTTTTGTTCTTATCACAACACCCGCGGGAGAATTTCTCACATCCCGTTTTTTTCTGAGCCAGCATGACAAAAATCAGCATACTGCACGACGGCATAGTAAATCAAAGTTAAAAAGATTATTAACAGAATCAGGTTTGAAGGTTCGTGAGATAAGTTACATGAACATGTTTTTGATGCCTTTTATTGTTTGCGTGCGGCTGATGAAGAATTTCTTTGGTGCTTTATTTTTTAGAGAAAAAGAGTTCAAATCAGAACTACAGATACCGCCTCGTTTCATTAATACATCCTTGCTTTCTCTTCTCCAGTTTGAGAACAAACTGGTCAAAAAATGTTCTCTCCCTTTCGGATTGACATTAGTAAGCCTTTCTCAGAAACCAGAAAATAAACATCACTAACTATCACTGAGATGTTTTCGTCTGCCAGGCCGTTCCCGCTTCTTTCTTGGCGTCCCGCACCACGTTCCGGGAAATAATCTCTGTTTCGTGAGGATGATTCGGAGAATCCCAGGGGACTATTTTGCCGCTAAGGTGTTTCTGCCATCTCTGTACATCAGCATTAACCATGATTTGTACCAGTTCTTTGAACGTTACTCGTGGCTTCCATCCAAATGTTGTTTCTGCCTTTTTTGCGCTTCCTAATAATTGGTGAACATCCAGCGGCCGCTGCAATTTTTCATCTGTGACAACATAATCTTTCCAATTCAAACCAACAGCCGCAAACGCTTCTTCCGCAAATTCCGCAACTGAATGAGTTTCTCCCGTGGCAATGACGTAATCATCAGGTGTTTCGTGCTGCATCATCCGCCACATGCATTCAACATATTCTTGCGCGTATCCCCAATCTCGCTGGGCATGAATGTTTCCAAGCCGGAGTTCTGTCTGCAATCCTAACTTTATTCTGGCGGCACCATTTGTTATTTTTCGCGTTACAAATTCCAATCCTCGAAGGGGAGATTCATGATTGAACAAAATGCCATTGCATGCAAAAATTCCATAGGAGTGGCGGTACACTTTAACCATGTGATACGAGCTCAATTTGGCCACTGCATAGGGCGAATGGGGCACCATGGGCGTATTTTCGTTCTGGGGACTTTCAAGAGAACCTCCAAACAATTCGCTTGTTGAAGCCTGATAGAATTTGATATTTTTCCGCAGATGGCGGATTATTTCCAGGAATCGCAAAGATCCATTCGCATCTATATCATTTGTCAGCAACGGCTGGTCAAAAGATCCGCCGACGAAACTTTGCGCTGCTAAGTTATAAATTTCATCCGGCTCGGCAATGGTCACCGCTTCAAGGAGGGAAGACATATCGCTGAGGTCGGCAGGGATAAGTGTTATTTTGTTAATAATCTCTAACTCTTGCAGACGCCAAAAATTAGGTGTCGAAACTCTTCTATATGTTCCAAATACTTTGTACCCCTTTTCAAGCAAAAGTTTGGCGAGATAAGGGCCGTCTTGACCAGTTATACCGGTAATTAAAGCGCGTTTCATTGAGAATAAGGGCGAGAAAGGTAATTTAAATAAGTTTTGGAACAATGGTCATTAAACCGTGCTTATTTTTGTCTGCGAGGAACACAAGGAACACAAGAACATTAGCTTTAAAAATCCATTTAAGATAAGTACCGGGAGATGTCAACGTATACGCGCAAGGCTGTCAGTGGAGCGGGAATTTCGTTTGTTATGGGTCTTCTGGCCATGGCGGTTGCCTATGCAACAAGGGTTGTCCTTGCCCGCTATCTAGGACCAACAGATTATGGCCTGTTTTATGCAGTGCTTACTTTTGTCCTCTTTTTCCTTTTTTTCCGCGATCTGGGATTGGGCCACTCGCTGGTGAAGTATATTGCCGAGTTTAAAGTGGACAATCGCTACAACGAGATAAAAACAGCTATTCTGTCCGTGTTATTGTTTCAGCTTTGCAGTTCTTTCATCCTAATCGTGTTTTTTATTGGGTTTGCCGAAACGGTTGCAGAACAGTATTTTCAGAGCGAAAAAGCGCCTCTTATGCTGTACATCCTGGTAGTGTATATTATCTTTAGCGTGTTTTTTATCCTGCTTAAAAGTATTTTCCGCGGTTTCCAGAAAATGTTTCTCTTCTCGTCCGTTGAATTTGTCAAGAACCTGCTTGTTCTTCTCTTCGTTTTCTTCTTTTTTAAGTTAGGATATGGCTTGTTGTCGCCTGTCCTCGCGTTCAGTGTCGCCAGCATCTTGCTTTTCCTTTTGTACCTCTTCCTCGCGTTGCGCCTGTCTCAGTTCAGAAAGAGCAGGATTGTTGATTTTTCCCACATCTCCAAGAAAGTAATTCTCTTTGGAATTCCTCTCTTTGCGGTTTCTTTTGCAGAGAAAATCATCAGCTCCATTGATACTCTTGTCTTGACTTACTTTCGGCCGCTGGAAGAAGTAGGAATTTATAATGTTGTTCTCCCCTCTTCTCTGATCTTATTATACTTCGGCACGTCGGTGGCCACAACGGCCTTTCCCTTGGTTTCTGAATTATGGAAAAAAAATGATGTAAGACGATTAACAGAAGGCCTTCGCCTGCTCCATAAATATTCTTTTCTTGCTGTCGTCCCTGTCATTTTCACTATTTTCTCCTTTTCTGAGTTTTTTATCACGCTTTTTTTTGGTGCAGAATATAATTCTGGCGCGAGAGCGCTGCAAATTTTAGTGGTCGGGATCCTCTTTTTTATCGTGGCGACGATCAATACTCATTTTATTTCAGCGATAGGAAAACCCAAAGTGGTGGCCAAAATGATCCTTGTCGCGGCCGTTCTGAATATCATTTTTGATCTTCTGTTGGTTCCTTTTCTTGGTATGGACGGTGCGGCTATTGCGACGGCCATGAGTTATACCTACGTGTTTATTTCTTCCACAATTGTCCTTTCCAAGATTCTGGCAACAAAATATCCTTTTGCCTTGTGGATGAAACAGCTCATTGCAGCAGTTATCTTCATTGTTGTTGTCAGCGGCATCAAAGAGCTTCTTTCGTTATCAATCTGGCTGGAACTTGTTGCATCCGTTCTTGCGGCTATTGTAATTTATATTATTGTAGCAGGTCTCTTTGGTTTGATTGATATGAAAGAAATGAAACATTACCTTTCCCTCATGCGAAAGTAAAATCTAAGAAAGTAAAGAGTAATAAATAAAGAAGAATCAAAATTTTGAATGAAGAATGGCGAAACATAAACTCCTTGTTGCGGCCGGGTATCTGCTTGTCCTCTGTACTTTAATTATAACACTCACACACTACTATTACGCTTTTAGTGTTGGTTTTTTCACCGCGACCAATTTTCTTGATGACCCTCCGAAATATCACGGCGAAATTAAAAGCACCATGGGTCCGTATGGCGGCTCTTTTGACGGCGGTTTTTTTCTCATATATAACAAGGAACCGATTAAAATTATGTATGATCAAGAATATACACCGCCTCGTTATGGAGAAGTGTTAGTTCACGGAAAACTTCACCGCGAGGGATATATTGAAGCAATAGGTGTTCATAATTATGATTACTATTATCTATTTTATATTCTTTCTCTTATTGCCGGAATTATTGTCATTGTTCTTTTTCTTAAAGAATGGAAGATGACCTGGAGGGGATTTAAAAATGCCTGACTGGATGACACACATTGTGGTCGGATTAGTTCTCGCAGAGGCATTTAATATTCCCAAAAAAAGTATCGTATTATTAGGAGCTATCCTTCCGGACATTTTGCCCAAGCTGGTTCTTCTGCGGTTATTCATTCCCTTGCCTAATGGAAATTACAACTTGTTAAGCGCTTTTCACGTTCCGTTCGTCTTTTTTCTCGCTTCCATCTTTATCGCTCTGCTTTTCAGACATAATAAATTCAGGATTGTTTTATGGCTGAATATCGGCGCTATGTCCCATTTCCTTGCTGATGCAACACTCCAGCATTTTGAAGGGGGAGTGCGATTATTGTACCCATTATCGTTGGAAAGTTACACGTTGAACGTAGTGTGGCCGGAACAATCGTATCTGGTATTAATCCCGGCTCTCCTTGTGTATGGGGGGCTTCTGTTGTTTAAGAAAAGATATAAAAAAGCGATGTCGGTTCATCATGGATAGAATTCAACAAATTAAAGAAATACTTCTGGAATTAGATAAACAGGATATTTCCTATTGCCTTCTGCGCAATTATAATTTTTTAGTTGAAAAAAGAGAACTATTATCGCCTTCTGAAAGAAGTATTGATCTTGTTGTTTCTAGGAAAGATTTTCCTTTTTTTGATCGGATTCTAAGGAAGCATAACTTTCTTACAAGAAAACCATCATTTTCGCGGAAACATCATGCCTATTTCCGCATTCAGGATCTTGAATGCATCAGTTTTGACGTACAGGTAGGCGGGGTTCATTGGAATGACATGTGTTATTTAGATGAAACTTATTTATTACAGAATAGAGTGCAAAAATCTTTTTTTTGTGTTCCTTCTGATAATGATATGGTTGTGATGCTGCTCGTTCATTCCATTTTGGGTAAGAGATATTTTAAATCGGAATATCAGAATATTATCTCTTCTTTAATTCCTGATACGAATAAGGAGTATATTCTGGAAAGATTGTCGGAATCATTTAACAGAAAAATAGGAAGGAAGATCTTTGACTCCGCCCTGAAGGGAAATTTTGCGGCGATTCTCCAAAGAAAATATTATTATCTCTCTTACTTCGTATTCAAGTCATTTCAAAACACCTCCACTTTTACAATGTTATTTTTCAGATGGATACAATGGAAAAAATTCCTCAAGCCTTATCCCCTCATTGCGGTCATTGGCCCTGACGGGGCAGGAAAGTCAACCGTTGTGGATGCTCTTGCCAAGCACCTTCGCGGATATGACCGGAATGTTTCGGTTGTGTATACAGGAAGGGGCCGGGATCATATCCTTCCCATTAGTGCAGTGGGAAGAGCATATAAACGGAAAGAAAAGAAAAAAGATCAAGCATTTTCTAAAAAACAGGCCGGAAGCGGGAGGAAGATGTTGTATACTTTGTCAGCTCCATTTTTTACGGTAGATTTACTCCTGCGGTATCTCCTGGTGATCATGCCCAAGCGAAGAAGAAAGAGCATTGTCATTACGGATCGCTATTGCTCTGATATTATATTGATGAATAACGTCCCTTTATGGTTTAAAAAGATCCTGCTTTTGCCTTTTCCCAAACCAACGCTTACGTTCTATCTGTATAATTCGCCAGAAACCTTGTATCAACGAAGACCTGAAGAATCAATTGCAGGGTTGAAGACGCAGATGTTCTTTTTTGAAAAATTAAATACTTCATTGAAACCCATATCTCTGCTTACAACTGATAAGGATAAAGATCTGGAATTTGTGGTGAAAGAAGTGATGACCTATTTGTATAAGAATTGGTATTAAAGAGAAAGGTTCAGGTCTATTTTTACATAGCTCAGAAAAACTTATATAATTAAGATATTTTCTGGAACTGAGAGGTGGTAGGAATGAAAAGTGTAGTTCTTGGTATAATCTTTTGTGCTGTGCTGATGTTTTCTGTGTTCGCTCAAGAAGAACAGCCTCAATTGGTTGACTCTTCCGGGTCGGAAGAGAGTACTGTAACGACAATTCTTGAATTGATTCTTAACAAAGTTTCCGTTGTTATCGGAGAGATTATCAAATATAAAGCTTATCTTACTTATAGCAATAACACACCTCTTGCTGAGAAGCCTGTTGATTTCTATGCCGGCGAAGATAAAGTTGGTTCTGATGTTACTGATGAAAGTGGTTTCGCTAAATTCCTATGGAATACATCAGGATTTCCTGCCGGCACCTACGTGCTTATGGCTGATTACAAAGGAGATGGTGTTATGGGCGCCAGTTCAGCGACGGAACAAATCGTTCTGGAAAAACCGCCTGTGGAAGAAGAACTTATAGAAATCACGGGCGCAACGGATGAGCCCTCTGCTCTTACCACTGCAGCAATTATAGACTCTGCTGTGAGCAGTAAGATTACAAAGAACGAAGATTGCCAGGAAGAACAATATGAAGCTGAGGAAAAAATCTATGGAACCTGCCAGTACACTGAAAAGAAATGCACTGATGAACCATTGAATCAAAGCTGTTATGATGAAATAATAGAATACGAATGTGAACAAGGCAAACGAACTGTTCAGAAAACCAGAAATATATGTAAAACGAAAGGATACACTATTGATAATAGTCTTACATCTGTTAAGCTCACAACAGAGCAGTATGCTTGCATACCAGCAGAAGAACCTGATGGAAGTATTGTTGTTATTTGTGACAGCAAGTTTGACGGGAATGGCGACGGCATCTGCACTTCTGGCGAAAGCTGCCAGAAGTTCGTCATTGATGGTCCTACGATAGAGAAATATGAGAAGAATTCCAGGGAAGATTACGTGGAAAGTGATGACAGTTACTTTGCGGAAGGAGTGCCTATGGAGGTGCTGCAATGAAGGAAGCAATAGTTCTAATCTTATTTTGTTTGCTCCTGTTTAGTTTCTCTGCTGTAGCAGTTACCAATGGAACAGTATCCAACCTGTATTACTTTGATAATGAAGATGAAAGTTTGAAAACGTGTGATGATCGTAACGTTTCCATGACTATTTTACCTAACCAAACAGTTACGCTGCAGACTATTCAACTGAGGCTAAACGATCGTCTAGGAGGCGTGGGCGCAGGTGATTCTGTGTATGTTTCAATATATAGTTCAAATGCTGATGGTACACCTAACGGGGAAATGGCTAAATTTAGCAGCATTGCTGGAGAAACTATCGCGTCGCATCCCAGTTTTAGCAACCACAATTTTACCGGATCTGTGTTATTGATATCAAATACGTTGTATAATATTATGGTGTATGCAACTGGTTTTGGCGGCGGTGCAGGATGCAGCGTGGATTGGGTTTCAGTAAGGACGTACACGGCCAATAATTATGGAGGTAATGCTACTGCTGAAGGAAGATACAAGACTAATGGCGATGGTTCTTGGACTACTCCTGGACAGGATGTCCTTTTCATAGGCTGGGGTGATACTGCAGGTGGTGCCGGTGTGCCAGTGGTTCAAGCCCCTATCAATTGTACTTCATGTAACATTCCATTTGGAGATACTTCTGAGCCATACACGACTTCCGATACGACGCCTACATTCACCTTTCCAACAGACATAGCTGCCAATTGCCGTATTGATGATGCCAACCAGAACCATAGTTCGATGGGATCCAGCAGGAATTGCGCCGGAGGACAAGGGACAACCAGCCATACTTGTACGTTAACGGTGCAGGATGAATTAGTTGCATCTGCGGATGAAGTATTTGTTGCCTGTGCCGGCACTGGCGGTGATGAGGCGACAAACAGTTCAGCAAGGATGCTGATGGATATCACCGGATTAAGCAACACCAGCACGGATGCGATTGATGTAGGCATTCAAGCCAGCGCGATTTGGCCGGGAGCTACGGTGTATACCAACCAGCAGGTGTATTTACGAAACTTAAACAACAGCCAAGTGGTTGGAACTGTTGATAAAATAGCTGTCTACGGCAACCAACGATGGCTCTTTAACAATGCCTTGGACGGGGAATCAACCTTGGGCTTGTTTAACATGACGCCAGTGGTTTATGTTTTGGACTTGATAAACACATCATCTGAAGAAGTGAAGCGGCAGGTTTCGACATTAATTAATGCCACCAAGAGGTAAGGCAGGTTAAATGAAATTATACTTTTTATTTTTTGTACTTCTTGCAGCGCCGCTAGTTTTATCTGCCGTAGATGAGTACAAGCCGTACCTGCATGGAACAAAAGTGCCCGAACATCCGAATATTAAATTATTTGGGCAGTATAAGACCAACCTCTTCCCTGGCGCGGCAACGTATTCTTTTCCTATCGTCGTTCCTCCAGGAACAAACAAATTGCAGCCAAGTTTAACTTTAAGCTATAATCATCAATGGGTTAAGCAGCGGCCGGGTATTGTCGGCGCCGGCTGGATGTTAAATCCTAATCTGGTTTATCGGGATATAAATTATACAACTGCTGACATCTCTGATGATGAGTTTAAACTGCTTCTGGAAGGCAATTCCTATGAACTGGTGTATGATTCCGCCAAGTCCGTATGGAATACGGAAGTTGAATATTATTTCAAGATTGAGAATCTCTCCGGACCAAGCGGGATGTATTGGCAGGTAACAAAGAAAAATGGAATAAAGTATCGCTTTGGCTATAACAATGATTCACTGTTATCTTCCAACACCGGCAAGAATTACAATTTAAAATGGAGTTTGGATCAGGTAAGTGATACTTTTGATAACACTATTGTATATTCCTACATGGAAGATCCTTTCGCTGAAGATAACGGCACCGTGTATCTGGATGAAATCAAGTATAACAATGAGCAGTCTCGTAAAGTGAAGTTTAGTTATGAAAATGAGGTGCGGCCGGATCGGCGTTTCGTGTTTGATCAGGGAAATCGGTTAGAAGAGAGCCGCAGGCTGAAACATATTTCCACGGTTGTGAATGGCGAGTTAGTGCGCCGTTACCGGCTCGATTACACGCAGCTAAGCCCTTCCTTAACAGCCATTTCTAACATCATCGATCACGGCGATGATAATGTTTCGCTGTGGTACAACATTACTTTTGCGTATTTTGGGGTTAACACTGGATTTACCACGGAAAACACGGCGTATAAGTCGCCGGGAGTATTTTCTGACAGCATTAACCATAAAGATTTTGGCTATCGTCTTGACGATGTGAATGGCGACGGCTACATTGACATCATTAAATCGCATACCAGCGATGGGCAGGACATCATCTGGATAAACAATAAAACAGGTAATTGGACAGTTGATACGGCTTGGAATTTTCCTGAATATTTTGTGGAAGGCGTCCAGGGTGATGATTTAGGCGTACGTTTAGCTGATGTAAACAATGATGGGTTTACTGATGTGATCAAAGCACATAATGGCAACCGCAAGGTGTACATTAATAATGGTACAGATTGGAATAATGAAGGGTGGATTTTTCCCACTGACTTTGTGGACGCGCCAAAGTTAGATGAAGGCGTCCGTTTGCTTGAACTAAATGGTGACGGCTGCATTGATGTCATTCACGCCCGGCAGACCATTTCCAAATCAGCATTCATTAACAATTGTTCCGGCGGCTGGATCACTGATTATTCTTGGAATATTCCCGTTGACGTGATTGAAATCGACAGAGGCGATCTAGGGACGCGGTTTGCTGACGTAAATGGCGACGGCTTGACAGACATCCTGCACGGGTTTGAATTGATGGAACAGAAAGTTACCTATCTTAACAACGGTTCCGGCTGGCATAACGACACCAACTGGGAAACGCCGACCTATTTCACTACCGGCACGCATAAAGACAAAGGCATCAGGTTTGCTGATTTAAATGGCGACGGGTTAGTGGACATGATTGCATCCTTTGAAAACAGTTCCGAGGAGTTCAAGAATACGTGGCTGAATACGGGAAGAGGCTGGCAGTTGAACAATAGCTGGGGCGTCCCGGAATTATTCATGGCCAACGGCTTCAACAAAGGACGAAGATTAGCAGATATTGACGGCAACGGATTGGTGGATATCATCGTTGCCTATGCCACTGATCCTGATGATATTAAGTATAGCGTGACAAAGCAGCGGGATACGCCGTATTTATTGAAAAGTATTACTACTGAATATGGCGGCGTGACATCTCTTAATTATACTTCTTCCAGCATTTTCAACAACAGCGAAGATGGCGTTTCAGATATCGGGTTCAATATTTTTGTCGTTAATAATGTAACTATGAATAATAGCCTGGAAGGCGATTTTAGGGTTTATGATTCCTTTTCCTACAATTATTCTTTTGGCAAGTTTGATTATGGCCGGCAGGAATTTAGGGGGTTTGGCGTCGTGGTGGAGAAAAATCCCGCAGCTGCACTGTGGCATTATTTCCATCAGGATAATGCCCGCAGGGGAAAAGAGCATAGAATAGCCGTCTATGACCACAACGGCACGTTATTTAAGGAAGAACGAACATCGTTCAATACAACGCAGTCAGAAACCGGGATATTTAATGTTACGCTGGATCATTTCTCCGTGTACTTGTATGACGGCAATTATACCAATCCTACAGTCACCAATAAGACATTTACCTATGATTCTTCCGGGAATGTACTTGTGGTGAGGGATGAAGGCGATGTTTCTTTGGATGGCGATGAAAGAACGTTCAACTATTCGTATGCCCAAAATTCTGACGATTGGATCATGGATCGGGTAGCTCGAAGCGTCGTGTATGATGATGAGAATGTAAAAGTGAAAGAAAGCCTCTTTTATTATGATGATCTAGGCTTGCGGGGAGTTTCCGACAAAGGAGCGTTAACCAAGACGGAAGAATGGAATTCTGAAGGAAATAACACGTTTACCTATGTTGAATATGATGCTTTTGGGAATGTACAGAAGCAGACTGATTCTTTGGGAAACTCAATCAGTTATGATTATGATGTAACTTACACATATCCAATCTTGACAACCAATGCGTTAGGGCATGTGACAAAGAAGAGTTATGATCCTGGCACTGGAAATATGTTAACGGAAGAAAAGAATGGCATTATAACAACATTTGAACATGATACTTTTGGCAGGATTTCCAAAGAGATCCTGCCTTTTGACTCTTCCCTCATGCCGACAAAAGAATATAATTACAGTTTTGATGGTGAAGCTCCGGAGATTATTACTGTGGACATGAAAACCACCGGGAATAAATCAGATACGGTGAGGTATTATTATGACGGTTTTGCTAATGTCGTGCAAATGAAGAATGATGCGGAGAACGATCAGCAGATCGTCAAAAATATTTTCTATGATTCTCTGGGCAGGGTTAAGAGTGAACAGAACCCGTACTTTGCCGTACAAAACAATTCTTTAAGCCCTGTTTCCGGTGAAGAAAAAACGTTCTACACCTACGATGCCTTGGATCGGGTGATTGGCGTGCAAAATCCCGACGGAACTTCCAAGAATGTTACCTTTGACCGCTGGAATATCACTGATCATGACGAGAACGGGAACAGACATGTTTATTCTTTAGACGCCTATGGTCGAATTATTGCCGTCTATGAATTCATCAACGATTCCATCATTTTAACCAATGAAACATACAAGACCACGTATGAATATGATGACAACGATAATTTAATTCGGATCATAGATGAACTGGGTAATGTTTTCCAGTTTGGGTAT
>Ga0208375_1003256_pt1 | contig 14044 bp, 26 predicted proteins | sample RifOxyD1_FD_184038 | JGI IMG/M metagenome (GOLD analysis project Ga0208375, IMG submission 184038) | Soil microbial communities from Rifle, Colorado - Rifle Oxygen_injection D1 (SPAdes) | ecosystem: Environmental > Terrestrial > Deep subsurface > Rock core/Sediment | place: Rifle, Colorado... | reverse complement strand
GACTAATTTGAGCAAGTGCAACTTTTCTTTTTCTATCTTCTTTGATTAATTTTGCGACTATTTCTTTTGTTAATTTCATTTTCTATATCCTCTATTTTTTCTTTTATATCTTTTAATACAATTACGGTGTACATATATTCAATCAGTTTTGTAGCTAAATATAAATTCTTTATTTTTGCTATCCTTTTGGTGATAATTCCAACAATTCTTTTCCTTTCTTTTCCTTTCTTTTTCTACTCCTTTTCCTTCTTTTTTCATTTTACTAATGCCTTTACACTTAAAACATAATATTTAATTTTGTTTTCTTTAACATGATGTGCGAGTAAGATATAATCAATTAAGTTTCCTTCTAATTCTAATTCTTGTCTATAAAAGGAATGTAGTTTTGTTCTTGGAATGCCACTTTCTTTTAACTCACATAATCTTAAAAGTCCATTATCTAATTTGCTTTCAAGCATTTTCATTCTTATTTTTATTGTCATTTCTTCATCCTCTTAATTGTCTCAAAAGTTAAACTAATTAATTTCCCATCTTCAAACTCCTCTTTAATAATCTTGTTTTTAAAATTATTATTATTCAATAATTTTCCTAATTCTCTCCAAGTTTTAATAGTTCTTTTCATTTTCCTTGTTCTCCTTTCTTTATTTTTCGAACAAATCTTACCCCAAGACTGGAACCCGAATAGCCAGAATACCAGCCACAATTCAAGTCAGCAAAATCCGAACCCGCATAGAACCGAGCAACATAACTGTTCTTTCTTAATAAGTTAAATGGTTGTTGTATAAAAAAGTCATCTTCTGAACTGCTTCCATCCATCTTTAATGTTTTTGCATATTCGCTATTTGCTAAAAAGATACATTGTTCTGCTGTCAATAATTCGCTTTCTCTTTTAGAAAGTTTTAAGTTTTCCCAAGACCTGTTTTTATCGTGGACTTCTATTTCAACAGAAATTCCAAGTTCTGGAATATCGAGCCATTTGCTTTTATCTATTCCAATAACTTTTATTACTTCATACTGAATTCCATCTTTTTCAATTATTTGTTTTTGTTTTTTCATTTTGTTTGTTTTATTTTCTCTTTTGTTCTTTTATACTCGTCTAAAAATATTTCAAGCATTAACCGATTTCCATTACCTGCTAAAATATGATATTTTTCACAAAAATGATTAATGAATTTATAATCTTTTTTGTTTAAATTTAATAACATTTCTGATTTTCTTGTCTTCATTTTAGCTCTCCCAATTTACTTTTATGATATTTAATTGTTTGTTCAAGGTCTTTTATTTTATTATATAATTTAATAAATTGATAAGTAAGCATTCTTTTCTGACCTTTTTTATAACTATTCAAAAACTCTAACCATCTTTCACAAGTTTGAAGATGCTGATGTGTCCAACCCAATGAAAGAATTCTTGATGCTTTTGTTAAACCATTATTGTGCTTTCTCCAAAGTTCTTTTGCTATGTTTAGTTCTTTCATTTTGTTTGTTCTCCTTTCAAATCTTCTTCTGTAATGTTAAAAAAGTGTTTAATCCAATATACTGCTCCTCTTGCTTGCATTTGTTCAAACTCATCAAATCCATCATCTTCAAAAACCTCATTATGTTTTTTTATCCACTTAATTGCTTCGGCTCTTAAATTATAATCAAAAACAATATTTCCTCTCGGCATGGCTCTTTTTTCGACTATATCTTTTAATGTTTTTAGTTCTGTCATGTTGTTTGTTCTCCTTCTAAATCTTTTTCTGTGATATTGAACCTGTTTTTCCATCTTTGCTCTAATAAAACCAATAAAAGTTCTGGATGATTTTTCCAATAATCGTTAATTTTTGGTGTCTCTCTATCTTCTTTTATCCATTTGATTGCTTCGGTTCTTAAATCTATTATTGAAACTACTTCTTTACTTTCCACTGGTTCTCCACCCATCCAAGCTGTATCTATAAAATCCTTTTCAATATCTTTTAATGTGTTTAGTTCTGTCATTTTATTTGTTTTCCTTTCAAATTCTCTATCAATATTCTATTAATTGAAGTTTAATAATTAAAACACCATTTTCATCTACATCAAATTCTGCTCTCTCATTTTTGAGAAATGCTACCATTTTGTCATCAAATCCTTCGCTAATAAAATTGTCATCGCAAAATTTCTGAATTGATTTCTTTGTTTGTATTTTTATTTTCATTTTGTATCTTTATTTTCCTACTTTTATTTAAATTTGGTTTAGGCGTCCAAGAGGGTAGGTTCGACTAAGAGACCGTACCCTCAAGGAGTATGTCCCATTATATTTCAAATGAGTATAATTATTCATCTTCCTTGTTCTCCTTTCAAATCTTTTTCTAAAACCCATCTTAAAGCCATCAATTCATAAACATTAGCATATTTTAAGTGAGTATATCCACTTCTAACTCTTTCTATTATTTTTTCTTCTATTTCATTAATTCTTTCTTGTGTTTTCATTTTATGTTTTGCTATGAATTATATATAATAATATTAATATTATTATGGTATTTAAATGTTATTATTTTGTTTTTTATTTTTAATTAAATAAAAAATCTTTATCTTCTTTATTTTCATTTAATTTTCTTTTTATTCTTAATTTCCTTATTGCATATCTATAAATCAACAATCCTTTCTCACGTATAATTAAAGTTAACAATATAATACAAATTGAAAAAATAAAAAATGGAATTAGATTTCCGTCTCCGATTTTTCACCTCGACAAATGTTTAATGTGGTGCTACGCATGTAAATAAATGGTTTTACATGTTTATTAACTTATTTATTTTACGCCAATGGTTACCATATGTTTATAAACATATTTCTAACACAAAAATGATAAGTTTTATATAATACCCTATATATATTAGATACTACACGTCTGGTTTTACGCTAGGCGGTCTAAAATAATAAGATATATAAAGTCTTAGTTATTCAATATATTAAATTATTATTTAATATACCTCTTATATAAGAACGGTTGACAAAAACAAACAAGAAGTAGACAAAAACAATTAAAATAATATATTAAATAATTTTAATATACTCATGGGAAAAGGAAAGAAGATAGGAGATAGAACAGATTTGCTTACTAAAGATGAAATGCATAAACTATTTTTAGTTGTGAGCGATAATCTTTATTTCAATACCCTATATAATCTATTACTACATACAGGAAGAAGAATCGGTGAGATATATGGGACGCAACGTGGTAAGAATTACTTTGGAGGAATTAAAGTCAGAGATGTTGATTTAATTAATAAAACCTTACGAACAATTATATTAAAGACAAAGAAAAGAAAACTTAAGGTGTTATGTGGCTCTTGTAAATTAGAAACAACTTATAAGAACGATTTCTGTCCTAACTGTGGAGATAGGTTACCTCAGATAGACAAAGATAAATTAAAATACGATGAAGTAGAAGAAAAAATCATTACATTAAAAGATAATCTTATTATCTTGTTAGATAAATATATCAAACAAAACAAACTCAATCAATCGCAATATTTATTTAGAGAATATAGTTTGGTTTATCTAAAAAAGAAAATCAAGCAACACATCACTCAAGCAGGAATTAAAAAGAAATTTTCATTGCACGGATTTAGACATTACTTTATAACACAATGCAAAATTGCTGGTATGAGTAACGAAGACATAGCTAAATGGACTGGACACAAAAACCTAGAAACATTAACTCATTATGACAGAAGGGTATCAAAAGATGTTGAAAATAAAATCTTAAATGTAGAATTATTATAAATTCAACAGCAATTCCTTGGCTTGACTCAATACTTTCTTATATATCAACGCCATAATAGACTATTAATTATAAATGAACTTGGCAATTTATATTATAATTTAAGAAAAATTTAATATTAAATGAGATATACTGATTTAAGCACAATCTATATCTCTAACTTCTAATGATTGTTTTAAATTCGCATTTTCAATAGCAAAGGTACATTCCATTTGTTTTAAACAAAGATACATTTGTCTTCCAAGCATAAACATCTCTTGAAATTTTAATTGACCATTCGAAGAATTTTCTGCAGCAAAAGACATTTCCACTATTTTTCCAATCATCATTTCTGTTCTTGCTCCTCCTTTCTTAAAATACTTTATAAATTCTTCTTTTGTGTTTGGCGCATGATGATGACAGGTATCACACAAGGTTACCATATTAGTCACATTATCTTCTCCACCATAAATTATTGGAGTTATATGATGAACCTGAGAACCACGAAATCCACAACATCTACACAAATTTAAATCTCTAATTAAAACCTGGTCTCTTACTTTTTTATTTCTTATCTTTGTCATTTATTTATTTCCTCTTCATCAACTTCTTCAATTGCTTCTCTCCCTCTTTAATCATCTCATCGTAGAAGTTTCTTTGCTCTTTAAAAAAACAATTCATTGCTTGAATGGTCTCTATTTCTTCTATTATTTCTTTTTTCTTTTCCTGTTCCTTCTTCTTGTTTTTCATTTTAATTATTATAGTTATCACTAATATATGCCCGAAAAAATTCTGGCTTTCTTTTTTCGGGATTCAATTATAAGATGTCTCTCATCTTATATTAACGCGTTGATATATTTCTTGAATTCAGGGGTAATTAAGCCCTTACTAACAAGTGAGTATGATATTAATCTTAATAATTACTTGTTTATATATTTATTTATTTTATTAAATCTCACCAGGCAGTGGCTTCTTATCCAAACCATTTATCGGTAGTTAGCCTTGGATACTTGACATACATCAAGATTTTACAGGGGGGGTTGCTTGGCGAGTATGATTATTTTATCACCGGAATGGAAAACTAAAAGTTTTCGTTGCATTGATATTGGGGTTTGCCCCCTCACTATCGTACCTCATTTAGCGTCTCCTTCGTCCGAGTTTGTTACGTGTCCGTCAATCCTACTAACCTCGCGTTGGTGTTCGTCAGGTCACATAACTTCAATCGGATTTTCACTTCTTGAGCTTTTCCGGTGATTATGATTTTATTTCTTTTAATTTATTTAATATTTCTTCTTTATTCTTCTCGAAATACTCGCATGCCTTGCACCCCCACTCTCCGCCATTACATGGCTCTGGTGGAATATTGTTTTCCATATTATCATAAAATATATTAATCTCCTTTAATAAATTATCTACAAATGCTTTATCATATTCTATTAAATACTCAAAAGTTTTTGATGTGTTTTTATTAACAAAAAGTAAAATTCCTTTTTTATATCCTAAGATGTGAAGATACAATTGTATTTGACATCTGTAATTATTTGGTATTTCTCCTTTTTGATATTTATCAAAACTCCAAGCACTACATGATTTTATATCTAATACCATTAATTCTTTTCCATCTGAAATAATACAATCTACTCTTCCTTTTATTTTTTTCTCTGGCATAGAAATATCTTGTTCACTTGAAACTATTCTAATTCCACTTGCATATGATTTTTCTATAATCTCATTATAAATTAATGAATGGAATGCATCTCCAACACGAAAAATACGTTTTAATGAAGTAGAATATTCTTCTTTGTATAACTTTTTTAACTCTAAAAATAATTTCATCTTGCAATTCCCTAATTGAGAAATACTTAACAAACTCTCATCGTGTTCTTTTTTATTTTCATTATTTTCTAAATATTCAAATACCATATTTATTCTCCTTTAAAAACATTTAATTTATTTCTTAAGTCATCAATTTCCATTACTTTTATTTCATTTTCCCAAAATCTTAATATATGATATCCAACTTGACGTAACTCATTGTTTCGAATAATATCTATTTCGTTTCCAACAGGATATTTATGCCAGTAGTTACCATCACATTCAATTACAAGGTTTTTTGATGGAATGAATATATCACACTGATAAGCATGTTCAATGTCTTTAATATATTGATGCGTGAAGAAATCTATACCTAATGTTTTTAAGAAGTTTTGAATTTTTATTTCTATTGATGTATCTTGTTTGGGAAGAATTTGTAATGCTCGCCATGCAATTATTTTATTTATCATTTCTGGATTTTTCATTTGTTCTTTAGTAGCTAATCGTAATTTTTGTTTTGTTTCTTCTGTAACTATGTGCCCCATTAAAGATAAACTTAATTTTTTTATAGTTTCCTTGGATTTTTGTCGTTTCTTACCCTTCCAATATCTTGCGTTATTTAAACTCATTTTTTTCTTTGTTTTTTCTGAGAAAATTTTTCCTTTATTTGCTAAGCTTACTGCTTTTTTTTGTTTTTCTGAAGTGTGTTTCCCTTTCATTGGATGTATTCTATTTTTCCATATATGTTTTCCTAATGTCCCATAGTGAAAACCATTAAGACCTATTTTTCGTTTGGTCTCTTCTGATAATTTTTTGCCAATGTTTCCCAAACCAATATTTTTTTTATGTTCTTCAGTAAATGGTTGTTTTTTCTTTCCTTTAAGAGAGATACTTATTTTTCTTTTTGTTTCTTTTGAACAGACTTTTCCTTTATTTTTTAAACTAATTTTATTTTTAGTTTCAAGACTATGATATTTATTTTTCATCCCATAATTTAGATTTGTCTTTGCATTTTCACACATTTTTTTTCTTGTTTCTTCAGATAATTTTTTACCTTTCATCCAAGTATTTTTACCAGTCATACCAATACTTATCCTATTTTTTGTTTCTTTAGAATGATGTTTTCCTTTCATTGGAGAAATTCTTCCTTTCAAATGTAGACTTATCTTTCTTTTAGTTTCTTCTGTTTGTTTATGTCCACCCATTTTATAAAACTCCTTGCTTTTCTTTGAAAGCACATTTAAAAATATGTAATCCTAATTCTGGTTCAACACAATTTCTAATCGTTTTCATTTTATCAATTCCATTATAATTTGTTAAATCAAAACCCTTTAATTTATATAAATCTTTTAAATTTTCATATTTTCCCATACCTCTACCTTTATTTTCTATTCTTGAAATTTGATTTAAAATAAAATTTGCCCAATAATAATGTTTTCCCACAATTTGCGGTTTAATTAGTGGGTCATAATAACTAATAACATTTTCCACAACCCATTTTCCTATAAAATAATTTTGTAAAAAAATGATTTCTTCATATAAAATCATGCTTGGATAGATGGGTTTATTCTGTATTTGATTTGCAAAACGAACACGGCTGTGACTTGGACATGGTGGACTGCTCCATATAAAATCAAACTCGTTATAATGCTCTAATAAATATTGATGAGCATCTGCAATAATTACTTTATCATTTGGAAAGAAATCTTGATATATTTTTGCAATTTTTGGGTCTATTTCGACTGCTGTGACTTCTATATTCTCTGGTAACAATTTCCGATTCCCCCCAATTCCACAATACAAATTCAACATCTTAATTTTATTGGTTTCAATCATTCTTCCCCCCTTTCAAAAATCCTTTTAGAAGAATCATCATTTGGAAGTAAGATACTTTCATCAATCTCTTCTTGTGTTATTAAGGGAACTTTCTTTTCTTCTCCTATTTTCTCTACCTTTATTCCATCTTCATTAAATAATCCTTTTTCTATTTCCTCTTCCTTCTGTTCCTCTATTAATTCCTTTAAATCTTTATAAAATGATGTACTAAATTGTGTTTTATTTAAAATATTCAATCCCCTTTCAATATCTTTATCTTCAACTTTTTCAGATAATCTCATTTTTGCACTTGCCTTTAAAAGTCTAATGAGTGTTTCCATAAATCTTGGATTTATTAAGAAATTTTTATCTCTCATAAATCTTAAATGACTATAAAGTTTTTTTAATTTTTTCCCCATAGATTCTGTTATTTCGGGGTCTTTATGATATCTAATATATACAAAAAATTTCCTTAAAAATTCTTTATCATATTTTGGTTTTAATTTTTTTCTTTCTCTTTCTAACATTTTTGATGCAATATTTAAATCTCTTTCTCTATCAGGATTATCCCTTATTACAAAAATTTCATCAAATCTGTTTAAAATCGGTGACGGGATATTAAATTGAGATAATGGAGTATCGTTATTATGAAAAATTCCTTCCTTTGGATTTGCGGCAGCAAGTATTCCCGCGGTAACTTTTAATTTAACATGCAGATTTGCTTTATTTACTGTGACTGTTTGTTCGCTCATGCCTTCCTGAAGTTTTGGTTTGTCTTCATCATTTAAATTATTTAATTCATCTAAAATTAATAATTCTTTTGCCAATACCAATGCCCCTGGTTCAACCCTATAACCTCCAAGACTTTCATCTTCTTTTACAACCGATGCAGTTATACCAACCGCACTACTTCCCCCACCTACAGCCCTCCTACTACCTGGTGTGATGTCTTGAGCAAAGTCCATGAGAACACTTTTTGCAGTTCCGGGGTCTCCAATTAAAAGTATGTTTGGTTTATTTCTTGGTTTTATCTGAATTTCATTTTTTCTATTACAAAGACCTAACATAATTGCACTTTTTATTTCTTCATATCCAAAAACACCTGGTGCAAAACTATCTTGTAATACGTCAAACCCCTTTTCATCTATTTTATAAGATAATTCTTTTATTTCAATAATATCTTCTTCTGAAAAAGAATCAATATTTACCTCTGGTTCAAATAATTCACCATTTAAAACTTCGAACAAATAACCTAAAACAGGTGTTTTATGCCCCCTATTATATACTGGAACTGTTCTTAAAATTCCATTAATTCTTACTTCATTTCCAGGAGTAAATATTTGAATATTTTGGCTATTTGAGAGTTCACCTAATAAAATTGCCCTCGCTCTTTGAAGATTTGGATTATTTGTCTTTTCTTGTAAATCTTCTAACATTATATTAGATGAATTTATAATATCATTATCTATCTCTGCAAAATTCTTAAAATTACAATTTGGGCATTCAAATGGTTTTCTTATTGTTTGAACCCCATATCCTTGTGTTAATTTAATTTTTATACCACAATGTGTACATTCAAAGGTAGTATCTAAAATTAATGGTCTTACTGTACCCAAACTAACAACCCTACATTCAAGGCATAATAATTTACCAATATGTTCTTGTCTTATTTCTTCTATTGAAATTTTTTGGCTATTTGGAATATTTGTTATACTTATCTTAAATCTCATACCTAAGTTTTCCTCTAAAATTGTATTAAAATATTCAAAAATATCTTGGGGATTATCTAATAATCTATCTGCAAGTTCAATATTTTCCATTAAAATATCACTAAAACTTATAGTTATGCTTTCCTTTTCTCTCTTCTTTGGTACTTTTTGAATAACTTCTTTACAAATATTATAAAAATCAATTTCCTTTTCTTCCTTCTCTTTCTTCTTTTGAAATTCTTGTTTTTTTCTAATTTTTTCCTTCTCCTCTTCCTGTTCCTTTATCTTTAATTTTTCTATAGCATTTTTTAAGAAATCTAATGAAAGTTCAGATAAAATATAAATTTTGCTATTTCCTTTCATGCCAACATGTGAAAAATTTTGCTGTTTTCTATTAAAGATTAAACGAACCTTTGATGCCTTTTCACCCAATTTTGCTGAAATTTCTTCTACAGTCATTGGAATCGGTTTTTTTATCATAAACCTAAAAATGTCTTCAAAAGTGCTTATTTCAAATAATTTGTCCAAAAAGGGTTCGTACACGGTACTGATATATGTGATATATTTGATTACTTTGATATACGATTTCTTAATAAACATCTCACTTATATCATTTATATCATTTATATCAATTATATCAAATATATCATCAATATCTTTATACATAACATACTCTTGATTTATAGTTATTTTTACTTCATTTTCTTCATTAAACGAACTTTTAGGAGAAGAAGGAGGAAAATTTGGTAAAAAACTATCTTTTTCACTAATTTCATTAAAATCATCATTTTTATTATTAGAAAGTTCGTTTAATCTTTCTTTCAAAGGTTCGTTTAATTTTGAATTATCCATTTTATTTATTTTGTACAAATTTTATCAATTGCCCCACTTTCCTTCCTTTTCCTGTTTTCTCTCTCTTTTTGTGTTTCCCAAAAACACCTATCTGTAAATCTAGAAATAATATCTGATTCATTTCTTACAACAAAAAGTTCATTTTGATTTAATTGTTTTTTAATAAATTTAGCATAAGTATAATTTTCACTCCCCCTATAAGGTAAGAAATGTATTGCAAAGAGACCATTATTATAAGCATAAAATCTCCCATAACTATTAAAATAATACTTCAAAACTTCCTTTTCTCTTAATAATTCTGCCCCAAATGTATTTCTTCTTAATTTTAAATAATTTTTTGCACCAAATATCCATACAACATGCCTACCCATTTCATTATAATAATAGCTTCTTCTAGTTAATTCCATAAAACTGATTGGTGAACATTGTATTTCAAAGGCAACCATACTTTGTTTTGAATAAAGGTCTGCTCTTTGGTTTTTTATTTCACCCCTAATATTTGCTGGTCCAATTAACCAAACTTCAAAATCTATATCTGGGTAAATTGGCTTTAATAATTCTAAGCATTTAATTTTCATTTCATCATGTTCTTGGGTATCTCTTTCTTCATTAGTATAACAATAAGCGTTTGGGTAGTGGGCAAAATGAGTAATTCTATTATTGTGAATTTTTAATAGAACTTTTTTCCCACAATCTGGACTTGGGCAAAAGTAATTTTCACCTTTTTTTGCATCTATATATGAACATACTATTTTCCCTCCACTATCTTTAGCTTTTAACATTTTCCACCTCTTTATTAAATTTAAGTTTTAATCCACTCATAAATCTATCTTTATTAATTTTTGAAAGATTAAAATAACATTCCAGACAAATTGTCTTTCCAGGAATCCTTATAGGGTTATCATTATAAATATAATTCTCTGACATTTTTCTTTTACATAAACTACAAATTTGTTCAGATAATTGATTATAGCACCCCTCGCATAAATTTACATTTTTTACTTGTTTATTACATTTACAAAAATGGCATTTCATTTTTCACCCCTAGTAGATTTATCAATAAATCTAATTTTATCTTTTGATAAAGGTATCTCCTTTATTTTTTCATCATTAAATAGGACACTATCCTTTTCATTTTTTATAATAAATCCATTATAATAAAAAAATTCATTGTTTACAAGAACTCTAATGAATGTATAGGTATTATACCTTAGAAATAAATTTATTCTTTCCTCAATCTCTTTTTTAGTCATGTCTTCTCTTATCATAAAATATATTATTTTATTTAGTTTATAAATCCTATTATTTTAGTTATCCTTTTTTCTGTTATTACTATAAAATTAAACACGTAGAAAGCCTTGCACGAAAAATATAGAAAGGTTTAAATAATAGTATTATTAATAGTATGTATAATAAATAGTCAATAATAAATAAATATATAAAAAAAGAAGATAATAAAAAAGGAGGAGAAGGAATGAAATACATAACAAATCAAGAGTGTGTATATTTGACAAGAAATGGTACAAAAAAATGTGAACATAAGGGAAACTTTGAAAGAGTCCTATCTTTTAAAGAAAAAAAAGTAGATAAAAAACATTCAACGTTGTGTGGATTCGCAGTGTGTTGTGCGAAGGGTTGTCCATTATATACTAAAGAACAATATAAAAAATTGTTTAAAATAAAAAAATAAATAAAAAAGGAGGAAAAAAAGATGGTGCAGTGTATCGAGTGTGGTAAAAAGATAAATATAAATAAGTATAAATCTCAAAAGTTTTGTTCTTCTTTTTGTTGCATGCAAAATTATCAAAAAAGAAAAAGAAAAATTCATGAGTGTCTTGCGTGTGGGAAAGAATGTTATAGCCAACATAGAATTTGTTTAGTTTGTTCGAAATTAAACCGTTTAGAATTACGTCGTCGATTGAAAATGCAAAATAATAACATTTAAATACTATAATAATATTAATATTATTATATAAATATATTAAATTATAAAAACAAAAACAAAATGACAACAAATATTGGGCATGTAACAGCAACATTCGATAAGAATGGTGAAAGAGGATATAGAATTAAAAATCAATATTTTGATGATTGGTTTTTATTAGATGAAAAAAGCAAACCAAATTATAATCCACTTCTAAAAAATCGTGAAGTAGAATTCGATTTTGTTGTTCTCAAAGACAAAAAAGGAAAAGAAAAAAATATTCTTACTTTTATTCAAGAAGAAGGAGAAGTAAAAGTAGAAAAAATAGGAGGAGGAAAACCTTCTTTTTCAAACGAACACCAACAACCAATCTCGCAAAGACCAATTTTACCAGGAGAAGACCATCAAGAAAATTATGCTAGTAAAGAATCTAGGGAGATGGCTCGGGATTTTGCAATGATTAGACAACAATCTATTCAATTAACTCTCGAACTAGCAAAAATAAATGGAACAAAATATGATAACTTCGAAGATTTGAAAGAGGATAGTAAGAAGTTTGAAGAATATATTAGACGAGGAGAATAAATATGAGAAAAATTAATATTATGCTTTTCGATAAAGCACAAAAGATAGTAGAAGATTATCAAATTAAAAACGATATTGGTAATCTTGATGAAACCTTAAATCAAATGATAGAAGAATTTGATAAATTAAAAGAAAAGAAGAAGGAAAAGAAGGAGAAGAAAGAGGAGGTTGCTTTATGAGCCACTTAGGTTTTATTAATGACGATGAAAAGAGAAGAAGGCGAGAGGAAGAAATAAAAGAATCTCTTAGAAGAAAAAATAATACTAAAAAAGAAAAATTACGTACACATAATTATTACGATTCTTCATTTAACGAAGATGAAGATGATGAAATAGAAGAAATAAAAAAAGTAGAAAAATATATTAAAGAGGACAAACCAATTGCCATTGAACATCATAATACCTCTTTTACCCCAAAATTAAACGATGAATCGTCTGTTTATAAGATGATGAGTGTAGTTCTTGGGGTCTTATTAATATTATCTACAATGATGTTAGTTTTTGGTTCGACTTTTGGATTCTACAAACAACCCCAATTAAATCTAACAAATACATGTGAACCATCATTTTTAGAAGGCAACACAAGTATTCATTGTAGCGATGTGAGTGCACCTTGTACTTGTCCAGCAATTAATTTATCGACAACATGTGGGAGTATTTACAATCTGAGCAATTACACCTATTATTACAACTATACTAATCATACATAAAATGAGCGATATAATAATTACAAACAAAGATTTAGCAATTACATCTTTTTTTACAGAACTTGTTTGTTTTGTTTTATATATAATTTCGATGTCAATTCATATTAAAGAAATGAAATTAGTCAGTTTGATTGGTGTCTTTTTGTTTTTTATATTGATGATGATATTTCAATGGAGGTCGCAAAATGAGTGAATGTACCAATAAATTATGTGGCGGTCGGGGTTGGTATTTGAAAACAGAAGGAATATCTACAACAGTTGTAGAATGTCTTGATTGCAAATATCGCAAAGATATAGAAAAACACCCATCTCTGAACTCACCCTTCCAAGAAATATATGACAAAGCGAAAAGAATAGAAGAAGGAAAAGGAGTAGAAAAAATTAACAAAGAAGAAGAATTATCATTAATTAAAATAGAAAAAATTAAAAAATTAAGTAAAAAAAATAAAGAAGAGTGGTTAGAATTTAACAGACTTCAAAATAAATTTAAATATTTAGAATGTAAATAAAATGAATAAATTCAGCGAATTGATATATTTATTGCACGGGTATAACCAAGATATTACGATAAAGGAATTAATTAAATTTATTAGTCCTTTCGCAGAATTAGAAAAATCTAATGAAGAATTAGCACAAGCATATGAAGTGCGCAACGATGACGCTATTGATTACGCGCGAAATCTTCAAAGATTAGAAGAACTAAAAGGAAAAGTAGGAGAAGGAGAAGAAGGAGAAGAAGGAGAAGAAGGAGAAGAAGGAGAAGAAGTTGATGAAGAAAAAGTAGAAGAAATTAAAAAACCATATAGATTAACTCACGAAGAAAGAATTAATTTGCTTGGTGTAGATAAGGAGTTAGATAAAAAAATCACAGAGGCAAGAAGTAAAGCAATAACTTTCGCAGAATTAGAT
>Ga0208375_1003254_pt1 | contig 14056 bp, 13 predicted proteins | sample RifOxyD1_FD_184038 | JGI IMG/M metagenome (GOLD analysis project Ga0208375, IMG submission 184038) | Soil microbial communities from Rifle, Colorado - Rifle Oxygen_injection D1 (SPAdes) | ecosystem: Environmental > Terrestrial > Deep subsurface > Rock core/Sediment | place: Rifle, Colorado... | reverse complement strand
CTTGCACGAAGGGGTGGTTTTCGGGCACCTCGCAGGTTACGAGCCGCATCTCGGGCCCGGCCTTCACGCCTATGGCGTCAAGAAGCACGGCCGCGTTTTTTCCGACAAACTGTTTGGCCGGATATTTTCCGCCCGAAGCGGCGTCAAGCACGACTTTTTCCAGCTGCGCGACCTGTTGCGGGTTCAGGAGGTATGCGTGGTTCTGCTGCATTTTACGTAGTAATTCGTCGGCAATCGATGCCACCGCGATGATTTCCTTCTCGGCGATGCAGACAATATTGTTGTCAAGCGAGGCGCCGGCAATGATGCCTTTTGCGGCCTGGTCAAGATCGGCCGTCTCGTCAACGACCACGGGCGGATTGCCCGGGCCTGCCGCAATCACTTTTTTCCCGGACGCCATCGCGGCGTTTACGACCGCCGGTCCGCCGGTCACGACAAGCAACCGGATGCCCGGGTGTTTCATCAGTGCGCCCGCGGTGTCGATCGTCGGTTCACGTACCGTGGTCATGCAGCCGTGGGGACCGCCCATCGAGACAATCACCTGGTTTATTATTTCCATCGTCCGGAGCGAAACATTTTTTGCCGAAGGATGCGGATTGAATACCGCGGTATTGCCCGCAGAGAGCATTGAAATGCCGTTGTTGATCACGGTTTCGCTCGGATTTGTCGTGGGCGTGATGGCGCCGATCACGCCATAGGGGGCGTATTCAACAAGCGTGAGCCCGTCGTCGCCGGTCCAGGATGTGGATTCGAGATATTCGGGACCGGGTGTTTTATGAATGACGAGTCTGTTCTTGCTTATCTTGTCCTCATAGCGGCCGAGCCCGGTCTCCTCGACCGCCATGCGCGAAAGCTCCTCGGTGTGTTTGTCGAGCGTCTCGCGCATCAGGGCGATGATGTTTTTGCGTTTTTGAAGCGGCAGCGCCGCCCAAACGGGCTGTGCTCTTCTGGCGGCATCGACCGCGTCGTCAAGCGACGCGTAAGCCACCGATGAGGTGGAAACGGCGTTGCTCGCGGGTCGGCAGGCCGCGTGCGCAGATTGCGGAGTTGTTACACCGCCACCGGCGAGGCGCTCGGCGACCGCATCCACAAGATACCTGATCTCGGATTCAGACAGATTGCCCGTCATTTGTGGAAGGAGACCTTGCCGCCGCTTTCGATCTCGTCAACGATTGCCATGATGACATGATCGACCGGGCGGTTTTGGGTGATGTCCGTTTGCCGTGCGCTCGAACCTGCGCAATAGAGGACGATCTCTCCAAGTCCGGCGCCAACCGCATCGACCGCTACGACCAACGAACCTTTTGGCGTTCCCGCAAGATCCGTGTTCTGGACAAGAAGGAGTTTGAGGCCCTCAAGTTTGGGATCCTTCCGGGACGCAACCACCGTCCCGACTACTTTTCCGACGTTCACGGCGCGTTACTTCTGTGACTTCGCTTCGTCGGCGCGGCCGAGCGGCAGAACGGCGTCTACATTCGCGTGCGGGCGCGGGATCACGTGCACGGAAACCATCTCGCCCACTTTTTCAGCGGCGCGGGCACCGGCTTCAACGGCGGCCTTCACGGCGGCGACATCGCCGCGGACAATGGCGGTCACGTAACCGCCGCCGATGCGCTCGTAACCCACGAGCTCGACGCGCGCGGCCTTGACCATGGCGTCCGACGCCTCGACCATTCCGACGAATCCCTTTGTTTCGATCATTCCAAGTGCTTCTGACATCGTTTACTCCTTCGAGTGTTAATTGACCCGGCCCTCCGGCCGGACCAGAATTGAAAGTTATTTTTCTGAAGAGACCCCTGTAAGCGAATTTACCGCGGCCATGGCCGCTTTTGCCGCCTCGTCAATCTCGGCTTCCGCTCCCACGAGCGTAAGCCGTCCGAACGCGCCGAACGCACGCACATCGACCAGTGTGACATTTGCGGCTTTTTCGGCCTCGTTTGCCGCAAAAACAATATAACCTGCCGGTTCTGTTTCAAGGATGAACATGCTCATTCCCGGCAGCAGCATCGAGCCCTTTCGTCCCTGCCGGTTGATCACGACGGCGTGGTCCGGCTCGATCGCGCGGATGGTTTCGTGCCAGGCGATGCGGCATTTCTGCCTGCTCTCGATCGTTTGTTCGATTACGCGCAGTACGGCTTCTCCGGCCTGTCTCACTTCGCCCTGGTTTTCGTGATGGACCTCCAGCGTGCCGAACGAACGTTCTACAACCTGCTGTCCGAGCCGGACCTTGGTGGCTTTGAGCGCGGCATCGGTCAAGCGGTGGATTGCCATGCCCGGCGCGGTCTCGATCCACAGCGATGCATCCCCCGGGATCGGCAAAAAACCCTGCGACGTGGTGCCCAGATATTCAGCCAGCTGCGGTTGCAGTGAATCAATGAAAACATAAGTGCGTAATTTGATCATGACTTCCCCTAGCTATTGATAAGGGTTTGGTAACCCGCGCGAGGGCCCGGAGTCAAGTGTCAGATCGGACACATGCGAGGATTTTCGTTTTATCACAAAGGGGTAGGATGCCGACAAACAATTGTTAAGTTAACAATTGCCCTTTTGCCATGAATCTTCCGTCCCGTTATTATTGATATTGTAGGACGTATATGTTGAAAAGACGCATTTTCCGCAAATTGCCTTGGTGGGCGTTTGTCCCTGTTGTTGCGTTTGTCGCGACAGGGTTCTCTATTGCCGCCGATGCCGCCGACTGTCCGATCATCGAACAGATTGAAGGCGACAAGGTTGTTGTCGTGAAGACGCCGGAGGGTAACCGGGTCGGCACGCGCGGAACCGAAATCAATTTTGGTGACCGCATCAAGACCGGGCCGCATGCATCGGCCAAGGTTTTGTACCCGGACGGCTCGAAGCTTTTGATTGGCCGCGCTACCGAGATGGAAGTGAAGGAAGGCATCGGTACCACGCAGATGAACGAGCTGCACCGGGGCGAGGTGCGCGGGATAATCAAAAAGCCCAAAGGGCTTTCGACCGCTACAGGTGGACCACCACGGTTTGTCATTCGCAGCAAATCGGCGGTTATGGGCGTGCGTGGCACCGACTTTGTTTATGGCGTTGGTACGGAGGCCGAAAAAGCGGCGCTGCATACTCTTGAGGGCACCGTGGAGATTGCAAAGGATGAGGCAACGTTGATGAGCGGCAAGGGCACGCCCGTCAAGGAAAACCAGTTTGTCGAGACCGACGCGGTCCAGAAGGCCATCGAGCCGCCGAAGCTTTTTGACCAGCAGAAGTATACAGCTGCCCTGCAAAAGGAGCAGCCGGAGTTTGTATCACTTGTCAAAGATGATCCCGAGCTTTCAACCGTGTCGCGGCGTTCGGGGGTTGTTGAGGCGGCCAGGGAAGAAAAACCCGATCCGCGCTTCAAGATTTTTTCGTTCCAGATTGCGGGGGCGTTTGTCAAACAGGGCACGGGCGGGCAGGTGGTTTCAACGCAGGTGAGCTGGAACCCCTGGATTCGTCTCATAGGGCCGCTCACTTTCAAATTGCACGGGGCCGTTACGCCGCTCAAGGGCGCGCGCAGCGGCGAAAAATTCCTTGCCGTTGAAGGGGCGGGGCTGGTGTCGTTTACGCTGCTCCGGCCAATTATTTTGGAGGCCGGCATGGGGGTTGAAGTGTGGCCCGGCGGGTATTCCAAGTCGGGCAGTCTTGTGCTTGCCAATGTTGCGTGGAGCTTCGGTCATGAGAGTTTTATTGAAAGGATTTTCATCGGTGCCAGCCGCTACGCGCATGAAAAACAGTTGATAACCGGTCCGATGATGACCGGCGGGCCCTCATACAACGACGATGTTTTCAAGTTCAAGGCCGGCGTCGGATTTCAATTTTAGGGGTATTTGGGAGGTATTTGATGAGAAGGCGCATGCCGCTCATAAGTTGTATGCTCACGGCCGCCGTGCTTGCGGCGGGCGCGGCTGTGTATTCTGGCTGTGGGAAGGGGTTGCTTACTGACAAGGATGTGCTGGCGATGACGGGTTTGTTTGTAGCATCAAATTATGATTCGATGATTTATGCGGAGACAGGTCTGGTAACATATTGGAGATTTGAAGAGGAGGGAGGAGTGTCATATGGCAGCAATGTGCCGGGAGGATATGGCTGTGTTTTGATGCCGAGCGGTGATGTTGTCTTATCTGGAGGAGCGGTTGCCAAAACACTTGAAACAAACAGGGCGATTACGATTAACGTGGGAGGAAGCGTTGGCTGTGCTTATACCAATAGTTTTTCTACCAGTCCATTTTCGGTGGAATTCTGGGTAAAGAAAAGTGGAGCATGTGCTGGTAGTACAATGTTTTATTTCTTTTCGGGGCCCACTGCTTTTTATGCGGGCTGTGATGGGGCTAATAATAATTATCTTTTCTTTGATCTTGATGATGGGGCTGATGAAGCATTTTTGGATGCACCCCGAACCATGAACGATGGATTATGGCATCACATTGTCACGGTTCGGAATGAATGGGATTCGTCGATTTTTCTGGATGGAGTGAATATCGGCAATGCGGTTGCATCTCCTGCCATTCCTTCATTGTCGCCAGCGACTATTTCAATTGGCAACGACACATTCAGCATTGACGAATTTGCCATTTATAACACCGCACTTTCAAGTGAGCGCGTTTCCACCCACTACCGCGTCGGCAAGGGGTGGCAGTAGGATAAACCATTGGTTGACAACTAACGGTTGACAACCAATGGTTGACAACATAAAGATTCATGTTATCATGCTGTTATGGGTGTTGAAAATAATCCATTCTTGTATGGAAAAACGGCGTCCGATCTGAGATTTTGCAACCGCAAAAAAGAAATTTCAGAACTCCGGCGGTTTCTTTCCTCACGCAGCAATGTCTGGCTTTATTCGCCAAGAAAGTTCGGCAAGACGTCGCTTGTCAAAAAACTCTTTGAGATTCTGGCGGACGAGGAAAAAATAAAAACCATTTATATCGACATTTTTGATACCGCATCAGAAACGGATTTTGCGATGATGCTAGCCGGGGCGGCGTCAAACCAGATCGTCGGCAGGGCCGAGTCCGCGCTCAAAGCGGCAAGAAGAATTTTTCATTATCTGGTACCGGTGCTCACTGTCGATGATTCGGGCAGGCCTGAAATTACAATCGGGACATCAAGAGCGAGGGATGAGGTCCATGTCGACCGGGTTCTGAATTCGCTTGAAGAATATGCAAAGAGTGAAAAGAAAACCGTGATTCTCGCGATTGACGAATTCCAGCAGGTCGGACGGTATGACAGCAGTGAAATGCTGGAGGCGCGGATCAGAAAGGCGATACAGTCGCATGAAAATGTTTCGTACATATTTCTAGGCAGCCAGAAGCACCTGATGGAAGAGATCTTCACGGTTAAAAAACGACCGCTCTATCAAAGCGCGGTGTCATACAGGCTTGGATTCATTCCGTCCGAAGAACTCGTCGAGATGATGCTTGGGCTCACAAAAAAAACAGCGGATCTTTTTGACCGCGGTCTTGCCGGTGCAATAGTGAAAATGACGGAAGGCCACCCCTTTAACACCGAAAAATTTGCGTTTTATGCATTTAACATGATCGGCAGGATGAAGGAATATAAAGATGCGCAGGAGTTCCTGTCTGCAGTCATCGAGGACGTGCTCGAACGTGAAGAATCAATCTATAAAAACAATGTGAATCTTCTGACGCCAAGGCAGTTCAAGGTGCTTGCCGCGATAGCCCACTATGGCGGGAAAATCCCGTCAAACGAGATGGTTCGTGAATACGGTCTTTCGTCGCGCCAGTATCTCGACAAGACGCTCCGGTTTTTCATTAAACATGAACTGGTGGATGCGTATGATCAATCTGTTACGATCTACGATATGTTTTTTAAAAAATGGCTTGCTCGCCACGCGCGGCGCTGACCATGCCGGTTACCGGAAGCTGGCACCCGCGCCTTTCATCTGGCCGAGCGGCAATAGTTTCGAAAAAGTAAACTTCAAGGCTTATCCCCCGAAGGACATGCCCCTAAGTTTAATTTTTCGAAACTTTGAGACTTATTCCGATCTAAAATGAGCGCACGCCCCGGGGCGTCATCCCGGGTCCGGCGCGTTTTTTATTTTCTCCCGCCCTGCATCGTGATCATCGTGACCGCAAACAGAAGCACCACGCCGGCCACAAGCTGCACGCGGTCAAGCGGCATCCCGAGAAAAAAGGTATTGAGGGCCACCGCGCCGAGCGGAAACAGCAGCTCCATGAACGTTGCCGTGCTTGCGGGCGTACGCCGGAGGCCCGCATAGTAAATCACCATTGCAACCAGACCCGGTATGAGCGCCATGTAGGCAAGCGCTTTGAGGGTCGGTCCCTGCCACACGACATTCCATGGCACGCTCACGCCCTGCAAAAACATAAGGGCAATGAGTGCGCCGAGGCCGAACACGAAACGCCAGAAGGTCACGACACCGGCGGAGTGTCTCACGGCCACGTGCCGCCCCGCCACCGTTGCGGCGGCCCAGATGCCGGCGGCGCCAAGGGCGTAATAAAAACCGCGCGAGCGGACATTGATCCCCTGCGAGATGAACGTAAAATTGAGATCCGGAAAACTAAGCACAACCGCAGCCGCGAGAGCAAGCATTGCCCACGCCCAGAAGCTGCGCTTCGGGCGTTCGCCGAGAAAAACCATGGCAAGCGTGACGACGACGACCGGCTGGATTTTTTGAAGTAAAATGACAACAGACGGATTGATGAAAATGAAAGCCGCCGTAAACAGCACGGTGGCTATCGCTGAACCGCCGATTCCGATGAACGCCAGGGCAAGCCAGTCTATCGCGCCTGGCAGCAACAGCTCCTTGCGTTTTACAAGAAGCATCGGCGGTAGCATGAGCAGGACGACAATTACATGCTCCGAAAGCACTATGAACGTCGGATCAAGCGAGCTGACCACCGGAAACCTGAAAACCGAGTCGGTTGCCCATAAAAATGCGGCCAGCCCCACCAGAAACGGACCAACAAAACGGCTTGTCATAAGGATTGTTCCTTCCACCATGCTTCAAAGCTGCCGGAGGCCTGCGCGGCCAGGAGCTTGCGCGAATCCTCTTTTCTGCCGCCGGTCGCGCCCGGAAACAGCATCATGTCAAAAAGGCCGAAGTGGATGTTCGAAGGCTGGAAATTATCCGGATTGCCGCCCGTGACATGCCGGAGGAGCGCGCCCGTGGCGGTGTCCGCCGGGGGCGCCGAGTGCGGCCGGCCCTGCAGCCGTTGCAAGGCAAATACGGCAGAGAGCATTCCGCAGGCGGTGGATTCAAGATAGCCCTCCACGCCCGCGATCTGTCCCGCAAGATAAACCAGCGGACGGCCCCTGAGCGAAAGATCCGGCCAAAGCGCCGACGGACCGCAAACATAGGTGTTGCGGTGGATCGAGCCGAGGCGCAGGAATTTTGCGCCGGCAAGTGCTGGTATCATCCTGAAAACCCGCTCCTGCGCTCCATGTTTCATGCGGGTCTGGAACCCGACGAGGTTGTAGGCGGTTTTGGATTTGTTTTCGGCTCTAAGTTGTACGACCGCATGAGGCTCTTTTCCGGTCGCGGGGTCCGTGAGTCCGACGGGTTTCATCGGCCCGTATCTCAGGGCATCATGCCCGCTTGCGGCGATGGTCTCTATGGGCTGGCAGCCTTGAAAATATTTTGCCTTCTCAAAGGGTCTCGGTTCGACCTTTTCGGCTTCGTGGAGTGCTCCTACGAAGTTGTGGTAGCAGACGTCATCCAACGGACAGTTTACGTAGGCCTCTTCGCCGCCCTTGTTGTAACGGTTGGCCTCGAATATTTTAGTCATGTCGATTGAAGAAGCTTCGACCACGGGGGCGATTGCGTCATAAAAGTAAAGCTGTTCGCTGCCGGCGGTTTTTGCCAGCCAGGCCGCCATGGCCGGAGAAGTGAGCGGCCCGGTTGCAATGATGCTTGGGGCGCCCGCCGGCGGCTCATGGGATTCTTCATTTATCACCGTGATGCCGGGGTGGCTTTTGATGGCGCGGGTCACGGTGGCGGCAAAAATTTCGCGGTCAACGGCAAGAGCTTCACCGGCAGGCACCGATGCGCCGCCTGCCGCGCGCAAGACAAGTGATCCGGCGCGGAGAAGCTCGTTTTTAAGGATTCCCGGGGCAGAGGCCGCCGCCAGGGATTTAAAGGAGTTGCTGCATACCAGTTCGGCAAAGAGCGCGGTTTTGTGCGCCGGGGTTGAAACCGCCGGACGCATCTCATACAGGACGACACGGATGCCGCGTTCGGCAAGAAAATAGGCGGCTTCGCTTCCGGCAAGCCCAGCCCCGATAACATTCACGACACTCCGCATGCGTGGAGCTTTACCACAGGCTCGCCGGTCGTTACACTGGTAACATGGCAGAGGGCGGCGGTCAGACGGTGGTAGGGGACGCGATAGCCGGATTTTTACGAAGGATCGAGGTCCAGGCCGGCGCGAGCGCGCACACCATCAGGGCATATGGCACGGATCTCATGCATTGGAATGTTGATCTTTCAAAAAGGGGAGTGCGCACAGTTGCGGATCTTGACCGCATGCTCCAGCCGGCACATCTGAGATCGTATATTTCCTCGCTTCATGATTCGCACGAAAAGTCATCCATCGGCCGGCGGCTTTCGGCCATCCGCTCCTTTTTGAAGGAACTCCGCAAATCAGGCTTTGTGAGCCGTGATATCGGAATACTTGTTCCCTCGCCCAAGGCCAACCGTCCGCTGCCGAGATTTTTAAAGATCGAAGAGATGCAATCCCTGATTGCCGCGCCTGACACGACCGGTCTGCCCGGTCTCAGGGACCGCGCGATCCTGGAACTCGTTTATGGGGCCGGGCTCCGCGTGGGCGAGGCCGTTTCGCTCGATGTTGGAAGCGTTGACCTCAAAAACGGCTGGGTCCGGGTGACCGGAAAAGGTTCGAAGGAGCGTTCGGTTCCGTTCGGATCTCCGGCGCGTGATGCAATCATGGCTTGGCTTTCGGCGCGCGAAAACGCATCCGGCGCCGCACGGCTGAAGCCGGATGCCCCGCTTTTTTTAAATCGCGCCGGCGGTCGGCTTTCGACGCGCTCCCTGGCCCGCGCGCTTTACAAACATCTTCTCAGGTCGGCTGTCGGCAAGAAAATATCCCCGCATGCGCTCCGGCACAGCTTTGCGACCCATCTTCTGGCGGCCGGCGCCGACCTGCGCACCATCCAGGAAATGCTCGGCCATGCCAGGCTTTCGACCACTCAGAGGTATACACATATTGACATGGGCGCGCTTATGGACGAGTACAGACTGGCGCATCCGCTTAATAAAAAGTAGGATAACGGGACGATATGGATTTTTTTGTAGATTTTTTATTGAATTTTTACGGACCGACCCCGTATTTGATCATACTGGCTGTTTTGCTGGCCTGCGGGCTTGGTTTGCCGGTGCCCGAGGATGTCACGCTGTTTGCGGCGGGACTACTGGCATATTATGGCGTGACCAAACTGTGGCTTATCATAGGCATTTCTCTCTTCGGCGTCATGGCCGGAGATTGCATGATTTTTTATCTGGGCGCGAAATATGGAAGAAAACTCGCAAAAGGCTGGTTTTTCGGTCGGCTGTTTCCTCCGGACAGGCTGCAGGCGGTAAGCGACAAGTTCAAAAAAAAGGGTGACAAGCTTCTTTTTGCCGCGCGTTTCATGCCCGGGTTCCGTGCGCCGGTCTTTTTTTCGGCCGGAACGCTTCATGTCCCTTTCCGCAAGTTTTTTTTCTACGATGGAATGGCCGCTCTCATCAGCGTTCCTGCGATCATCCTCGCGGTTTACTGGTTCGGCGACCAGCTTGACCGGGTGGTCAGGATAATCAAGCGTATTGAACACGGTATATTTTTTGTTATTCTCGCCGTGATTCTGGCAATGTTTCTCAAATGGTATGTTACCCATCGCAGGATCAAAAAGGGCAGGAAGCATGCGTAGAGCCGGGTTTGTAATTGCGATTGCCGCTGCCGCAGTCCTTTGCGCTTCACGACCAGCGGTTTCTGCGCCCGTCAAACAGCTTTCGATGCAGGATTTGTGCTTGCGGCTCAAGGCGGAGATCAAGGAATTCGGGTGGAATATAAATCCCTGTGACGGAATCAAGTGGACCGAGGCCAGCACCTCGGTAAATGGCTATCCTCTCGTATATGCCGAGTTCGGCGATCCAAAATCGTCCAACACCACGCTTGTTCTTTCAATGGTTCACGGTGACGAGATAACGCCGCTTTATATCGGTTTTGAACTCATCAAATGGCTTGAGCACAATATCGCATCATTAAAAGGCGCGCGCGTTGTGGTGGCGCCTCTGATCAATCCCGACAGTCTTTTTGCGCGGCCGAGGACGCGCGTCAATGCCCGCGGGGTGGACTGCAACCGCAATTTTTCGACCAGGGACTGGCATGCAAAAGCCCTCAAATTATGGAAGACGAGATTCCGTTCCGACAAGCGCCGTTTTCCCGGAAACGCGCCGGATTCGGAGCCCGAGACAATTTTTCAAAAGGGGCTTATCGAAAAATTCCAGCCGCAAAAAATACTGTCAATCCATGCACCGCTTAATTTCACCGATTACGACGGCCCCAATAATCTCGCGCTTGCGCGGTTTCCGCGCGAATATGTGCGTGAATGTCTCAAGCTGCGCCGTCATCTCAGGGCCATATCCGGCGGATTTTTTACGGGATCCCTTGGCAATTATGCGGGACAGGAGCGCGGTATTCCGACGATCACGCTTGAGCTGCCCACGGCGGACCCCCGCAAGGCGCGGGTGTATTGGGCCAAGTTCCGGACCGGCATCCGTACCATGTTTGAGTTCAAGGTTCCCAATTATGCCTTGCTCATGAAGGGCAATGTCCGCAAGGGCAGTTGATATACCGATGCGCGTGTTCGCCTCCTTGTTGGTTTTTACGATTCTCCTGGTTCACGGCGCGCTGCTCGGCATGACCGATGATGAGGCATATTACTGGTTTCTTGCGCAGGACCCCGGGCTTGGTTTTGCCTTTCATCCGCCGGGAGTGGTATGGCTTATCGCATTTTTTCAAAAGATGTTCGGTTGGATTTTTGGCGCCGCCACACCGGGGCTTGCGCGTCTTCCGGCGTTTATTTGCGGCGCGGGCATCATGTGGCTCGGGCTCGGATGGGTGGGGTCCGCCGCCGGCGTTTCCGGGCGCCCGCGCACGGGGATTGCGGCGCTCGTGATCGGTGCGTATGCCGGCGTGTTTGCCGCGGCCTGGATGATTGTACCGGATCTTCCGCTTTTTCTGGGGTGGATGCTCCTTTTTACCGCGTCATGGGAGGTCGCAAAAAATCAAAAATGTGATGCCGTGTCGTTTTTGATGCTGGCCTCGGGCGCGGCAATTGCGATGCTTTCAAAATATTCCGGCGTTATTGCGGCGGGAAGTGCGGGGCTTGCAATTCTGATCTGGGGCGGCAGCGCGAGATTGCATGCATTGGGAGCGATCGCGGCGGGCTTTGTGCTTGGAATACTTCCGCCGCTTGCGTGGAATATTCAGAACGACTGGGGCTCGCTCATGTATCAGCTTCGCGATCGTCATGGCGGCGGCGGGTTTTCGGGCGTGCGCTGGCTCAAGTTCTGGGGTTCGCAGCTCCTGCTTGCCGGGCCTGCCCTTGTGTTTTTTACCGGGGCATTATTCGCAAAAGGGATTACAGGTTTTCGCTACCGCAAGGGTACCGGCGCGCGGGTTTTGTTTTTTGTCCTGGTCTGGATGCTGCCGCATGCGCTTGTATTCTGCGTCCAGCCGGCATGGAGTGACTTCAAGCCTCATTGGGCGTTTGTAGTGTGGCTGCCCGGGGCGCTTTATCTTGCGTTTGTGGCCGCCGGCGGAGCGGCGCGTGTCTGGCGCAACGTGCATGTGGCATACGGATTGCTGTTCGGCGCGCTGGCGATATTGATGTGTCATGTGCCGCTTCTTGCGTGGTTCAATGTTTCCGTGCTTGGAAGGAATTTTGACCCGCGATGGGACGTCACCAATGACATGCATGGATGGAAAGGACTCAGGTTGTTTCTGGATTCGGCGGAGGGTGGCCGCTATCGCGCCCTGCCTGTAATCGGCTCGCGTTATCAAACGGCGTCACAGGCGGCTTTTGCGCTTGGTGATGCGGTTGGCGCGCACCGGGTGAGTTTCATCCCCCGAAGCGCGAAAGAACGCGCCGAATGGCCCGAATCAGGCGTGACCGATGGCTTCGGTCCGGCCTGGCCCCGGCTTCTCAAGCCGGTCCTTTTTGTGACAGACAACCGTTATAGTGCGCCGCCCGCGTTCATGCAGGCGGAATGTGGCGTTGCAAAGGAATTAGTCGCCATGCGCTGGAGTTACGAAGCCCGGCGGATCAAGCTGTGGTTTTGTTCCCCCTCTTGATGTCGCATCGTGTCTTTCATGGTATGAAAATTATCTGCCCGTATTGTAATGCATCCGACCATGACTATTCTGTGCGCATGTCTTGAGTGTGAATGCGCAAGGCAGAACAAAATGGGGGAAAAATGAATAAATCCGTTTCAAGAAAATCCTTGATTGGTTTTGCGATCTCCGGCGCCGTGATTGTTGCTGTCGGTTTTGTGGCGGCACAGTCCGGAGTTGCGGACTCATATGAGAATAAACTCACGCCACTGGCGGCCCGGAACGTGCTTGCCGGCCAAACCGCCACTGTAATGGTAAAACTCAAGGAACAGGCGGATCTTTCAAGGGCGGTTGTGCGGGACGGAACGCCCCGTGCCGATCGTATCCGGGCGGTATATGATGTTCTGCGCGCCAAGGCCCTCGAAACACAGGGGCCGCTTGTCGAGCTGCTGACGTCAAAGGGGTTCAAATTCCGCCGTTTTTACATTTCAAACATGATCACTGTTTATGAGGCTACACCCGTGCTTGTGCAGGAACTTGCGGCGCGTGCCGATGTCGGCAAAATTTATGGCAATCCGGTTGTTGCAATGCAAACGCCTTTTGTGGATTATTCAAAGTCCCGCACGACAATTGGAGACAATATAATTTTTTCAGGCGCTGACAAAGTCTGGGACGAATTCAAAACAAAAGGCGAGGGGATCGTGGTCGCCGGTCAGGATACCGGCGTGGCCTGGGAACATTTCGCCCTGAAAAAACAATACCGTGGTTTTGACGGTCAGAAGGCGGATCATTCCTATAACTGGCATGATTCAATTAGCATCCCGATCAGCAAGGAAAAAACCAACAAGTGCGGTTATAACACTGCCGTTCCGTGTGATGACGATGAGCATGGCACCCATACGATGGGCACCATGGTCGGTGATGACGGCGGAGAGAACGTGGTCGGCATGGCGCCGGGATCAAAATGGATGGCTTGTCGCAACATGGATAGCGGCAACGGCACGCCGTCTTCCTACATCGAATGTTTTGAATACTTTCTTGCTCCGTTTCCGCATGGCGCGGATCCGCTTACGGCCGGTGATCCTTCAAAAGCTCCGCACGTCATCAACAACTCATGGGGCTGTCCGCCCTCAGAGGGTTGCACGGGGGACGAGATACTTCCATCGCTTCATGCCATGAAGCAGGCAGGTATCATGGTGGTGGTTTCGGCCGGCAACGAGGGCAGCGGGTGCTCGACCATCCAGAATCCGCCAGCATATCATACGGGGGTTGTACTTTCGGTCGGTGCATATAATCACCGCACGGGTGTGATCGCGAGTTTTTCAAGTCGTGGACCATCCTCTTTTGATGGCGGCATCGGCCCCAACATCGTTGCGCCCGGCGTGAATATCCGTTCAACGCTGCCATCGGGCGGTTACAACGGAGGAGGCTGGAGCGGCACCTCGATGGCGGGTCCGCATGTGGCCGGAGCAGTTGCCCTGATCTGGGCCGCGCGCCCGGAGCTTGAAGGCAGGATTGCGGAGACAATCTCCCTTCTGACTTCAACGGCAACGCCAAAAACCGCTGACAACCAGAGCTGTGGCGGGGTGCCCGGGACCCAGGTTCCCAACAATACCTACGGTCATGGCATCATGAACGTGTACGCCGCGCTGAAAAAATAGATTTTCCGCGGATCATTTGCCTTTTTGGTGCGGATAGCGCCAGTCGGCGGGAGGATTGAGGTTCTCCTTGATTGT
>Ga0208375_1003249_pt1 | contig 14066 bp, 21 predicted proteins | sample RifOxyD1_FD_184038 | JGI IMG/M metagenome (GOLD analysis project Ga0208375, IMG submission 184038) | Soil microbial communities from Rifle, Colorado - Rifle Oxygen_injection D1 (SPAdes) | ecosystem: Environmental > Terrestrial > Deep subsurface > Rock core/Sediment | place: Rifle, Colorado... | reverse complement strand
TGAATTTTGCAAAGTTCTCTAAGGATATTAGTTTATTTTTAGAAAACCGCGATTTTAGGCATATATTAATACCAAAAGAATTTGCAAATATATTTACAATAAAAGATACAAGATTAATTGCTTATATTGAATTAATCAAAGCATTTGGAAATCCATCCAAAGTAATTATAGATGGAGAAATGCTTTCAAAAGAAATAAGAAGATTAAGAAGATATTTACCCCACCACATATCAGTCTCAATAGAGCCAAAGGCAGATATTCATTACTCATTAGTAAATTGTGCAGATGCAATAGCAAATCACTTGTTTAGATATTATACAAAAAAATCTTCAGAAAGAAAAGATAGGTATCTTCCCAATTTAATTATTCCAAAAAAAGAAGACTATATTTTAGATGGGCGTAGTAAACTTTAAAAGTAATTAAAAAATACAAATAACATGGAAGAACAGCAACCAAAAGAAACAATGCATGAATTTTATACAGAGCATAAAAAAGCAATAATAATAGCAGTAGTGATTTTGATAGCAATAATCTTGTTTGCAACAACAGACACAGCAGATAATGCTCTTGGCTATATAGTAAAAAAATTCAGTATTTCTTAAAATGGAAGAAAAATTTAATCTTGAAGTAGAGTACAATATTCTGAAGAAGAAAAATTCTCTCCCTAAATTTAGTGATTTGGATAATGAATTTGAAATCTCATCAATAAAAGACAAACCCCATTTATTAAGAAACATAAGAAGAAAAATGAATGATAAAATAATTTTCTATTGCAGAATTTTAGAAGGAATCCTATTTCCAACCCAGGCAAGCATAATAAGTTTGCATGAAGGCAGACATTTTACAGATGAAGAAAAAACAAAGATGAAAGAAATGTATAAAAAATTAATGTACTATGAAAGAAAATCATTATCTTTAGATGTTTCTCCCGATGAAAAGCAGGAAATTTTGTTCATCAATGAAATTTTCAAAAATTGGAACAAGTTTAAGGTAGAAGTAATAAAAGTTAGTTCAAAAATGCAGGAATCCTGGAAAAAAGAAGAGTCAATAGATGTAAATAATTACACAGGTTAAGTTTTTAAAATATCAAATTCTTTAAAGTTTATGAGAATATTACTTTCAGGTCCTCCAGGCACAGGAAAATCAGCTCAGGCTTCTTTAATATCAAAAAAGTATAATATTCCTGCAGTTTCAGCCGGTGATTTATTAAGAAATGAAATTGCGAATAAAACAGCAATAGGTAAAAAAATTGAGTCCTATGTGGATAAAGGTGATTTAGCACCAGATGAACTAGTTGATCAAGTTGTAAAAGCTAAATTAAAAAAACATCCAGAAGGTTTCATAATGGATGGTTATCCCAGAGATTTGCATCAAGCAAGAAGTTTTAATGATTTTGACATTATGATTGTAATAAAAACAACAGAAGAAGAAATAATCAAAAGGCTAAAATTAAGAAAAAGATTAGATGATGATATTAATGTAATAAAGCACAGGTTCAAAATTTATCATGAGCAAACCCAGCCAGTCGTAGATTATTACAAAAAGCAAAAAAAGAATATAAAGTTTATAGATGGTAATGGTTCAATAGAAGAAGTTTATGAAAGAATTTTAAAAGCATTAAAGTAATTCTAAAATTTGTTTTGCATGATTTTCAACATCAACTTTCTCTATAATATTCTTTATCTTCATCTTTTCAATAATAAAGGTAGTTCTTTTTATTCCATAATATTCTTTCCCATACATATTTTTTTTAACATAAATGCCATAAGCTTTAGAAACTTTTTTGTCATTATCACTTAACAAAGGAAAATTTAAGTTATATTTTTCAGTAAACTTTTTATGACTTTCATCATTATCCAGACTTATTCCAAAAATTATCAATCCTTTTTTCTTTAATGAACTTAGATTGTCTCTAATATTGCAGGCTTCTTTTGTACATCCAGGAGTATTATCTTTTGGGTAAAAATATAATATCACAGTTTTATCCTTATAATCACTCAATTTTATTAGATTTCCATCTGCATCTTTTAATTCAAAATCAAAAGCATTATCATTTATTTTCATATATCCTCTTCATTAGTAAAGCATCTTTCTCAATATTAGGGCTTTCAGAAACAACCACCCCTTTAATCTTAAATTCTTTAAATATTTTAATTAAATCTTTATAATTCATATCAGAATCCTTTAATTCCAAATGATTTCTCTCACCTTTTTCACTATATCTTATTCCAGACATATGAATATGCATGTTTTCTAAAGCTTTTTTTCCTAAATTTTTTTCAGTCTTCTCAAATATTTCTCTAAATTCATTTAAAGTGTTATATTTTCCATTGCTTCTTGCATGTAAATGAGCAAAATCAATGCAAGGTAAAACTTGTTCTATTTCAGATGACAATTTCAAAACCTCATCAATATCTCCAAACTGTAAAACTTTTCCAGCAACCTCGGGTCTTATCCATATCTTGTCATCAACCTCTTTAACTATTTTAACAATCTCTTTTACACCTTCTTTTATTTTAGCATAAACTTTTTCTTTCTCCATTTTCATGTAATAGCCAGCATGAAAGCAAACACTATAACCATGACATAAAGAAGTTATCTTGGCAGATGTAGCAATATAAGAAATGCTTGCATGATATTTCTTAGGTTCACTAGAATTAAGATTTACAAAATAAGGAGCATGGCAGGTTAATACAACATTATTTTTCTTAGCAATATCAGCAATTAAAGGAGCTTTCTCTTTTGTAACATGAATGCTATGCACAAATTCCAGTTCCATGCATTCTAGTCCTAACTCTTTAACCCTATTAATTCCATTTTCAGTACTTGGTTTTCCTGTACTCAAAGGTATTCCAGCTGTGCCAAATCTTAATTTATCCATTATCTCTATAAGAATTTATACTTTAAACTTTTTTCTATAATCATCAATAGCTTTTCTTAAAGCAGAAGCAGCCAATACACTACAATGTAATTTAATATTAGGTAACTCCAATCCTTCAGAAATGTCTTTATTAGTAATCTTATAAGCTTCATCTAATGTTTTACCTTTTGCCATTTCAGTTAAAAGAGAACTGGTTACAATAGCTGCAATGCACCCAAATGTCTCTACCTTAACATCTTTTATCTTATTCTTTTCAACTTTAAGATAAATTTTCATTACATCACCGCAATTTAAGTTGCCCACTTCTCCAACAGCATCAGCATCCTTAATTTTCCCCATGTTTTTTGGCTTTTTGAAAATTTTTAAGACTTTTTGGCTATACATTTTTGTAGGGCGTAAACCTCCTTAATTTTTCAATGATTTCAGGTAAAACTTTTAACAAATAATCAACTTCTTTTTCAGTATTATATCTGCTTAAAGTTAATCTTAAGCTGGAATTGCAATCCTTTCTTTCAAATCCAATTGCTTGCAAAACATGGCTTGGTTCTAATGAATTTGAACTGCATGCAGAGCCAGTTGAAGCACAAATTCCTTTCTCATCTAAATACCCAACAATGCCCTCTCCTTCTATGCCAAAAAATGTAAAATTAATATTATTGCACAATCTTTCTTTTTTGCTTCCATTTAATTTGACATCAGAAATTTTATCAAAAACACCTTCAATAATTTTCTCTCTTAGTTTAATCATGTGCTCAATATCTTTTTTATTTGCAATTTTCACAGCTTCCGAAAATCCAATTATTCCAGGTACATTTAATGTTCCAGATCTTAAATTAAATTCATGCCCGCCACCATGTTGCCAAGGCGTAATATTAATTCCTTTTCTAATAAACAAAGCTCCAACGCCTTTAGGTCCATGAATTTTATGTGAATTTAAAGTAACCAAATCAAGATTCTGTTTTTTAACATCAATTTCAGTTTTAGTATAACTCTGGCAAGCATCAGTATGAAATAAAACATTTCTCTTCCTGCATATTTTTCCTAATTTTTCTAAATTTTGTATAGTTCCAACTTCATTATTACCGTGAATTATAGAAACAAGAATTGTTTTTTCATTTATGCTTTTCTCAAGATCTTTCTCATTCACAAATCCGTCAGTATCAACATTAAGGTAAGTTATTTTATATCCTTGTTTTTCAAGCCATTTAGCACTATTTAATACGCAATCATGTTCAACTTTAGTGACAATAATGTGACTTCCTTTTTCATTAGCAAAAGCAATTCCCTTCAAAGTAAGATTATTGCTTTCAGTTCCGCCAGAAGTAAATATTATTTCATTAGGTTCAGCATTTATAGAATCAGCAATTATTTTTCTTGCTTCTTCAATTTTTTTATTAGCATCTCTTCCTAATTTATGCAAAGAAGAAGAATTTCCATAGCTATCGCTAAAATATTTTTTCATAACTTTAGCAACTTCAGGAGCAACTTTTGTTGTAGCTCCGTTATCCATGTATATTCTTTTCATTTTTTCGCAAAGCTTTTTCCTATTTTTTCTAAAACATAAACAAGAGCATTAACATCCTCTTCATTATTGTAAAGATAAAAACTGATTCTTGCACTTTCATCTATCTTTAATTTTTTATGAAACAAAGAAACATTATGATTTCCAGAATTAATAAAAATATTTTCCCTGTTCAAAATAGCAGAAACATTTCCTGCGCTTAGTAAATCAAAATTAAACGAAACAAGATTTTCCTGGTTTTTTCCATAAACATGAAGATTTTTTATTCCATCTGTTTTTTCAAGAAAAAGATTGACCAATTTCCTGTTATTATATTCAATATTCTCCATCCCAATCTTATTCAAATAATTGACAGCAGCTCCAAGTCCAATAACACCTTCAACATTGGGTGTTCCTGCTTCAAATTTGAATGGTGTTTTTTTTAATTCAGAAGTATTAGTCTCAATTTTCTGGCTCATAAAACTTCCATATTGGTAAGGTTTAAGATTTTCAAGTAATTCTTTCTTACCATATAAAACACCAATTCCAGAAGGTCCCAGCATTTTATGTCCTGAAAAAGCAAGAAAATCAATATTAGATTCTTTTACATTATATTTTATGCTTGGAACACTTTGATTGCCATCAACAACAAAAAGAGAATTATTTTCATGAATCTTTTTTCCAATCTCGCTTATATTAAAAGTAGTTCCCAAGAAATTAGAAACATGACTTAAGCTTACTACTTTTGTTTTTTTGGTTAAATATTTTCCAATGTCATCTAGCTCTCCTTCATTGTTTACTTTAATAAATTTAAGTTTGGCACCTTTAACTTTGCATATTTGTTGCCAGGGTAAAACATTAGAATCATGTTCTAATTCAGAAACAAGGACTTCATCACCTTTTTTTATATCAAGTGAAGAAGCTAGAAAATTAATGCTTTCAGTAGTTCCTTTTGTAAAGATTATTTCTTCTTGTTCAGCTTTAACAAAAGAAGCTATTTTTCTTCTGTTAGCTTCATAAATTTCATTGACTTCATTGTTTTCATTTTCAGAATAGCTAAAATTATAGGTTTCATAAAAATCATTTATTGCATCAATCACATGAAACGGTTTTTGACTTGTAGAAGCACTATTTAAATAAATTATTTCCCTGTTGTTTATTCTTCTTTTGAAAAATGGAAAATCTTCTTTATTCATTTTATTTTTCTCCTAATGTTTCTTTTTCCTGAAGGTTTTTCTTTACAAAGAAAAAGCTTCCTTTGTTCATTTTTTAACCACCTTTTTTGTAGCAACCTGGTTAAGTTCTTTTAAAAATTTGTCAAAGGTTTTTTTGTCCATTCCATGCCCTAATGAACCTTGTTCTATGCTTTCAAATGCACTTACATGGCACCCAATGCAGTGTAATCCATATTTGAACATAATTTCTATTGATTTAGGATATTTTTCAATAATTGAATTTATAGTCATATCTTTAGTTATTTTTTCATTTTTCATTTTTCTTTTTCCTAAATGTTTTTCTTTATTGAAGATTTCTTTCCAACGAAAACTTTGTTTTCGTGGCCACGAAAGATTTCATCTTTCATTGGTTACAAAAAAAAGCTTCATTTTAATCTCCTTGAAAATTCTATTATTCCTATAGTTTTTCCTCTATCATCTTTAATAGGCGAGCTTATCAATTCCAAATTTTTGTTTATCATTTTTTGCTCTTTGCCTGTTGTAAGAGTTTTTTTAGTCATGCATGTTTTGCATTTTCTTTCATCACATTTGGTTTTGCCTATGATTATTTTGTTATTCTTGTCAATCACGACAATATCATGTGCAAGGCTAGAAAATAAACTATCCAAACTTATGCCAAGCTTATCGCTTATTTTTTTTAATTGCTCTAATTTAGAATCATTAGATAAAAACCATAATTTAGCTTTTCCTATTTCTTTTACAGAAATAATTCCTTTTTCTTTTAAAAGTTGCAAATATTTTGAAGCAGTATGTCTCTCAAGATTCAGCTTCTCTGAAATCTCATTAGTTAATAATCCTCTTTGAGATTGTTCAAGAATATGAACAATATTATTGTAAATTTCCATAAAAATATTTGTAACAAGTATTATTTAAAGGTTTCCCATAACGGTAACCATTAGATTAAGAGTTATTTTCTAAGATTTTTAACGTAATTAAAAGAGGTAAATAAACATTATAAACAACCATAGCAATATTCATTAAAACAATTCTCATATTAGCACCCATTACTTCTCTATTTGTTGGCCAGATTGCTGTTCCCAAGTGCAATACTTCATTTAAAACTGTATCATGTTTTCTGGCTTCTCTTAATGTTGTAAATGTTGTAGTAATCTCTTCAGGTGTCTCAGGTTTTATCATTCTTCTTGCATAATTATAAAGACCATAAACTGGTATGAAATCTTTTTTCTCAAATCTAAAAGAATTAACAGCATCAAGATAATCTGGAATTTCTTCTTGAGAAAGCATAACAGGTCTCATAAAAATAGTAAAATAAAGAAGTATATAAGTTTTTTCTTTTCCCAAAATGTTTTCTTTATCAGAACTTTTTCATCTTTTATTTTTCTTTCAGGAATTTCTTTTTTTAAAAAAGAAACCTAACGAGTATTTCTAGGTCTTAAATTTTCATAACCAATGCCTTTTCCAGTTAAGCCCCTGGATTTCTTGCCAGCAGAAGTTTTTCCTCTATAAACTCTTCCTCTGGAATAAGCTAAATATCTTAATTCAGGATATTTGCTTCCTTGTACTCTATCAGCTAAGATTACTTCATAAAAATAATGTTTTCCATCTTTTCCAAGTTCATAACTTCCAATAACTTCACAATTAGGAAATCTCTTATTAGCTCTTTCTTCAGCAATTACCTGGTAGCTTTTCTCAACAATTTTCATTCTTCTTCTGTTCTTGGTCTTTCTGCCTTTCTTGATAATAGGTCTTTGTCTTCCACCCCTTAATAATCTGACTCTTGCAATAAATATACCTTGTTTAGCCTTATAACCTAAAGCTCTTGCTCTGTCTAATTTCATAGGATTCTCTACTTTAGTAACAGCATCAGAAGCTCTCCATTCTATCATTCTCTCTCGAACTAAAGCTTTATTATCTTGGTTTTTCCACATTTCTGAAAAGTACTTTAAGTATCCCATAACCAATCTTAAAAAAAGATGTTTTAAAAATCTTTGTATTTCGCTTTTTCATCAGGTAGCAAACCAAAATATAAATAAGAATATCAAAAAGTATTTAAATCACTCCTTTTCAATTAAGATATGGATATCGTAAAAGCATTACTAAAAGTATTTTTCGGATTATTGTTAATGCTAGTAGGTATATTTTTTTACGGATATTACAAATGGTGGGATTCCTTCTTAATATTATTAAAAGGCTCAATTCCAGCAGTTGTAATATTAATCGGCTTAGTATTCCTATTAGTTGGATTTTCCGACATGAAATCAGATTAAAATTTTATTTTTTTTAATTTTGAAAAAAGTCCACTTTTTTTAGGTTTTACTTTCTTATTTTTCTTCTTATCAGCTCTTTCTTTCTTTTTAGCAGCCTTTTTGTCAGTTTCCTGTTTCTTTCTTTCATAGAAATTTCCTTTAAATAATACATTGCCGTGATAACTCTTTTTAACAGGTTTTTTTGGTTTTTTCTTTTCAAGTGCTTTTTTCTTCTCTTCTCTCTTTTCTTTCTTTGTTTTCTTTCCTCTTCCTTTCTGATATTTCTTTTGAATATCTTGTTTGAACTTGTATATTCCTTGTTCATCTATTGGACCTTCTAGTAACTTTAAATCTTCTTCAATAGTCTTAATTTCTTTATCTAATTCTTCTTTATCTCTTCCAATCTCTTTATGAATTAACAAGGTTTCACATTCAGTGCATCTGAAATTAATTTCCATTGCTTTTTCTAAGCTTACGCTAATATGCTTGTTTGGACATTCATACATAACTCCTTTGAGCTCTAATCCAAATTGTTGTTTTAACTCGCTTAATTGTCTTGTTTTTCTTTCAATTATCAAGTCTCTTGCATGTTTAAAATTAAAATTCCAGAAATAAATATACCATCCTTTATCCTTGTCTTTCTTCTTTGTTGAAAAAGCAAGATTATTGTTCACTAGTTTATACAATAAAGTTCTAGTATTGTTTATGTTAGTATGAAGCTTTTCAGCAATATCAAATTCATTGATATTTTCTCCCAAACATAATATCTTAAAAACAGGTATAACTTCAACTCCAGTTAACTCCTTAAGAAGTTCTTCAACTAAACCTAATATTCTCTCCATTTCCCTATAAAAGAATAAAAGAATTTAAAAACCTTTCCTCGAGTTTTTTGTTCTTTTTCTTTCTTGATTATGTTTAATTTATTAAACATTTGAAGAGCTTAAGTCTTCATTAAACTTCTTTTTTAAAGAAAGTGAGTAGGTTCATGAAGGCAAGTTTAGCAGGTTCATGAAGGGTGCAACCCTTATATTTACACTACACAAATTTACTACAAAAGAATAGCAAGGAAACCTTTAATAAGAAAGTTATGTTAAAAATATAAAATGTGGAGGTGTGATTATGTTCTTTAAAAAGAAAGAAAATACGGATGTTCCAAAGCCAGATACAATGACAGAACTTCCTAAATTAGAATTACCAAAATTTCAGGATTTTGATATGAATCAAAGTGAGGAAAAGCACGAAGATACTTATTCTTCTGCTGTTCACGACGAATTGCCAGAATTAAGTTCAATGCCAAAAGATGAACCAGAAGAAAGAAGTTACACTACACGTTCTCAACCATCATATTCTCAATCAGACAGGCAATTATTTGTAAGAGTAGAAGATTACAAAGATGCAATGAGAAAATTAGAAAACATAAAAGATGCTTTGAAAAAAACAGATGATATTCTAGCCAAATTAGAAGATATAAGAGCAGAAGAAGAAGCAGAGTTTTCAGCATGGCATGAAGATATCAAAAAAATCAAAGATCGTGTTTTGGATATTGATAGCATATTATTTGAAAAAAAATGAAGCAAAAATTAGAAGTTGACAATGCATTGTACACAGAAATACAAGAAAGTTCTCAAGCAAGAAAAGAAATTCTGACTTCAGCTATTGACATGATAAGATTAATGAAAAGGTATGAAAAAATAAAAGCAGTAAAAAGCAGAAAAGCAAATGCATTGCAAGAATTAAGCTTGCAATTAAAGCATACCCATTCTTTGGTTAGTTCTTTTCATTCAGTAATGCCTAAAGTTTCTATAAAAGAACAAAAGATTCAGCTGGAAAAAGAAGGGAAAAAAACAATAAAGCCAGAACATCATAAAGAGCACAGAGAACAGCAAATTAAAGTAAAGCCAATGCCAAAGGAAAAACTTGATTCTTTTGAAGAAGAAATACAGGCTATACAAAATAGATTGAATCAGATATAAATTTAAATACTCTTTCTTTTTTCTATTTTTATGAACAGAAAAGAATTAATCAAAAAATATATTGATTTTTTTAAGAGTAAGAACCATAAAGAGATACCAAATGCCTCTTTAGTTCCTGAAAATGACGCAACAGTCTTATTTACAACAGCAGGTATGCATCCATTAGTTCCTTATTTATTAGGCCAGCCTCATCCTTTAGGCAAGCGTTTGTGTAATGTTCAGAACTGCATAAGAACAGGTGACATAGATGATGTAGGAGACACTACTCATCATACTTTCTTTGAAATGTTAGGTAATTGGTCAGTAGGAGATTATTTCAAAAAAGAAGCAATTTCTTGGTCTTTTGAATTCCTAACAAAAGAACTTAAAATCCCAATAGAAAGATTATCTGTTACTTGCTTTGAAGGTGATAATAATGCTTCAAAAGACAATGAGGCAGCATCTATTTGGCATTCTTTAGGCATTCCAAAAGAAAGAATAGCTTTTCTTTCAAAAGAAGATAACTGGTGGGGACCAGCAGGAAAAACAGGCCCATGTGGTCCAGATACAGAAATGTTTTACTGGAAGCCAAATAATACTCCAGCGCCAAAAATATACAATCCAAATGATAAAAGATGGGTTGAAATATGGAATGATGTTTTAATGCAATACATAAAAAATGAAGAAGGTAAGTATGTAGAAGCAAAGCAAAAAAACATAGATACCGGAATGGGTGTAGAAAGAACAATCTCAATTTTATCCGGTTATGAAGATAATTACCTAACAGATGCCTGGCAGCCATTAATTAAGGAAATAGAAAAAATCTCAAAGAAGAAATATAATGAAAGCAATGAAACAACAAAAGCAATGAGAATAATAGCAGACCATCTAAAAGCCTCTACCCTAATTTTATCAGAAAATGTTTCTCCTTCAAATAAAGAAAGAGGTTATGTTCTAAGAAGATTAATCAGAAGAGCAATTGTTTACGGAAAATCATTAAACATTCAGAATAATTTTACAAGAAGAATTTCAGAAATAGTTATGCAGGTTTATGATGATTATCCATTATTAAAACAAAATAAAGAATTTATTTTATCAGAAATAGAAAAAGAAGAAGCAAGGTTTAGGCAAACATTAGCTTCAGGTTTAAGCTTTTTTGAAAGAATTACTCGCGATAAAAAAGAAATTTCAGGAAAAGACGCTTTTCTATTGCATCAAAGCTATGGTTTCCCAATAGAGATGACAACAGAGCTTGCTAATAAAAAATCAATTAAAATTAACATGCCTGAATTTGAAGAAGAAAACACCAAACATCAGGAGCTTTCAAGAACAGCTTCATCAGGAATGTTTAAATCAGGATTAGCAGACAACTCAGAAGCAACAACAAAACTTCATACAGCCTGCCATTTGTTAAATGAAGCATTAAGAATAGTTTTAAACAAAAAAGAAATTCATCAAAAAGGTTCTAACATAACCCCTGAAAGATTAAGATTTGATTTTACATTTGACAGGAAATTAACAGAAGATGAAATAAAGAAAATAGAAAATTTAGTTAATGAAAAAATTCTCGAGAAAATTCCAGTTAAAAAAGAAGAAATGTCAATAGATGAAGCAAGAAAAATAGGAGCTCAGGGTGTTTTTGAGTCAAAATATGGAGAAAAAGTATTTGTTTATTCTGTTGGAAGTTTCTCAAAAGAAATTTGTGCAGGTCCGCATGTTAAGAATATAGGCGAATTAGGCAAATTCAAAATAATAAAAGAAGAAGCTTCTTCAGCAGGCGTAAGAAGAATTAAAGCAATCTTGGAGTAAAATGACAGAAGAAAAATTCATTTTAACATCATTGGAAGATTCAAAGAACTTAGGTGAAATAATTAGTAATAAAACTGCAAAGAAAATCTTAGATTACTTAAGCAGTAAAAATGATGTTTCAGAAACAAATTTGGCAAAAGAACTTAATCTTCCATTATCAACAATCCATTATAACTTGGAAAAACTAAAAGAAGCAGGATTAATAACAGCTAAACTATTCAAATGGAGCGAAAAAGGAAATAAAATTCATTTATACTCTTTAGCAAATAAACTAATAATAATTGCTCCCAAAAAAATTCATTCAAACTTCAAAGACAATATCAAGAATTTATTATTCTCAGCTATTTCATCAGTAGCAGTTCTCGGCATAATAAAAGTTGTTTCAAACTCCTCAAGAAAAGTGGAAGAAGAAATTGTACAGGATAGTATTCCCACTCTAGCTGCATCAAAAGAAGGAGCATTTGCAACTTCAACACCACAAGCAATTCAAAGTGTTCAATCAATCTCGCCCGAATATTATTTTGTTTTGGCAATAGTTTTAATGGTTGTATTCTATATTATTTTTGATGCATTAAGAAAAACCAAAGCTTCAACTAAGATTGAACCTTAAAAAGCATTTATATATATCAAATTCTTCTTATTTTTATCAAAATTTCAGGAGGAAATTAAAATGAAAAATAACGCATTAATAATAACTTTAATCATAGTCATAGGAGTTTTAATACTCGGCTATGGTTTGATGGGCAAGTTTCCAAGTACAGGAAAAACATTAGAGTCCCAGGGTACATCAGTAATAAAATCAATGCCAGATGAAGCATCTGTCTACATTAACATAGAAACATTAGATTCATCATCTGATTTGTCAAAAACAAAGAATGATGAAATAAGCAAAAAAGTAAATGATGCTTTAACTTTGTTGAAAGTAGACAAAGTAGAAACTTCTCAGTATAATATCTATGAAGACTTTGAATACAACTATCAAACAGGAGAAAGAAAATCAAAAGGATTCAAAACAATAAATGTCTTAAAAGTAACAGTAACTGACTTTGATAAAATAGGGAAAATAATTGATGGAAGTGTCTCTTCAGGAGCAACAGGAATCTCAACAATAAACTTTGAGTTATCCCAAACAAGACAAGCTGAATTAAAAAAACAAGCATTATCAGAAGCATCAAATGATGCAAGAACAAAAGCAGAATCAGTTGCATCAGGATTAGGTTCAAAAGTAACAGATATTGTCTCAGTCTCAACATCTGATTTCAACTACATGCCCTATCCTTTCTTAACAAGAGCAGAGGGCAGCTTGGCAAAATCAGCAGCAGATGCAGGTACTTCTATTTCACCTCAAGAATTAGAAGTCAGAGCAAATGTTAATGTTGTTTTCAGACTAAAATAAATTTTTTTCTTTTTTTATTTAGTTTATCAATCTTGCTCTTTCTTCATTAAGTTCTTCCAATTTTCTAGCAAGTTTTGCAAGAGCTGCATTATAAGATTTAGTGTATTCAGAAGTAACATTAGTTCTTGTTCTATAAAGTGCCTGCAAAGATAAAATATCTCTTTCAATTCTATTTATTTCAGCATTTATTTCAGAAAATCTCTTTTCATCATATTGTTTCATAAAAAACAAAATATTTTCAAATTTAAAAACTTAATTATGCCGCCTTAGAAGTAATTAGCGTCAGTTTCCTTTTTTCTTCAAGAAGCTTTTCAAGTCTTGCACTTAATTCTCTAAAAGTTTTTTTATCATCCTCACTAAGAAAATTATCTCCCCACATATTAAAAACTTTTAGTCTTTCTCTTATTATCAATATTTCTTCATCAATTCTTCTAATTCTTTCTTCAGTGCTTAACCAGTTAAAAATCCTCATTAAAATAATAAGTAGCAAAAATATTTAAATTTATTCAACAATCTCACTCTTCACTTTCTCTAAATTGCAAAAATCAGTGTAATAATTATAAGCAGTTGCATTCAAAAAAACAATTTCATCTCCAATCTTAACATTCTCAAGTTTCACAGAATACCTGAACATATCTAAAGAACAAGGAGTGCATCCTTTTATCACATATTCTTTACCTTTCCCCTCATTTGCAACTAATAACTTGACATTATCAACTAAAGTATCTGGAAATGTATTGTAAACAGAAGCATTAACAACAATCTCATTATTATTTAATATAGCTTTAACATAAGTTCTTAATATCCCATTAGAAGCAATATATCTTCCAGGTTCAATTATTGTTTTAATATTAAAAGAATCCAGCCATTTCCTTAACTCATTAATTTTCAAAAAAACAGAATCAATATACTTAGCAGAAGAATTCTTATAATCAGCAGGTAATCCACCGCCAATGTTGATAAAATCAATTGCTTTCAATACTTCCAGACTTAAACTATCCTCTAATTCTTCTTTCAAGCTCCATTCAGAAATATTCTGTGTCTTTCTATGAAAATGTATCCCTATTGATTTAACTTTTCCTTTT
>Ga0208375_1003246_pt1 | contig 14074 bp, 13 predicted proteins | sample RifOxyD1_FD_184038 | JGI IMG/M metagenome (GOLD analysis project Ga0208375, IMG submission 184038) | Soil microbial communities from Rifle, Colorado - Rifle Oxygen_injection D1 (SPAdes) | ecosystem: Environmental > Terrestrial > Deep subsurface > Rock core/Sediment | place: Rifle, Colorado... | reverse complement strand
TTGATGTTGCATGTTTGGATAAGAAGGATAAAAAATACCTTGAGATAGGGAAAGTCGGCACAGGAATAAAAGAGCTTGAAAGCGAAGGGGGAGTCACATTCGGAGAGCTGACAAAACTGCTTAAGCCTTTAATCATAAAAGAAGAAGCAAGGAATGTTTCTGTAAAGCCGAAGATAATAATTGAGGTTGATTATGAGGAAATCCAGAAATCCCCGACATATTCTTCAGGATTTGCATTAAGGTTTCCGAGATTAAAGCAGATAAGGGAAGACAAGCCATTGAGCGAGATCTCTGATATTGATTATATTGAAAGCCTTTACAGCAGACAGAGGGGCAGAGGAAAAAAATGAGCCTGTCAATAGGAAAAGTCAGGATTGAGAATCCGTTTGTGCTTGCGCCCATGGCAGGCGTCAACTGCGCTTCTTTTAGGCTGATGTGCAGAAAGAGCGGCGCAGGATTGGTTTATACCCAGATGGTTGATGCGGATGTTCTTGCAGAAAAGAATAAAGATGATGCTTTGAAATTTCTTAACATATTAAAGGATGAAAAGCCTGTCAATCTCCAGCTGATCGGTCTGAATACAAAAAATCTTGAGAAATCCGTTGAAATGGCAGAAGATGCTGTTGACATGTTTGACTATAATATCGGCTGCATGGAAGATGATTATGCTGCAAAAGGAATGGGCGCTGATCTTTTAAAATATCCAGAGAAGATTGAAAAGATTGTTTCTTTTCTCCGCGGAAAAGTAAATAAGCCCCTGACTGCGAAGATAAGAATCGGCTGGGATGACCAGCATATCAATGCAGTCAAGATATGCAAAATTTTAGAAAATATAGGTGTTGATGCGATTGCGGTCCACGGAAGGACAGCAACCCAAAAATATTCTGGCAAAGTGAACTGGACTGCGATAAAACAGATCCGAGAAAAAGCCAATATCCCAATCATAGCGAACGGCGATATCCAGTCCGGAAGAGATGCTGTGAATATGCTTGAAAAGACAGGCTGTCAATTTGTGATGATCGGAAGGGAAGCGATGCATAATCCCGCGGTTTTTAAGAACTGCAATGAGATCCTTAAGAATATTCCTCCGTCCAAGATAGATTTTAAGAAACAGGTGCTGGATTTTATTGATCTGTATAAGAAAAATGAGAACAGGATTTCTGTGAGCGAATTAAGAACCCATGTCTTTTGGCTGTGCAGGGATATAAAGACTAAAGAGAATACCAAGATGCTCTACGGGCTGGACAATCCGAAGAAGGTAAGGGAGTTTGTTGGGAAATTATGATTTTTTTGGTATAGCCTTTCCCTTTGGGCCAATTCCTTTGTTTAATTTTTCGATTTCATCTATTGCTTTATCATATATTCCTTCTTTTGATTTTAAAAATAATTTGACTAATCCTGCTGTTGCCATACACACAATCAAGGGAAATCCAATTAAGAATGCAAGTAAAAATATCCAATAATCCCCTCCAAATAAAATGAATTAATCAATAATAATAAAACCGCCCCTGTCGGGACTTTCAAAACTTTTTTGATTTTCCGCAGGAAAATCCCGAGGCGGACGCACGAAGTGAAGTCCGCCGCATTTTCCAAGGTTTTTTGCGTAAGCAAAAAAGCTTATTTGAACCCGACTCCTAAGCTCCGCAAGCTCAGATGCTATCCAGGCTACATCACAGGGGCGTGATAAGAGGTTAAAAGAAGGCGTTATTTAGATTATTATTGCTGATTAAGTGATTTTTTGTGCTTATCTCTATTTGAATGAGGACATTGTTACTCTAAAACGTAACATTTATATACTATTTGTTACATCCTAATGTAACATATGGCAATTGAAATATTAAAGGAATGGAATCCATGGTGGGAGAACAGGGATCTGGTCAAGGATTTGGAAGGGAAATACAGGCCGGCTTACAGTGATTTGCTGGACTCTACTGATATAAAAGAAATTATAATAATAGTTGGTGTCAGAAGGTCTGGAAAGAGCACCTTGATGTATCAGATTGTAGATAACCTGCTAAAAAAAGGCATAACGCCGGAACAAATATTATTTGTCAGCTTTGAAGACAAAAAGCTGTCAGATATAAGTTTGGATGAAATTTATTCAGATTACAGGGAAAATATAAATCCCAGCAGCAAGGCATACATTTTCTTTGATGAGATTCACAGAAAAAAAGAGTGGGAATTTTGGATTAGAAAAAAATATGACCTTAAAACAAATGACAAGTTTATAATTTCCGGATCCTGCTCTTATTTATTGAAAAAGGAATATTCAACGCTTTTAACAGGGAGAAATCTGACTTTTGAAATATTTCCATTGTCTTTTAAGGAATACCTTGCTTTCAAAGGCATGGATATTAAAGGAAAAGTTGTATTGGACAGAACAAAGCATATAATCTTAAATAATTTAAAGCAGTACCTTACACTAGGTGGATTTCCTGAAATATTCTTTAAGCCTGAAAGGTATAAAATAAAAGTATTGGGGCAGTATTTTGATGATATATTATACAAGGACATAATTGACAGATATAATTTGAATACCGAGAAGGCCAAAAATTTAGCTTTATTTTTCTCAACTAATTTCACAACCATCATATCTTTAAGAAATGTGAGAAACTCGCTCGGGCTGTCATACGATGCAATAAAAGAATACTTATCCCATTTTAAAGAAGCGTTTCTGTTCTTTGCGGTAGACCATTTTTCCTATTCCTTCAAAGAACAAAAAGTTCTGGCTTCTAAGATATACTGCATAGATACAGGGTTAAGAAACGCTGTAAGCTTTAAATTTTCCGAAGACCTTGGCAAATTAGCAGAAAATGCTGTTCTGACTGAATTAAAAAGGAGAGAAAAAGATGCCTATTACTGGAGCAATAAAGGAGAAGTTGATTTTATAGTAAAGAATAAAGATAATTCCCTGACTGCAATTAATGTCTCTTACACAAATGAGATTAATGAGCGGGAAAGCAAAGCATTGCTGGAATTTAAAAAACAGTTTGACAAAACAAAAGAGCTGATAATCTTAACAAGAGATTTGGAAAAGAAAGAAAAGGGAATTAAGTTTATCCCATTATGGAGATGGCTTTTGGAATAATAACAAGTTTTCTGCGCCAAAAAACAGAATACAGCTGTGATAAATAATAAAAGCGCCCCTGTCGGGACTTTCATAGCCTTTTTGATTTTGCACAGCAAAATCCCGAGGCAGACGCTCGAAGGCAAGTCCGCCGCATTTCCCTAGGCTTTTTGCGTAAGCAAAAAGGCTAATTTGAACCCGACTCCTAAGCTCCGCAAGCTCAGATGCTATCCAGGCTACACCACAGGGGCATAATGTGGTTAAAAGAAGGTGTTATTTAAATTATTATTGTTTAATCGCAATAGTTCCTGGCGCCCTTCTTCCTACACATGGCCCGTCCTTCACATCAAACCCCGCTGATCTGAAATTATCCCTCACGATCCTTGCACAGCTGTATGTTGCCATTATACTGTTTTTCTTCATTGTTTTTTTGATATCCCTGAAAAACTCACCTGTCCATAATTCAGGGCATTTTTTCGGTGAAAATGGATCAAGGAACACAGCGTCAAAATGATCATCCGGCAGCTCTTTTATGCTTATCCTCGCGTCTCCAAGGATGACTTTTATTCTGATATTGTCTCTATTGATCCCAAGGCTTTCGCTTTCTGCAAGCTCTTTGACCAGCCCATAGCTTTCAAAATCCGCATCAATGCCTTTTATCTTTTTCATTATCTCAATATCATTCTCAAGGCCGATGATCTCAACACTGCTGCCTGACCTATTTGCAGCATCAATCGCAGCAGCAGAATTATAGCCGAGGCCGAAGCAGATGTCAAGTATATGGACCTGCCTGTTTGTTTCGGCAAGCTCTCTTATCCTGCATGGCTCTATAAACTTCCTTATAGCCTCTTCCTTTGCGCCGGAAAGTGAATGGTAGGTTTCATCATATTTCCTGCTGCGGAAGGTTATTGAGCCGTCTTTTGTGGTTATTTGATCGTTAAGCTGGTCCATAAGCCCAGAATTTCATTTTTGTTTATAAATCTTATATCTTTTATTATATATTATAGCTTTGAATAATATTTTTAAATCACATTCAAATTCCAAGCTACATATTTAAATATCTATTTAATCCATACATTTAAATTTTAATGAAGGGCGGAAGGCATGAGCGATCTTGAAAATATTGCTATTTTTACAGATAAAGGCGATGAGGAATTTGGGGGAAATATCTGCAGGATTCTTGGTGTAGAATTATCTAAAAACGAAGCCAAACAATTTTCAGATTCTGATCCAAAACTTACCCTGCATGGTGAATTAGCAGGCAAAGATGTTTTTTATGTCACACGATTTCATGAAAGAACGCCTCTGCAATTTATAAATACATTATTGGCGATAGAAGCAGCAACAGAAGAATCTGCAAGATCAATCCATGTTGTAGACTGCTATTGTGGGATGTCAAGACAGGAAAGAAAAACCAGGCCCGGCGAAGCTGTGTCAATGAGAGTAAAAGCAATATGTTTTAGTGCATTGGAGCTGGATTCTTATACGACATTTAGCATTCATTCACCAACTTCTATCGGTTTTTTCCATCCAAGTGTAACTGCATTAACACTTCCATTATGGACGTTGCCTCTTAGATATATACATGCAAATACGCCGGCAGGCAAGAAATTAAAAATCGGATCTGCAGATACCAATACTAAGCCGGCTATGGAGATGTTAAGTTGTTCAACCGTCAAGGGAGATTCCAGATACGATACAGAAGTGGCCATAATAAACAAAGACAGGGTTTATGCCCGCAGCGGTGAAATTGACAGAAATGCTTTAATTGGCGAGGTAAACGGATATGCTGTTGTGCTGATTGATGATGAGATAGGCACAGCCAGTACAATCATAAATGCTGCAAAATTATGTAAAGCAAACGGAGCTGCTGAGATTATTGCTGGCGCGACACACTGCAAAGCCTCTCCGGATGGCAAAGGAATAGTTTTATTGGAAACAGCGATGGATGAAGGATTTATTGACAGATGTATACTGACAAATACCTGCGGAATCCATCCTAATCTATATGAAGCACTGAATAATCCAAAATATCAGGATAAATTTGTCATTATCCCCATAGAACCAGTCATTGCTGAATTAATACGTCTAAAATCAAATGCATACAGTGGCAAGGGCTCCACTAAAATAAATCACCTGTTCAGCAGCGCCAGAATAAAAACTGTTTATGATAGATTACATGCAGCGCTAACAGAAAGAGAAGGTAGCGGGCTGAATTCTGCACAATTAACAAGGGAAATAGAATTTTGCAATGCTATGACATGGCCGGTTTCAGGTGTGTTTAGGGCTATAAATGACGGCAGAACACAGCCAACACCAGATGAATTGCACATATACCAAAAGCTGATTAAATAGACTGATAATCCATCAGGCTGATCTGCCCTTTTCTCTTGTTTTCCTTCACTTTTATCTTCTCCTCGTCAAATTCCTGACCGACCTGCTTCTTGAGATTTATTGCGATATTCTTCCCGATCAGCTGGGATAATCCGATAATATCCGCTTTCTTTATGTATCCGATATCTTTTATTCCGTGATCATATAATTTTCTGGCCCTTGCCCTTCCGATGCCCTGCAGCCTGACCAGCGGGATAAGCTCTTCTTTTATTCCGTATTTCAGCCGTGTCCTTGTCCTAAGAATCTCTTTTATGACGCGGTGCAGCTTCAGCAGCTTTGCGAATTCTTCAGCAGAATAGAGGAGCCAGTCTGCGATATTCAGTTTGACCATTATCTCTCCGGGCCTTATATCAAAGTTTTCAAGGATGAACTGCTCGTCTTTTTCGTCAATCCACGCGCCAAAAAATAATGCAGTCTTCACTGAATCCAGGAATTCATCATAATCAGGATCAAACATGGTAGGCTCTTCAACAATCAGCTTATCTTCATTTTCAGCAAGCCTTTCTTCAATGATGTCCTGCTCTTTTGCCCTTACCCTCAGGAAAGGCCTTATCTCAAGCTGGGTTGATATCAGGCTTAAAAAAGAGAATGCATCAACCTTTCCGGCCTTTTCATCAGAGCATGCTTTTTTCAGCCCCTCAATGATCTTAAATGCGGTAAGCGGATCAATATACAATTGCGCAGCCCTTCCCCCAAGCTCAGTCGGCTCAATCTTTTCATTTGTTTCTATATCTGAGATCTCTGCTGCGGATGTAAATTCATTTCTGAATCTTTCTTTTATCTTTTCCTTTATGCCGTCATTTTTGTTTTTTTGCTTTGTTATTCTTATGAATTCATATTCTTCCAGCAGGCACAGCACCTTGGAGATTATCTCTTCTATCTTTCCCATATCCCTGAACTGGTGCGCCCAGAATGTCTTTTCAAAGAAATCAAGAAGCTCTTTTCTTGTTGAGACAAATTCTGTTGCGATCAGGGATAAGACATACATCCTTAATGCAGGCTCAACCGCAAGCTTGGAATATATCTCCTCAGGAACACCGCAGATATATCTATTGTAGATATCCTCCCTGTCTTTTTCTGTATTTGCGACTGCAATTGCCTCCCCATATTTATCATAGGACGGCCTTCCGGACCTTCCTGCCATCTGCTGGTATTCAAGCACAGGGATCCATACCATCCCTCTCGGCGAAGCAAATCTTCTGAGATCTTTCAGTATTGTCCTGAAAGACGGAAGATCTACCCCCATCGCAAGCGTCGGCGTGCAGCATATGATCTTTATTGCCCCTTTCCTGAAATTTTCCTCAATGAGCTCTTTCTGCTGGTGCGCCAATCCTGCATGATGGAAAGCGACTCCTTTCCTGATGCATTTCGCAAGCCTTTCGCACTGCACAGTCGGCTTGGGAAGCGCATTCAGTATCTCATAGCTTAATCTTTCATGCTCAGGGCTGTTTGCCTTCAGCTCATCTGCGATGTCTTCTGCTGTTTTCTCTGCGGATCTCTTTGAATTGGCAAATACCAATGCCTGCTTGCCGATCTTCAGCGTGTCAAGGGCAAGATCTACCGCAGGATTTTCTGTCAGCTGATTGATCGCCATTATCTTATGCTGGGCCATGGGTATCCTCTGTTTTGGGTTAACTGCGCAATATCGGTTTATATGTTTTTGGCTGTTTCCCCTGGCTGATCATGCTATCTCTGCGCATCTACTGCCATCCTTCTTTTCTGTATCATTCAGCTTATTTTCTATCTTAAATGTGTTTGGATCGCTCAGGAAAGATTCCCTTTTCACATCCTCTATCACATGATATACCTCTTTCTTTTCAATCTCAAACTTATTGTCTATCCTGTCAAGGAAGCCTTCAAGCTCTTTTATCCCCTTGAAGACCATCTCCACCATGAAATCATAGCCGTTGTTTATCCTGCACAGGCAGTTCACATTCTCATTTTTTGACAGGAATTCAAACAACTCGGATTTTTGGTCTCTTTTTACCTTCAATGTTATGATTGCCCTTGCGTTATAGCCTATCTTGGAGAAATCAACCAATGCAGTGAATTTGGTTATGACGCCGTCGTATTTTCCCTTCTTCAGCTTGTCATGCACAGTGGAGATAGGGATATCTGTCCTTTTGCCTATCTTTGTCAGATGCAGCCTTGAGTTCTTCCTCAGAAAGGTAAGGATCCAAAGCTCTTTCTTTGACAGCAGTTCGTCAAACATTCTTAACACCTCCATGTTAAATATCTTCAAATGCCTCTAAACACTTAGAAACAGCTTGTTTTGAGGGGTTATATAACTTATCTATATTATATATATTATGGTCTATAGTTATATATAACAAGTTTTATCTATATAATAATCACAAAATTTAAATAAATGAAAGCAATACAGCTAGGTATGAAAAGAAAGATAGTCAAACAGGGCAATTCTGCGCTTACCATAACTCTCCCATCTACATGGGCAAAGAAATTTGAACTGGAAGCCGGTGATGAGGTGGAGGTTGAAGAACAGGGAGATTCTATTATAATAAAAACAAAAGAGACTACAAAGGGAAAGAAGGCCTATATTGACGTAAGAGGATTGGACATTATGATATATAGGGTGTTAGGGGCCTTATATAAAACAGGCTATGATGAACTGGAAATCCATTTTGAAACTTCTGATGAATTTGAGGCAGTACAGGAAGTGATAAGGCAGGAATTTATAGGATTTGAGGTTGTAGACCATCAAAAAAATATTCTTCGTGCGAAAAGAATATCCAAAATAGAGCATGAAGAATTTGAGACTTTGCTCAGAAGAATGTTTATGATTATCAAATTGATGGGGGAAGATACTCTGGAAGCCATTAAAAAAAATGACCAGAATCAGCTGAAAATAATTGCCCTGCGTGATAAAGATATCAATAAAATAGCAGATTATTGCAGGAGAATACTGAATCTGAACGGTCAGGCTATCACAAACAAAATTGGCCCACTATATTTTATAGTTGAACAGCTGGAAAAAATAGGGGATTTGTATAGGGATATATGTTTATACTGCATTGATAAAAAAATAAAATCCGACAAAGAGATAGAGCAGTCATTTTTTGAAATAAATGAATTTTTTGCTTCTTTTTATAGCCTATTCTTTAAATTTGACTTAAATGCAATAGTTGACTTCGGCAAAAAGAGATATTTATTAAGGGCAAAAATTAAGGATAAAATAGAAAACACAAAAGAGACGCGTTTTTTTTCATATTTCAATCAGCTGCTCGAATCAGTATTTGATATGAACGGGCCGCTGATGACACTCAAACTTTGATTAGATCCAGCCCTTCTTTTATTTCTTTTAAGGCATTGGCTCTTATTCTATCAGATTCTAAATCCATTATCCTGGTTAAATAAAATCTTGCTCTTTCTATATGGTATTTTCTTGCTTGGATATACCATTCTCCTTTTCTTATATCTCTGCTCGTGTATCCTGCAAGCTCAAGGTGCCTCTGATAAGCGGCATAATCATAATCCCTGTAAAATTTTTCTCTGTCTATTTTTCTGCCGGTTGATTTTTCTCTTTTTTCAGCATATTTTTCAATATATCTTCTTTTCTCTTCTTCTGTTAAATCAGTTTCTCCAAATTCAAGCAGGCTGACCAGATCTAGCTGGGCAGGCATTAAATAATTGCTTTCAAAATCAATTGCTGTCACATCGTTATATGAAACAAGCCAATTCATGGGGTTTGCATCCTTATAAAAAGCTCTTTCTGCCTTTAGCAGCCTTTCTTCTATCACTTTATGATTTTCCAGTATTTTTCTTTTTGCCTCTTCAGGAATGCTTAATCCATAGGCAGAAGACAGCTCTATGAAAACCTCTCTTATTCTTCTGGTAAAAAAGCCGTTTTCTCTTTCAAGAATATCCTCCAGAGCAATATCCCCCTTTCTGCTTCCGTATTCTATTTTTGCCTGTATATCAGAAAGAAGGGAAATGCAGTCAGGCAGCAAAGGCTTATATTCTGAATCGTCTTTGCCTTCAAACATATTTTGGTATAATGTTATGTTTCCGGAATTTAAGAGCACTAGATTAAACAGCTCATCCTGTTCAGCTGTTGCCAATACGCGGGAAACCCTGCCAGCGAAATGCCTGTTTAAATATGCCAAATTGGCTTCTTCCAGCCCAAGATTATCGCTTTTTCTGTTTCTTTTGAAAATTAATAAATCACCGACAAAACTGCTTTGGGAATATCTTACAACTTCATTCCTCCATTCACCGATAACTTCAAATTTACCGGGCTGTAATGAGCTGATTGTGTCCTGCCATTGCCTTTTTGCTTTTTCTTTTTCGCCTATGAAATCCAAAGTCAATGCGTAAATGGCATTAAACTCAGCATCAGAGCCAAATCTTTGTTTTGCATCTTCAAAAATGCCCATGCATCTGTCTTTTTGATTTAGCCTTAAATAAAGATGGGCTAAGGAAATATGATTATTTTTATTGTTTGGTTCATCTGCAATACTTTCCATCAATGCTTCTTCTTTTTCAGTGAAAATAGTGGCTAAAAGCCCGCCAAAGTAATAGGCATTGCCTTCTTTTATCTCTCTTGAAAACATATTCATTCCTTTTACAAGGGATGTTAGCTGGCCATACAGCCTTCCTCTTTGGGAATATGCTTCGGATAATTCATAATAGATAACAGATGAAGGCTTAAGGCCTATTTTCTCCTCTAAAATTCTAATTACAATCTCCAGGCATTTATTTCTTAGAAACTCATTTTCCCCGATAAATTTTCTTTTAATGGCCTGTTCAACTGCTCCGGCAATAATTGTTGCCTTTAAGGATTTGTATGTAAACTTACTTGTGGTGGATAGTCCCATAACCCCTTCAACTATAATATATGCTGCTCCGAACATTGCAAACGTATGGCATAATTCATTAAAACCAACATCTTCTGAGAAAATTCCTTCACTCTTTAATTTTTCCCTTGCGATAGTTAATCCTGCGGATATGAGAAGTTTTAAATTATCGGGTGATATTCTTTTATATTCTATTAAATCACTCTCAGATTCTGCTTTTGCGCCAATATCACCAACTATATTTTGAGGGAGTGCCTTATCTTCAAAAAAAGGCATTCTTTGATTTAATGATTTAAAATTGCGCCTGTTTCTTAAGCTGCTTATCACTCTGTATGCAAGAAAAGCAACAAGAGATCCGGTAAATCCGATTACCGGAGGAAAAACTGGTTGCGACTGTATTACTTCATATACCGTGATTCCAGTGCCCATCGCTAAAGGAATTAAGCTATTGCCAGCCCTTAATATAGTATCTAATGTTTTTCTCATTTAACATAAGAATTTTAGTTCTTACTTAAACTTTATTCTGTCTCAGATTAGTAGTTATTAAAAAATGGGCCCGCCCGGATTTGAACCGGGGACCTTCGCTGAGTGAGAGCGATATCATAACCGCTAGACCACGAGCCCTAAAGAGCATTTAGTGGCCGGCTTTGTTATATAAAGCTTTTTAAATAGGTTATTTAAGAGTTTCATAATGTCGAACATAAGGTATATAAGACTATAAACATTTCTCTCTGATTATGATTGAAAAAGCACAGATGCTATCTGCAATAGACTATCTCATTGCAGAATATCGAAATGAATTTTCTGAAGTTAAAGTTGAAGCTGACCGCAGTGAATATGCAGACCAACAATTTCATCTAACACATGATGGAGAATATTACTGGGATGTTAAGTTACATTTAGTCAGAGGAAATTTAGAATATATAATCAATGGCAATGATATAGCCCGTGGAGTAGTTAATAGATTAGCATCTGGCTTAAAGGCAGCACTGGATCATATGGGGTTAAAAACAACCACCATGATTTATGGAAAGAAGGAAAAAGAAGGAGAAATAGTTCTATTTTCAGAAAAAGGGGTTGTCAGAATAATTCCTCATCCCGAAGGTAAGATGTCTTGAATAATTTATACTTCTTTTCATCAATGATAAACAATATTATTCATTGATAATGAATAAGTTTAGGTAAACAAACCAGAAAACTTACTTGGCTAATCGGTTGATTTCATCCAAATCAAATTTTTCCTTTGAGAGCTTCTTTCTGGTCTCTTTGATCTCTTTAACAGAATCGTCGGTATTTGGAATTGATCCTATCTGCTTTTCCAGGATTAATCTGCGGAGTGCATCCCTGATAAAATAACAGCATACCATGTTACTTCTCTTTAAAATCATTAATTTCTTCTTCCAATGAATCAATTTTTATTAATAAAATTTCATAATTTTTATTATTTGTCTCCTCACGCAGATTATCTACTGATTTCTTTAAATCAATAAATGATTCCGCTTGAAATTTATTATAATCTAAGAGAAAACCGATAACTGCTATAAATAAAATGAGGATTATTGCAACCATTATCAAATCAACATGTTTTAACCTTTTTTCAATAAGTTGTGATTGGTCCCCCATTGATTTAATTTTTGTTTCTTGATCAATTAATTTACGTGATTGATCAATTAATTTACTTGATAGGGTATCAATCCGCTGACCCATATCATTTAAATCTGGTGCTTCTTCTACAGGGATAAAATTCTTTTTTGTATTTAAAGCTTTTTTCTGTCTCATTTTATTGTGTATAAAACCCCTTGATTATTTTTATTCCATTTTTTTCTTCAACTTCAAGATCTAAACCCTGATATTTAAAGAAATCAATACCACCAAATGTGACTCCTTCGGTAAATGTGATTCCAGAAGAAAGGGTAACTCCTCCAACTCTTATTGTAGAAAGGGGACTAATGCTATTGTCTGGATTTTTTTTGAATATATTCCAAAAGCTAACTCTCATATTCTTTTTAAATTGTTAATTAATATTTAAATATTTCCTAATTTTAAACCTAAAAGAAATGATATATAAGCTATTACTCATTTATAGTAAATTTGTTTCTTCCTTAGATTTAGCTATTTAGGTATTAATAGTGTCACTGGATTAGTGCCTCATAAAACAAAAAATAATCTATCTTTTACCTAAGATAGACGAAGAACCAAATGAGATAGACATCTTCCATCATGACCAAACGCCGAGACTGGGATTTGAACCCAGAAGCCCTTGGAAGGGCATGGATTAGCAATCCATTGCAATACCGGATTATGCGACCTCGGCAGAGATTCTAAAACACCGCTGTTTTTTAAAGTTTCCTTTATATGCTCATTTCCCTGCTTCCCCACTCTGTGAGGGAGCAGGGAAATGAGCAACAGCTCGATTTTTGGTTATATAAGCCATAAGAAGATTTATAAATAATCTACTTTTCTACTGGCTTACAGCGGGGTAGGGTAGCCAGGAGTGCCCGCAGGGCTCATAACCCTGAGGTCGGAGGTTCAAATCCTCCCCCCGCTATTATTCATAACCAACCAAAAGAGGGATGCACATCAAAGCATTGACAGCAGCTTTAATCTTTTCATTTCTTCTCATACTGCCGTCTGCCTATTCCCAGGACAATACAACATGGGTCTACAACAGCGAGCACTTAACCTTAGAGAATGAGATCGCCACAAAGATAAACATTGAAAAAGACGGCGCAGCGGCTGTGGAGTATGTTGAGGCGGAATTCTCTTTCTATCCGAAAGAAACCCCAAACCAGAAGATAATAAGCAAGGAATATTCCCCTATGCCTGAGATAACCCCTGCAGTCGTGAGGTTCAGATGGAATTCCCCGGAATCTGATGTTCTTCCGATATCACTCAAGACAAGATTAAACATGGTGAATAATCCTGTGAGGATAACCAATAAGATCCCTTTCCCGCTGAAAGATGTGCCTGAAGACATCCAGCTGTTCACAAATCCCGCAAAGATAATTGATATCAACCAGGACATAAGGGCTCTTGCGTCGCAGCTTGCGCAGGGAGAGGATGACACATCAATTGTTGTTGATAAGATAGCGAAATGGGTGACTGAAAACATAAAATACAATCTTGATTCAGCGACAGCAGAGGCAAGCCAGAAGGCAAGCTGGGTTCTGCAGCATAAAGAAGGGGTGTGCGACGAATTGACATCACTGTTCATCTCAATGGTGCGCTCACTGGGGATACCTGCAAGATTCGTCGCAGGGATTGCCTACACAAATTCCGACTTATTCGTTAATTCATGGGGCCCTCATGGATGGGCTGAGGTTTATTTCCCGGGCTACGGCTGGATACCTTATGATGTCACATACGGCCAATACAGCTTTGTTGATCCGACGCATATTGTCGCAAGCATAGACATTGATGCAGGAAAGATAACAACAAAATTCAAGATAAAAGGAAAGAATGCAGAGCTTAACATTGATGATTTTACCACAGATACAAAAGTCACTGCGACAGGAAAGCAGATGTCTCCGCCGATCACAATAGATGCAAGGCCTGTCAAGGGTAGCGTCGGTTTCGGCTCGTATAATATAATCTTTGCAAAGATAAAGAACAAGGCAAACTATTACCTGCCGATTGATGTCTACATCTCAAAGACAGATGAGCTTGAGGTTATTGACGGCTATAAGAAGCATATCCTGCTCACGCCGAATGAAGAAGAGACAATATACTGGACAGTCAGGGTAAGCCCTGCCTTAGAAGGCAAATATCTCTATACATTCCCTGTTTCTGTCTATGCGAT
>Ga0208375_1003243_pt1 | contig 14086 bp, 13 predicted proteins | sample RifOxyD1_FD_184038 | JGI IMG/M metagenome (GOLD analysis project Ga0208375, IMG submission 184038) | Soil microbial communities from Rifle, Colorado - Rifle Oxygen_injection D1 (SPAdes) | ecosystem: Environmental > Terrestrial > Deep subsurface > Rock core/Sediment | place: Rifle, Colorado... | reverse complement strand
CCATTTCTTCAGGAATTTTTTTGCCGACCGCTTTTCTGAATTTGTCGGCTTCTTCCCAGGTGTAGCCGGCCAGGTCCAGCGCACAGAAGAGCAAATCATCTTGATACACGATGAGGCCGTAGCTTTTTCCGAGGAATTTTTCCATCCGGGGGTCCAGATATTTGATTAATTTGGGGTTATGTTTTCTCCTGATATACTCGGGGATTTGGGAAATCGGCCCGGGTCTATAAAGAGCCACCATAACCATCAGGTCCTCGATTTGGGTGGGTTTAAGTTCCGTCAGATATTTTGTCATTCCGCCGCTCGCCAGCTGGAAAACCCCCATTGTTTCTCCCTTTGCCAGCATTTCAAACGTCTTTTTATCATCCAAGGGAATAGTATGCAGGTCTATGGTAATACCCAGCCGATTCTGCACTATGTCTACGGCTGCGCCAAGAATAGATAGGTTTCTTATACCCAAAATGTCAAATTTAATGAGCCCCACATCCTCACAGGCATGCATTTCATACTGGGTAATTATTTTTTCTCCCGAAGGTTCTTTTTGTACCGGGGTGAAATTGGTTATTTCGCTGGGGGCAACAACCACCCCTGCCGCGTGAACCGAAATATGCCTGGCGTTGCCCTCTATCTGAATGGCCAGATCCAAAACTTTTTTGGTGTCCGCGTCCGTATCGTATAAAGTTCTAAGCTCCAAAACCTCATCCAATGCATTCGGAATTGTTACGGGAAATCCCTGCTTCGGAGGCGGAATCATTTTTGCAATCCGGTCGCCCACCGAGTAAGGAAATCCCAGAACCCTGGCAACGTCCCTGACTGCGGCCCTGCTTAACATTCTTCCAAAAGTGCAGACTTGGGCAACTTTGTCCTTACCGTACTTTTCGGTAATATAGCCGATTATTTCTTCCCTCCTGTCGTCGGCCACGTCAAAATCTATATCGGGAGGACTCGGCCTAAATGGATTTAAAAACCTTTCAAACGGCAAGTAATATTTAAGGGGGTTAACGGTAGTAATACCCAGGGCGTAAGAAACCAAACTCCCCGCGGCCGAACCCCTGGTATTTGTTATAATCCCCCGGGAATTAGTCCAACTTGCCAGATCGCGGATGATCAAAAAATAAGGGGCATAGCCTTTCGTACAAATAAGGTCGAGTTCGTATTCCAGACGCTTTTTTGTTTCTTTATCGGGATTTGGGATCTTAACTTTGAGATTCTCCCTGGCAAGATTTTTAAGCTGTTCATTTGCAGTCAACCCTCCCGGTAACGGGAATTTTGGGAAAAACCATTTCCCTAAATTAATTTCAACATTGCATTTACCGGCAATTTTCACCGTATTTTCCAGTGCATCCGGAACATCGGGAAAAAGCCGGGACATTTCCCCGGGGCTTCTCACGTAAAAGGTTTGTGCGTCTATATAGCGCATTCTTTTTGTGTCTGTAATCACTTTGCCGGTTGCCACACATACCAAAACATCCTGTGCCATGGCGTCAGCGGGTTTTATATAATGCGCATCGTTTGTTGCCACAAGGGGTACACCCATTTGCCTACTTAGTTTAATAATGCCCTGATTCCACTTTTTTTCCTGATCCGCCATCTCTTTTAAAGATGTTTTTATCTCGGGGTTTTCGGCTTTATCCACCCAACTTCCAAATTCATGCCTTTGAATTTCAAGGTAGTAGTCCTTACCAAAGACGTTGAGGTACCACTCGATGGTCTTTTTTGCTTTATCCGGCTCATCATTAATAATTGCCTGACCCACTTCTCCCAGGGGGCAGGCGGATGTACAAATTAAACCCTTCGAGTATTTTTCCAGTGTTTCCCTGTCAAATCTCGGCCGGTAGTAGTAACCCTGCAAATGCGCGGTCGAGGAAAGTTTCATTAAATTTTGGTAGCCTTCATTATTTTTTGCCAAAAGGATTAAATGATAATTATGAAGTTCGCCCCTTGCCGGCCTATCCGTTAGTTTTCCCTGGGTAATATAGCCTTCCATCCCCAAAATCGGTTTAATCTCCCGCTTTTTTGCTTCTTTATAAAATTCTATCTCTCCGTACATTACGCCATGATCTGTAATGGCAATGGAATCCATCCCATTTTCTTTAACATGATTAAGAAGCTTCTTAATGTTGCTCAGTCCGTCAAGAAGTGAATACTCTGTGTGAACATGAAGATGAACAAATTTAGACATTATTTTGCTTCTACAACAAGATCGCGGCCTTTATTCTTTGCTTCATACATGGCTTTGTCGATCCTTTCAAGAAATTCCCTGGCGGTTTCCTCCCCGTTCCATAAACCTACTCCCACGCTTACCGTTTGGTGAATACCCCTTTTACCGACCCTGAAATCCGTCCCGGAGACCGCTTCCCTGATTTCGTCTCCCCGCAGCTTCAGACTTTTAAGATCCGTGTATCCCGGCAGTAAAATTACAAACTCATCTCCGCCGTATCTCGCGACAAAACCATCCGTATTTATCCTGATTTTATTTACCAAAACCCTTGCCAGCCCTTTTATTACACTATTGCCTACTTCGTGCCCGAAAGTATCGTTTGTATTTTTAAAATTATCCATATCAACAGAGATCAGCGCAAGTTTTTGATCTTTATTTTCGGTTCTTTTCTCCAGCTCTTCCATCAGGAACCCGTAATTGTAAAGCCCTGTCAAAGGATCCCGCATGCTTTCGGATTTTAATTTCTCCACTTCCTCAAATGTGTCCAAAACGGATTTGCCGACTTTTTCGTCGGAAAGAACCTTTCTGCCTTCTTCGGTACCCCCGATTTTTATATTGGCTTCCCGGGCAGCTTCATATGATAAATCAGTTTTTACGTCAGCCATTTTGTAGTTTTTCTAATAGTTTTTCCCTAACCATTTGTGTGTTTCCCTTTCCTTTTAACTTCTTTTGCACCATTCCGATTAAAAATCCGACAACTTCACCCTTGCCGTTTTGAAAATCCTGAACTGCTTTATGATTCTCGCCCATTACCCCGGAAATAGCAATTTCCGTTTCGGATTGGGTCGCATACTCAATGTTTGTCAATTCCAAAATTTTTTTAATTAATCCTGCGGGTTCGGGGTAATTAGCATCCATTTTTTTATTAACCATAAGGTCTGCAATTGTTTTTGCGGAAAACGTCTGTCCTTTTCCAAGCTTAACGGCTTGTTCAAAATAGTCGGCCCTGTCCTTATCGGAAACGAGTATTTCCGTAAAATCTTTTGGTAATTGGTATTCCTTCTCAAGTCTTTTTCTCTTTTCTTCCGGAAGTTCGGGAATCTGCGATCTAAGATCTGTGATTTGTGATTCGGAAAATCTCATGGGCGGCAGGTCTGGTTCCGGGAAATAGCGGTAATCGTGCGCTTCTTCTTTGGTCCTTTGAGAAAACGTAGTTTGCTTAACTTCGTCGTAACCGCGTGTTTCCTGGATGATTTTTTCTCCATCCGAAAGAAGTTTTTCCTGCCTGACAACTTCCGCTTTTATGGCTTTTTCCAGGAATCTAAATGAATTTATATTTTTGATTTCTACTTTGTAATCCGGAAGGCTTCCATCTGTTGATAGGGAAATATTTGCTTCGAGTCTCATTGAACCTTTTTCCATGTCGGCATTGCTTATCCCAAGGTAGCGGGCAACGAGCTGCACCTCCTTTAGAAAGTCAACCACACTCCGTCCGTCATGAAATTCAGGCTCGGTTACCATTTCCATTAAAGGAACCGAGCTTCTGTTAAAGTCAACCAGGGACGATTTAACTCCGTCAACGGTCTCATGGACAAGTTTGCCGGTATCTTCCTCCAGGTGAATCCTTCTGATATTTACCCGGAATTTTCCGCTTGCGCAAACCGGAAGGTCGTATTGGGAAATCTGATAGCCTTTGGGCAGGTCGGCATAAAAATAATGCTTACGGTCAAATTTTGAAAACATGTTTATGGAGCATCCCAAAGCCAGCCCGAATTTAATAACGGATTCCACCGCCTCGCGGTTCATATAGGGCAGGGCTCCCGGAAGCCCCAGACATGTAGGACAAACCTGCGTATTGGGTTTTTTGGCAAAATGGTCTGCGGAACACCCGCAAAACAGTTTTGATTTCGTGGAAAGTTCTATATGAACCTCAAGTCCTATAACCGGTTTGTATTTATTTTGTTCCATTATTTAAAAAATTGTCTCCGAATCTTCTCGATATGAAATATGCGGAGATACCCATAACAGAAAATATCAGAATTAAAATTCTTATACCCAAGGCCTCTATGATTGAGCCGGAAAATATTACGGGCAGTACCGATGCTGCGGTAACCAAAAACCAGTAATTCCCGAATACCCTTCCTCTAAAAGCTTTGGGAGTTGATTCCTGCAAAAAGGTTTGCGAGGGAATCACCACTCCGACAAAAGTAAGGCCGATTATTGCAAACGATACGAAGGTGGAAATGACCCTTATAGCATAAGGTAAAAGCGGAATTACAAAAGAGAAAAGGAAAAGGAATATTCCTAAAAACAGCAGGCTGTTTTCGATAACTTTTTTCTTGCGCCATCCTCTGGCAATCAGCCTTGGCAGGGAAAGAACCCCGACGATTGCTCCCACTCCTGCCGGAACAAGTATATAAATACCCGCCGTATACAAAGACAGATTAAGCAGGTCCCTGGCAATTGAAGGTACTGCAACTACCGTCACCTGTACCAATACCTGAAAAATAATAAGCAGCAAAAAAGGCGCCAGTACGTTTCTTTCTCCTTTGATAAATTTATAACCCCCTACAATTTTTCCAAAAAAACCGGTAACTGCAAGTTCAAACGTATGGGGAGTATCATAACCGGGTATCATTTTGGGTAGGAATAGCGTACTCAAAAAAGCAATGAATAGCAGCAATGAACAAAGCAGCAGCGTGGTTTCAAAACCAAGCAATGCCAAAAGAAACCCTGCAACCCCGAAGCCTAAAACCATTGACCCCTGCTGGGTCAGTAAAAAAAGACTGTTTCCCTGGGCAAGCCTTTCTTTCGGCAGAAGTGTGGGAACGCTTGCGGATTCTGCAGGCACATAAAACTGATTCAGGAGCGAGTAAATAAAAACAACTTCAAAAAGCACAAAAATATTTTCAGGATGGGCAACTGCAAATATTAGTATCGTCATACTTTGCAAAAAATTAGCTGTAATTAGCATTTTCCTGCGGTCTAAAATATCCGCCGTAGCAGAAGCAAACGGTCCGACGAGAATGGCAGGGAGAGAGTATGCAACCCAAAGAAATGATGTGGATAGGGCAGACCCGGTTTTGTCAAAAAGCCAAATCAAAAAAACAAAGTTCATTATGTTTATCGACAATTGGGATGTTATCTGCGAGGCCCATAAATACCTGAATTGTTTATTAAGAAGTACCGGTTTAAATTCTTTTAACATTTTTATTTCAGAGCTACTTTGGGTTCATAGGAAATGGCATTATGATATTTCTTCCCCAACTCAAATAAATTACTTTCCGAAAAACGCGGTCCCATTAATTGAAATCCGAGAGGTAAACCTTTTTTGGAAAATCCCGAAGGAAGAGCCAAAGACGGTATCCCGGAAAGGTTGGCTGTGGCCGCATAAATATCGGTTAAATACATCGAAAGGGGGTTATCTGTTTTTTCGCCCAGGTTAAAAGGCGGGGTCGGGGCAACCGGCGCAATCATTGCATCCACTTCACTAAAAACTTTTTCCGTCTCCAGACAAATTTTAGTCCGGACTTTCATTGCGGTCAGATAGTAAGCGTCATAGTAGCCGGAGGATAAAACGTAAGTTCCCAGCATTATCCTTCTTTTTGCTTCATCTCCGAAAGATTCCCGGGAATTTCCGTACCTGATGCCGTCAAATTTTCCCAGGTTGGAAGAAACCTCGGCAGGCTGAATAATGTAATAGCAGGAAATTGCGTACTTGGTTGATGGCAGGGAAACTTCCGTAAACTCAACTCCCTCCTTTTTTAATATTTGAATAGCTTCGTCGATTGTTTTTTGAATTTCGGGGTCAATGCCGTCTACAAAAAATTCTTTGGGAATTCCGATTTTAAACTTGGACTTTAAAGCCTGGGGCTTTCGGTTAACTACCGTACTGTCATGCCCGTCCCCGCCTTTAATTACATCAAAAACCGTTTCGACATCCTCCACTGAGTGGCCCAAGGGGCCGACACAGTCTAAAGAAGATGCCATGGCGACAACTCCGTAACGCGAGACGGCTCCGTATGTCGGCTTTAGAGAAACCAAATACCCGTAATTTGCAGGCAGTCTTATCGATCCGCAGGTGTCGGTTCCGGTTGTTACCAAACACATATTTGCGGAAAGGGCCGCACCCGATCCGCTTGAAGATCCTCCCGGAGTGCATTTCTTATTCCAGGGATTTTTTGCCGGTCCGAAGTCGGAATTTTCACCGCTGCTGCCATGCGCCCAGGCATCGCAATTAAGTTTTCCTATGGTTATTGCGCCCGCTTCCTCAATCCTGGCAACCGCTGTTGCCGAATACGGGGGGATATATCCTTCCAGAACTTTGGATCCTGCGGTGGTTCTGATGCCCTTCGTCAAAAAAATGTCCTTGTAACCGGCAACCACGCCGGCAAGGGGCAGCTTTTTTTCCGATTTGTCCGTCTCTTTGGCTTTTTTATATGCATCTTCCCCGGCAATGGTCAAAAAGATGTTATATTCTTTATTGTATTTATTTATCCGCTCCAAATATGAATCGGTAAGCTCAACCGCCGAAAACTTCTTATCGATAAGCCCTCTTTGTGTTTCTTTTATTGTTAACGGTAAATCCATGGAATTATCTTATTTGTCGCTTCTTTCTGCCAAAATGGCTCCTACTTTAAAATAGCCGTTATAAAGCTTGTCGGTCCCCCCCGTTGCGGCCTCGCCCGAAAGAGTATTGGCGGAATCAACCCGGTCCTGCCTAAATACATTTGTCAGGCCGGTAACCTGAGCAGTGGGTTCAATCCCTTCCGTATTAACCTCTTTAAGCTGTCCGATAAAATCAACCACGCCGGTTAGCTGAGGAAGAAACTTTTTTATCTCGGAATCGCTCAAACCGAGTTGTGCCAGTTTTGCAATATGAAGGACTTCGTCTTTGGTTAGCTTGGACATTTCTTAGTAATAATATAGCCAAATATATATTTTCACAAGAAGTTAAGACATATTTTCGAGAGCTTTTATTCTTTCGGGGATGGGAGGGTGCGTATTAAAAAGGCCCGCGAATGCTGCCACTACTTTATTTGAACTTTTTTTGAACGGATTAACAATATAAAGATGGGCTGTGGCTTTATTTGCGGCCTCAAGGGGTTCGGTATCCGATGAAATTTTCTGAAGGGCCGAAATTAATCCTTGGGGTTGACGCGTAATCCCCACGGATCCGGCGTCAGCAGTAAATTCCCTTCTTCTGGAAATTGCCAGTTGAATCAGCTGGGCTATAAGCGGCGATAAAATTGCGAAAATTATTCCCACAACTATCATTACCGCGCCCAAGCTTCCACTGTCGCCGTCACGGTTCCTGCCTCCCCCCCAAAATCTGACCCTTAAAAACCAGTCGCCGAGAAGTGCCACCAGTCCCACCATGACAGAAACCACGGACATCAAGCGGATGTCGTAATTTCTGATATGCGATATTTCGTGAGCCAAAACACCTTCGAGTTCGGTTCTGTCAAGTTTTAAAAGCAGCCCGCTTGTTACACATATAACTGCATGATTCGGATCTCGCCCTGTGGCAAAAGCATTTGGCGCAGTATCCTCAATAACATACAGTTTCGGTTTGGGAATTCCTGCACCGATACAAAGATTTTCGGCAACCTGCGTAAAAAGCTTATCCTCCTGGGGACTGGCACGCCTGGCTCCCGAAATCCCAAGAACAATTTTGTCTGAGAAATAATAACTGAAAAAGCTGGAGACTCCGCTTAGGATAAGTGCAATTCCGAAATAACCGAGGCCCCCAGGCCGGTAGCCCATGTAATAACCGAATGCATTTGTAAGAATATATGCGGCTAAAAAGACAAACACCACAAAAAGCGCAACTATGACTGCGCTTTTCCATTTGTTGGCCGATTGCACCTCGTAAATGTTTTTCACAGATCTACCTTTGGCGTTTTCATTTCATCTTCACTGACTTTTAATGAATCGCCTGAATTTGGCGTTTCCAATCCTTTCAGAGCCTCAAAATGAAACAGACCGGCAACCAACTTGCTTGGAAATGTTACTCTTTTGACGTTGTAGTCGGCCGTCAGATCAATCAAAAGACGCCTGGAATACATAACCTTGTCGGATGTGTCCCTAAGCTCGTCCATTAAACTTTTAACAACTTCGCTCCCTTTTATTTCGGGATTGCTTTCAACTACCACCTGAATTTTAGGCAGTACTTCGGACAACATTTTCCCGGCATCAGCCATCTTATTGACATTTCCGGAAGAAACGGCAGAAGATATTGCCTTTCTGGCTGCTGTAAGTTCATCAAAGATTCCCTTTTCATGAGCAAGATAACCCTTTGCTGAAGCCTCCAGGTTTGGGATAAGCTCAGCCTGACGCTTCAGTTGGTTTCCTATTTCCTGTATCGCCGCCCCGACTCTGGTTTTGCTGGATACAAAAAAGTTATATGTGGAGATAACCCACAGAGCCAAAATTACAACAACAAATAATAAAATATAAATCATAAACTATTCACCACCTTTCAATAATTTCTCAAATTCCTTTAAACTCCGAGTATTGATTATATCACCGGCCTCTGCCCATCCGCGACGGGCAACAGAAACTCCGAATATCATATTGTTCATTCCGTCAATGTGATGTGCATCCGTTCCGAATGTCAATTTCACTCCAAGCTTTACTGCTTCCCTGACCAAAATGTCCGGCAGATCAAGCCTCATTGGATCGCAATTAATTTCAATCCATTTGTCCCTCTTCAGACAAAACTCAAAAATTTCCGGCCAATTAAGTTCCGCCCCCTCTCTCTCATTCAGTTTTCTTCCTGTTGGGTGAGCGAATATTTTCACTTTCGGCCGAGAAAGAGCTGAAAGAACCCTTCGGGTTTGCTCACTGCATTCAAGGTTAAAGGCTGAGTGAATAGATACCAGGGCAAAATCTAAAGTAGCTAAACCTTCATCCGGAACAGGAAGGCTTCCATCGGGTTTTATGTCAATTTCAAGGCTATTGAACATTTTATGTACGCTATTCTTACTTGATTTATCTATTGAGTAATTAATTTGGTCGACTTTTTCACGCTTCCTTTTCAAAATTTCCACAATATCGGTATCGGTGTGTCCCTCCCGGCTTGGATTATGTTCTGTGAAGGCAATATATTCGTATTTTAGCCCGTCAGCTTTTTTCACAACATCTTCCATACTGCTTGCACCTAGGTCGTGACTTGTTTCAATATCAAAACTGGAATGAACCTGCAAGTCGCTTTTTATTTCTTTTGTTTCAACCAGTTTGGGAAGAGTGTGTTGCCCGGCTGCATCTATTTCTCCGGTGTCTTCTCTCAACTCGGGCTCTATATAATCAAGGCCCAGAAATTTATACAAATCCTCCTCCGTTTTGAACGTTTGGATCTTTGAAGTCGGTGTTTGGGTTTTACGGATGCCGTATTCCGATAAACTAAATCCTTTTTTGAGAGCAAATTCGCGCAGGGCAATATTGTGGTGCTTCGAACCCGTAAAATGCTGGAGAAGCGATCCGTAGGAACTTACCGGTTGAGCCATTAAGTCAACCTGGATACTTCCGGGCAGCAGGATGGAGGCCGTGTGCTCACCTTTTTCTATGGTTTTACCTGACTTGGGGTATTTGGTGAAGTATTCAAGAACGGCTGCGGGGTCCTCGGTAGCCACGGCAAGGTCAATGTCTCCTATGGTTGAAGCCTGGCGTCTGAGGCTTCCTAAGGGGTCCACACGCGCTACTTTCCCATTCTGCCGCAGATATTCAATTAATTCCGAGGCGACGAGAGCGGCGTATGGCAAAAGATGCCTTTTGGCTTTCTTTTCTTTGTTTGCGACTTCTTTTAGTTTTTCTTTCACCTCTTCATCCGGACCCTCTTTAATGAGCTTCATGGCGGTTTTTATGCCGATTCCGGGCAGCTCCATAAGCTTAAATGCCTCTTTGGGAATGCCTTTCATTAAATTTTCAAAATGACTTGATTTCCCTGTCCGGAAAAGTTCATCCAGGTGTTCGGCTATGCCCGGGCCGATTCCGGGCACTTCCTCAAGCTTACCATCATCCCAAAGGTCTTTAAGCTCGCTTGTGGCGTGTTCTACGGCGTCTGCGGCGCGTTCGTAGGCGATTATCTGGAATCTATACTTAACCTGGTCTTTGAGTTGGTAGGAAGCTGCAACATCACGCAGAAGTTCCGCAATCTGAAGATTGGTTAACTGCTTTTGTGCAGGCATATAACCATTATATATCAGAGAAAAACCAAGCGGGCTCAAGGTACAAGTTTAGAACTTTTTAAATTACAAGCACTGGCATACGAGATATAAAATATTTATTTTACAAACTTAAGTGTTAAGAGAATCGCACCAATACTGTTTGGGTAAAAAGCATCGTTATAGGCGTGATAGATTACTATATTGTTAGGCTTATGGTTAATGAATATCCATCCGAGAGTTTTACAATTGCATGCTTTTTGCTGACATTCTGTGAAATATGTTTTTCCGGTTATTGAACTATTTTCTGGAAATTTAATATCACTCGAGGGAGACTGACAAGCACCATAATCATCAATCATATACTTATTAAAGGCATCAACATCTCTTGATTCTTTCTGTATTTTGGCACAGGTATTATAACCCGGAATACATACCTCGATATAATTATTCTTTTCCGATATATTCCAACCAGGTGGATATCTAAATTCTATTTCGTAGCTTAAATTCTGGTAAGAAATCCATTTTGAGGTATCAATAGAAGTACTAGATTGAGTTGGAGAAGGTGAAAATGTTAAAGTAGGAGTTTTTTCACTTGTAATTCCTCGAAAATAAAAATAATAAACGAATCCCACCAAAACTACTAATAAGATAACAATTATTGGAGCAAAACCTTTTTGTCGCACAATTTAATATGGAACAATTGGATGTATTTGTCAACAAGTTCGAAAGTACTCCAAGCGTATGATACAGTTTGATATTATCTCTGAAGCTAAACCTCAAGTGCGGGGTCGACGAGATTCGAATCCCTTAATCTTAAGAGAATGTACCTAGCTTGCACACGGTTTATTTTTGTTTCATACTGGGATAGTGAAAATAACTACGAATACAAAAGGACAGCTTGCTGTTAGCAAGGCGGAATTAAGGGCATTCGAGTTGGGATATATACCAAGTAGACCCCTTTTTGATTCTCGATACGACTTAGTAATTGACGATGGCAAACACCTATCCCGGTTGCAGGTAAAATATGCAAATGGGAAATCGTCAAACGCAGACGGCGCCATAGTCGTAAAACTTGAATATGTTGATCGGAAGAAAAATATTTACACATATCAAAATAGTGAAGTAGATGCCTTGGTTGTATATATTCCCAGAATTGATAAATTATGTTTTTTTCCAAGGACAATTTTTGTTGGTAAGAAAAAATTGAGTATAAGGATAGCTCCATCAATAAATAACCAGAAAAAAAGGATAATTGCGGCAAAAGACTATTACTGGTAAAATACGCGTGTTGGGGTCGTAGCTCAATGGCTAGAGCGCTTCCCTGTCAAATGTGGCAGCGTTTCGAAGTAATTCGGAATGTAAAACCAGGCTAATTCGGGGAAATTCGAAAGAACAATCCCGAGCTAAATCACGAAAGTGTAAATGTGTAGAGACTATATACCTGGCTCCTTTTATAAGGATGATGAGATAGTCCAAACTTTTTAGAAATAAGAAGGAGCACGGAAGAGGTTGCGAGTCCGAATCTCGTCGACCCCGCAATGTCCTATATTGTTGACCACTAGCTTCACTTGTGGTATCATCCCTACATAACAAAACAGGCTCAAATTGCTGTCTGTTTTTGTTTTTTTTAGGTTAGTAAATCTTGTACTTTGAAAGATTGCGGAAGGTCAAAACCAAAAACTTTTTCGAAAAAGGAGACTGTGAAATGGAGAAAAAGCAGGTTGTTTTACTCGGCTGGGCTGTCATTCTTGTCATACTTCTTGTCTACATAGGCATGGATACTACAAAGGACAAGGTGTATACGGGGACAGACATCGAATTTTATACCGGTAGCAATATACAGATCGATGCACAAAAAGTTACTTTCCAAGCTGTATCGAATCAATTCTTCGCTCTCTATAATGAGAACGGAGAAACAATTGCGGGAGGGCTCTCAATAAAGCCACTCGGATGGAAAGAAAAACAATATTTTGTATACGGGCCTCAAGAAGTATCGGGCGGAAATTGGTTGTTTCAAGCAGGCTTTGCATCAGTAAAGATAACAAGTGATGAAGCAACAACCGTAGTGGTGAGCATGCGAGATCCTTTTTTGCTCTGGTTCGTGTACTCTCTAATAGCTTTAATATTATGGCTAGTAGGATATCTCATTGTTGATTAGATTGTCGCCTAACCGCAACCAAAGTACAAGAAACACCCTCCATATGGAGAAAAACTGTTTGGCTTATATAGCAAATGGTTTTTCAAAGTTGGAGGGTTTTTCGTTTATGAAGACCGCAGGCTTACCAAATAGCCCCTTGACTTCAATTGGTTCTTACTCTACATTCAGGCTACTTCTGCCCTGAAGAAACGGGGTGAATAAATTTGAATTCTAATCTAAAAAAATTCCTCAAAAAAATTAAGTTAAACGAAGAAACAACCAGTATGGTTTTGGGGGCAGTTGTTATAGTAATCGTGGGTATTTTGATTGTTAACTATTTCAAGGACAAAAGCGGGGGAACCATTCCGGGAACATCCACTCAAACGGGCGCGGACGAACATGTTGTTGTAAAGGGAGAAACACTCTGGTCAATCGCAGAGGATTCTTTCGGTTCGGGTTATAACTGGGTAGACATAAAAAGCGCGAACGGACTTGAAACCGACGCCATAGAAGTCGGGCAAAAATTAACCATTCCTGATGTTTCACCGAAGCAACCAACCTCTACAAAGGAGGCGGTAAGTCCGCAAACATCATCCGTTACGGGTGATTCCTACACGGTAGTCAAAGGAGATTCTTTATGGAACATTGCAGTCAGGGCATACGGAGACGGATTTAAGTGGGTAGAAATTGCCAAAGCGAATCAATTGGTAAATCCGGACGTAATTCACGCGGGGAATATACTTACTTTGCCAAGATAACATGCCGTTAACGGAAAGGGAGAGACATACAGTTGATAACTATGATGTGGCTGCGGAAGATTGGCTGGCTCATTCCGGAGGCAGGGATAGGGCGTGCTTCTGGGCGGAGGAAATGCAGAAATTGGTTAATGAACTCCCGGGACAAAAGTATGTCCTGGAAGTGGGGTGCGGCCCCGCAACCGATGGAAAATACCTTACGGAGAAAGGGGCAAAGGTACTTTCAACGGATTATACAAATTCAATGCTCCAAATAGCAAAGGAGCTTAATCCCAAAGGAGTGTATTCCCAAATGGATATGACGGACTTGGGTCTTCCCGCAGACACTTTTGACGGATTTTGGGCAACCGCCTGTTTACTCCACCTTGAAAATCCTGATAAAGCACTCGGGGAACTTACACGGGTTACAAAAAGGGGCGGAGCCGGTTTTATTTCGATAAAGGAAGGCGACGGGGAGTATGTAGATCCCCGTACGGGTTATTACTTCCGCTACTATCGGAATCCCGGTTTTATTTTGAAATTACGGGATATGGGTCTGGAAGTAATTTCCTCAGGAAGAAAAGCAGGGTCCCCGAATCACGACTTTCTCACCTATTTAGTTAAGGTCGTAAAGTGATGATATAATTACGCCTACGGGGACGATTTTTCCAACCCGCGGGTATAGTTCACCGGTAGAATGCGTCCTTCCCAAGGATGAGAAGTGGGTTCGATTCCCATTACCCGCTCACAACTAATTCTAGTGATATAATTCACTTACCGTGCCGAGGTAGCTCAGTTGGTAGAGCGGCGGTATCGTAAACCGCAGGTCGTGGGTTCGATCCCCACTCTCGGCTCTTATAAAATGAGACGTACATATTCAAGATTA
>Ga0208375_1003238_pt1 | contig 14116 bp, 19 predicted proteins | sample RifOxyD1_FD_184038 | JGI IMG/M metagenome (GOLD analysis project Ga0208375, IMG submission 184038) | Soil microbial communities from Rifle, Colorado - Rifle Oxygen_injection D1 (SPAdes) | ecosystem: Environmental > Terrestrial > Deep subsurface > Rock core/Sediment | place: Rifle, Colorado... | reverse complement strand
TTAATTCATTTTGAGGATTTATCTTAGAGATATAATCATCTTTTCCAACAATATCCTCCTGTATTCCATATTGATCCTGCATACCATAATTATGAATTACTTTATCTTTCCCAGATGGTTTATACTCAATTCTCGTCAAGGTCATTAACCAATACTTAAACATATTATCTGAAATGAATTTTTTGGCTTCTTCTATCTTAGTTTTGTAATTAGGATTTTCTTTATTTCTGAATAATGCTGTAAATAAAGAATGATATAAAGGAAAATCTCCGACATAAAATTCATTTCTAGCAATTGCTTTTTTTGAGTATTCTACCCATTCATTTTGTGTTCTATTATTTCCATTGTCCAATAAAGTTTTAGCCAAGTCTATCTGATAAATACCATTTCTATAATTTACTCCATTAACCTGCCAGAAATCAGTTAAATCCTCTAACGAAAATTCTGCACTAACCGGAGTGTTTACTGTAGCTTTAGTTTTTTTAGCAACGGGCTTAGCTTGTTTTTCATTTTTAGTTCTATCTAGATAATCCCTATAAGCTTCTTCTCCAGTTCTTAGATGAATCCTTTTCTTTGGATCATAAAACGGATTTTTCATTTTATTAACCTAAAATAACTTAAATTTCAGATGTTTATAAACCTTTCTAATGTTACTACTTTAGAGTTATTCTTTTAAGACTTCAACAGAATTCTTTACAACCAAGAATAGATTATTGCTTACTCCAAAGACCTTAGAATTGCAATTATCGCATGCCTGCTTTAACTCAGCCAATGTTTCTTTCAAGTCATTATGATCTCCCGTAAATTTATTCATTTTTATCAAGGCTAGAGCATTATCCTGTAAAACAAAATTAGTTACATTATTGACGTCTTTTTTGTGATTAATTTCAAATATCTTTAACTTATAATCTTTTTTTACCTCTTGCTCGCCTTTTAACTCCTCTTTTAGTTCATCTGGCAAGTCTACCGTATCTAAAGAAAATAAATTTTTAAACCATTTATCCTTCTCATTGTTGTATCTGGTATCTGAAAGCTTGATTTTTTTATTCTCTCAGCTTCTCTTATAAAATTCTGCTCTGCATTTTTCAAATCATAATATAAATCAAAATAACTCTGGCTTCCTGATTTCATTCTTTTTTCTAAATCCTCTATCTTGTGCATCATATTTTCAATGTTTCTCTGAGGAATGTTAACGATCTGAACCGGTTCTGGTTGTTTTTTAGTAATCACCGGCTGTCTTGAAAAAGAAAAAGATTCCATTGCTGGCTTCGGTTTATCTTCCTGTGCTTTTAATCTCCTTAAGACATCTATAGTTTTTTCCCTTTGTTCAGGCATTTTTCACCTTTTTAAGCATAAAACTTGCTAAACTGCTCTTCTGAGAAGTTTTCTTTTATAAATTGAACCATCATCTGATTATTTGCTAATTCATATATTCTTAAAGCACTTCCGATTAGGCCTGATTTAAGCAATACATCTCCTAACTGAGATAATTTTTCTTTATCCCCCGCTAGCTCATAAGCCCTTGCAGCGTAACTTAATTTATTTTCACTCAAGCACTTATCTCCTAATTTTATTAATTTATCATTACTTTTTAATATTGCAAAAACTTCAATAGCAACATCCAACTTTTCTTTTTCCAAGCAAACTTCTCCTAGTTTAACTAATCTTGCCTCATCCTTTAAGATTGAAAATGCTCTTAATGCATCTGCCAAGTGAGCATCAACCAAACATTTTTCTCCGCATCTTATTAATTTGCCAGAATCTTGAGAAAAATTATAAGCTAGATTATAAATTTCAATTGCTTGGTTGTATTGTCCGCGTGAAGAAAAAACATCCCCGACTTCATTTAATTTATTTACATTCTTGGTTAATAAAAAGGATTTAACAGATTGTACAAAATCCCCTCTTTTCAAAAATTCATCTCCAGAGGCATTTAACAATCCATATCTTGTTTCATCATCAAACATATTTAAATTCACATTATCTATGCCTTTTTTTACAATGCTGGGAACAATTTTAGCAAAAGAACCTCCACCTTCATTCTCTTCAACTAACTGTTTTATATTCCCCTCTAGATTTTCCATGTCCTTTTAGATATACTTCTTGTATATAAATATTTTGTTTATTTTAGCTATATTTTTAATTAAAATAGTTAAGTTTATATATTATCGATTTATTTGAGAGAAAAAACTTGGGATTAAATTTTAATGAATTTAACACCTAGGAGGAATAAAATGGATATGATATTAAACAAACAAAGTGAAAGATTGGATGATGAAACTGTAGACATCGACAGTAGCGGGGAAGATAACGATGAAGAAAAAGATCCTTTCTCTGATGATGAGGATGAGTATTAATTTTTTTCTTTTATTTTTAAAAAGCAAAATTATTTATATTACTATATCTACTTCATTGTAACATGACAACGAACATAGCACAGGTTCCATGTAAATTATGTAAGACAAAGGTTCCTTATACTGATTTGAGGATGAATAAGGATGGATTGTATGTTTGCAATAACTGCTTGAACTATGGTGTTAGAGGAGCGCCTGAATTAAGAAGTACTCAAGAAACGAGAAATCCATTGCCAAGCAGGGTTGTGCATATTGACAGAAGAGAAGAAAGAATACCTTACGTTTGTAATTCCTGTAAATTTAGTTTTACCAAACCCTTTGGAGCAGAAGATAAAAATTGCCCAATGTGTGGAAAGGATTATAATGTACAGAGAAAACAAAGTGCTTCTGAAATATTAAGAGATGTTGAAGATATGTTTAGTGAATAAAATGAGTTTAGAAGATAAAATCAGAAATTTGGAAAAAACGATTAAGAATTTATGTAAAAAGATGTTTAATTATAATTTGTCCAATAGGGTTGGCTATGAAAATCATGTTACTAGGGCAAGATTTTATGATGATAGTTATACGGTAAGCCCAAATAACCATGTTGTTAATTCTATATTTAGTGAATAAAGCAAGATTTAAATAAACTTAAATTTTCTTATTCTTATGAAAGATTTAATTCTAAAGTATGCCCTAAAAAATGCTCTTGATTACAATGGAAAGGCTAATTTTCAGGCTGTTCTTGGCAAAATATTAAATGAAAAACCAGAATTAAGAAGAAATATTAAAGATCTAGCCAAAGAAATTAACGAAGTAATTAAAAAAGTTAATTCCATGAAATTAGATGACATAAAAAAAGATATTTCTAAATATGAGTTTGAAGAAAAACCAAAAGTTGAGGAATATAAACTACCCGCTTTACAAAATATTAACGGCAAAGTTATTACCAGAATCGCTCCTTATCCTTCCGGTCCATTACATATCGGAAATGCCCGTCCAGCTATATTAAACGATGAATATGCCAAAATGTACAAAGGAAAAATGTTTCTGGTTATAGATGATACAATTGGAAGTCAGGAAAAACCAATACTAAAAGAAGCATATAAATTAATTCCTGAATCATTAAAATGGTTAAATGTAAAATTCTCCAAGATTTATTACAAGAGCTCTAGATTAAAAATTTACTATAAATACGCAGAAGAATTGATCAAATTAGATAAAGCATATGTTTGTTTTTGCTCATCTGAAACATTAAGGCATAATCGCGCTAAAGGTATTGAATGCGAGCACAGAAATTTATCAATAAAAGAAAATCTTGCAAACTGGAAAAAGATGTTCAAGATGAAAGAAGGTAAAGCTGTACTAAGAATCAAAACAAGTTTGCAAAATTCAAATCCCGCTTTTAGAGACAGAGTAATTTTTAGAATTTCAAACAGAGAGCACCCTAAAGTTGGAAAAAAATATAGGGTTTGGCCATTATTGGATTTTTCATGGGCAATAGATGATTACTTGCTTAACATAACTCATATCATAAGAGGTAAGGAATTAATGATTGAGAGTGAGATGGAAAAATATATCTGGAACATCTTTGGATGGTCTCATCGTGAAATAATTCATACAGGATTATTGCAAATTTCCGGAATAAAATTAAGCAAATCCAAATCCAGCGAGGAGGTTCTTTCTGGTAAATATTTTGGCTGGGACGATCCTAGAACATTTAGCTTGCAAAGTTTAAAGAGAAGAGGATTAAAAGCAGAGGCAATTAGAAAATTCTGTTTGGGTTTTGGATTAACACAAAGTGAAATCATGGCCCCTATAGAAAGTTTGTATGCTGAAAATAAAAAATTAATAGATAAAGAAACAAGAAGATATTTTGCAATATTTAATCCTAAGAAAATCAAGATTAAAAATGCTCCAAAGTTAAAAATCAAAGCCCCACTACATCCGGATCATAATTATGGTTATAGAGTTTTTAATACAAAAGATGAGTTTTATATCCAGGATAAAATTGAAAATAATAAATATTACAGATTTATGCACTTATTTAATTTCAAAGATAACAAATTTATCTCGCAAGAATTAGATAAAGATTTAGATGCAAAATTTATTCATTGGCTTCCTGTAGATGAAAATTTAATCAGAATAAAGGTATTAATGGACGACGGAAAATGGTTAAATGGATTGGGAGAAAAAGATTTAAGAAAAATTAAAGTTAATCAGGTTGTACAATTTGAAAGACAGTTTTTTGCTAGATTAGATAAAAAAACTAAAAATGAATTAATTTTTTGGTATACACACAAATGAAAAGCTATGATGATGAAAATTATGAGAAGGATCCAAATTATTATCTTACAATAGATTATAGGAATTATTTTGCTGAAATTATACTTTATGTGGGGAATAAAAATTATATGGAAAAAGTAAAATCTGGTGAAGAAAAGTTAATAAAAGGTAAGATACCAACATTCTTTCAAGCTTATAACAAAGATTTTAATTCTGGTAAGTTGAAGATGGAAGACATATCAAAAAGAAATTTAGCTAAAATACCTCATTTAAATAAGATAGTAGAAAGATTAAATAATATACGAGAATATCCTAATCAGTCACAATATATAAAAGAAATTGAGGCATTATATAATAAATTAGTAGAAATACTTGATAGTTAAAAAATTTTACTTAATAAAAAGCTTTATAAATACTTTTTTTACATTCTTAATTTATGGCAGAGGTTAATATGGAATTGCAAGAGAAAGCCTATGAAGCTGTTGAGATAGCCAGGAAAACAGGAAAATTAAAGAAAGGGGTAAATGAAGTTACCAAGGCAGTTGAACGCGGAATAGCTAAACTAGTTTTAATAGCCCAAGATGTAAATCCACCTGAAATAACGATGCACTTGCCCACATTATGTGAAGAAAAAGATACTCCTTTTGTACACGTAAGTAGCAAAGAAGATTTGGGAACTGCAGCTGGTATGAGTATATCAACTGCAAGTGTAGCAATTATACAGGAAGGAGATGCTTCAAGTTTGGTAAAGGAAATAAAACAAGCTTCTAAGATTTCTAAACAATAATGGGAGAGAAAAGATTAAAGCAGAAAAAGGACTTAAAAAATCCTGAAAAGAAAACAGAAGTTATCTTTAGTGAGAAGCAGGCAGGTCATTTATTTTCATTAGCATGGCCAGCTCAGGTTGAAGAGATCATAGGAAGAATCGGTGCAAGAGGGGAAGCTACTCAGGTAAGATGTAAAGTTTTAGATGGAAGAGATCGTGGAAAAATAATAAGAAGAAATGTCAAGGGTCCAATAAGGATAGGCGATATTTTAATGCTGCGTGAAACAGAAATAGAAGCACATAGATTAATACAGGGAAGAAAATAAGATGGCGAATTGCTCTTTTTGCGGAAAATTAATTATGACTGGAACTGGGAAGATATTCGTCCAGAATACTGGAAAGATTCTTTATTTCTGCAGCAATAAATGCGAAAAAAATATGTTAAAATTAAATAGAAAAAGCTCAAAATTAAAATGGACTAATTTTTTTGAGAAAGGGAAAAAATAATTATAATTATATGAATCTACAATCTTATTTTTTTAGTTTACTCTTTTACGATTAATGGTGAGACTAATTCTACATCCCCTAGTTTCTCTATATTTTGATGTACGATATTATCTAGTTTGCCTTCACTATTTGCTTTTATCTCTGCGATGATGTCATACTGCCCTTGTGTAACATCTATCCTTTTTACCCAATGCATCTTCATTAATTTATTTGCCAATACCAGACTTCTTCCATCCCTTGCCATTATCAACAAATACGCTTCTACCATTTCCCCCCCTAAATTTCGAGCCTAACGTCACCAATAGAAATTCAAGTCATCGGATTAAGCTTCGTCGTAACCAGACATCCAAGCTTCTTGCCAATCTTCCAACTCGTCATCTTCTAACTCTTTTTCTCTGCCTTCTTCTGTGTATATGTCTTCGTCTTCAAATATTGCAGCATCTTCTTCTTTCATTTTTATCACCTTAAGTTAAAGAAACATTTAAATATATATACCTATCCTATATATTTAATATAAAGTATATACTTAGAAAATAGGGGGGATTTTTACAATGGAATATAGAAAATTAATAAAATTTGGAAATAGCTCGCACATAATTTCTTTACCGACGAATTGGGTTAAAAAAAATAAATTAAAAAAGGGAGATTTAATTTATTTCGAAGAGAATGGTAATGGTGAATTAATCTTAAATTCTGAATTAAAAAAAGAAAAAGAAGAGGTAAAGGAAATTGATATAGACATTAATGATAAGAATATAGATGAAATGAGAAGAGAAATTCATTCCGCTTACATAAATAATTTTAATACTATTAATTTAATTGGTAAAAATCTGTATCATAAGGATTTAGAAATAAGAAAAATCCTAAATAATCTAATGGCTACGGAAGTCTTAGAACAATCTGAAAATAAGATAATCATTAAAGATTTTCTTGATATGGATAAAATTTCTATTGATAATTTAGTAAGAAAAATTGATATTATAATAAGATCAATGTTGATTGATTGCAGAAATGTAGACACAAAGGAAAAATTCGAGAGCATTTATAGAAGAGATTACAATATAAATAAATTAACATATCTGATTTATAGGGCAATAAAATACAGTATGAATCATCCTGAGGCATTAAAGAAAGATAATTTAGATTATTGGAAATTGATGAATTATTGGCAATTAGTAGATAGGTTAGAAAGAATTGGTGATGAGGTAAAGAGAATAAGCAAACATCTAAAAGACGTAAATTTGGAAAGCAGTGAATTTAAAAGACTTATTGATTTGTTATCTAGGGTAGAAAACTTTTATGGGGGGGTTATGAATGCTTTTAATAAATCAGATATGCAAGCGTTATATAAGATCTTAAAATTGAAAGATGATTTATTAAAAGATTGTGATAATTACTTTAGTAAATACAAAAGAAAATATGCCGTTCCAAATATCATTGAAAAACTAAAAGATATGATAGATCACACAAGAACCATAGGAAGATTATTATATAATTAATATGGGAAAGACAGATAGCAACGAGTACTACTCCAAAATACTGGGTGTAGATGTAAATAGTATAGAAACTGTTAGTCCTCTAAATGAAATATCTGTAGACCCAAATGTCCACAGGTCAAAGGTATTCTCAAGGGTTGTAAAATATAAGGATGGTAATACTTCTTCATTATTATACAAGGTTATGCCTAAACCAGAATATAAGAATGCAAATCATCATGAAGAAATAGTTTTATCCTTTGCATATGATTTAGCAAAAAAAACACCCAATATCCATTACTCAATACCAAAATTATTAGATCATATTATTGATGAAAGAACTCTAGTTATGGAATATGTTGAAGGAGATTCTTTAGCCAAAAGAATACAAACATTAGACAAAAGAGTAGATGAAATTGAGCATGAGCTAAAAGTGAATAGCAAATCTTCAAAGGAGAAAGGAATATTATGGGGTAAATTAAATGCTATTAATGAGATTAAAAAATCTTTTATTAAATTAGGATTGAGAGGATTAGCAGAATTTCAGTATTTTAGTAGAAATAACCTTGGTGGTTTAAAAGAAGCCTTGTCTGATAAAAAATTAAGATTATACAATCCATTAGAGCATGATAGTAAAGATCATTATAAAGATAAGATTATAGGCAATTTAACAGAATTATTAAATGAGTGCAAGATAAGTTACGACAAAAAAATTCTATTGGAAAGTATATTAAATAAAGATCCGCTTGGAAAAATCCCTATTAATCCGTTGGTAGAAGAAATAAATAACTATGACAAGGATAGAATAATTATTTCAGATTATCATCCGTTGCATATTATTCCAGTGCATAATAATGAAATTAATTCTATGATAAGTGAATTAGTCAGTATAAATAATTTAGAAAAATATGATGAGGAAAATGCCGATTTATTAATTAAAAGAATAGAAAAAGAAGGAAGTATAATAATAACCGATTTGGGGGATGTTAGAATTGGGCATGAATTATTTGATTTTGTGGATTTAACCAGAAACCATACATTTGCTTTAAGGCCAAATGAGGTTGATGAATTATTACAATATTTCCTAAGAGAAAGGCAATATTTGAGATCTGAGGATGTTGGAGACAAATATGCAAAATACCATGATATGTTTATAATGATTGATGCTTACAGGGCATTACGTGCTACAGTAAAAACAAAAGAGGATTGGGAAAAAATATTTTACTTGGATCATTTGGTTGATGATTTAAGTTATCATTCAGAATTAAAACCATTAAGCAATGTTATCTTAAGTTACATAAGTTCTGCCATAGGAAGCATTCAAAGTAGAATAGATGAGAAAAATGGCATTAAAAACAATCCAACAGCGCTAAAGGCATTAAAAGCAACAAGCATTTAACAAGTTATTTAATTCTTTTCCATAATCTTTATAAACTAATTTTTTCGTCACTTATTGGGGGATAAAATGATAAAGACCAGAAGCCTGAACTGCGTATTTGTTGGTCATGTTGATCACGGGAAGACATCTTTGCTAGACAGGATTATGGGGAGCAATATCGCAAAAAATGAGCCTGGTTTAATTACCCAAGGAATTTCTGCTTATGATATTGATATAAAAACTATTGAAAAATTATGTGGTAGCTTACTTAAAGAAAAACAATTAAGGATTCCAGGAATATTAGCAATAGACAGTCCAGGACATGCTGCCTTTACTAATTTAAGAAAACGTGGCGGAAGCTTATCAGATATAGCAATTTTAGTTGTAGATATAAATGAGGGATTTAAACCACAAACATTAGAGGCTCTAGAGATATTAAAAAAAGCCAAGACCCCATTTATTGTTGCAGCCAATAAAATAGATTTAATTAATGGATATCAGAGCAGGGATAAAATTCTTATTAATAATATCAATGCCCAGAACTTAAACGTTAAAAAAACATTAGATGAAAAGATATACAAATTAGTTGAAAAATTCTATGAACTTGGATTTGAAAGTGAAAGATTTGACAGGGTACAGGATTATACAAAACAAATTGCAATTATTCCAGTAAGTGCAAAGACTGGAGACGGAATTCCTGAACTTTTATTAGTATTAACAGGGTTGGCACAGAAATTTTTAGAAAAGGAACTTGAAGTTGAAACGGAAAAACAGGGCAAGGGAACTATTCTAGAAGTAAAGGATGAAAAAGGAAAAGGTAAGATACTAGATGTAATTTTATACGATGGAAAAATAAAAGAAGGGGATAAAATAATTACAAGCAATATAAATAGTATAATTGAAACTAAAATTCGTGGCTTATTTAGATTAGAAGGAAAAAAATTTATCAAGGTTAATGAAGCCTATGCTGCCAGTGCAATAAAAATATTCGCTCCGGGTTTAGATGAGGCAATAGCTGGAATGCCTTTAAGGGTAGCTAACCAAGACTTAGAAAAACTAAAGAAAGATGTTCAGGCAGAAATTCAAGAAGTCTTGATTGAAACTGATAAATCTGGAATAGTAATAAAGGCAGATTCTCTTGGAAGTTTAGAGGCATTAATATTTTTGCTTAAAGAAAGAAATATTAAAATTAAAGTCGCAAGCATCGGTGAGATAAATAAAAAAGATATGGCGGATGCATTGGCTGATAAAAATGAATTAAATCATGTTATTCTAGGATTCAATATTAATAATGTAAAAAATTCTGAAGTGAAAGTAATTACGGGAGATGTTATTTATAAAATAATAGAAGATTTTGATTCATGGTCGGAGAAGAAACAAAAAGAAATTGAATTAAAAAAACTGGGGAATATAATTAAACCGTTTAAATTTAAATTTATGCCAGGTTATATATTTAGACAGAATAATCCTGCTGTTTTCGGTGCAGATATTTTATTGGGAACTTTAAGAACCAATATTCCTTTGCTAAGAGATGATGGTATATCATTCCCGGAAGTCAAACAAATACAGCACGAAGGCAAGGCAATAAATGAAGTCGAATCTGGAAAACAAGTTGCAGTCTCAATACAAGGTGTAACAGTTGGAAGGCAGGTAAATGAGGGAGAGGTTTTTTATAGTGATATGAGCGAAAGTAATTTCCGCAGGTTAAAGGAAATGAAAAAGCTTTTAAACAACGATGAAATCCAAGCTTTAAAAGAGATAGCTGAAATAAAACGCAGAGATAATAAATTATGGGGAATTTAAGAAAGATGAGCATAGATGATTTAAACATTTTTGATTCATCAGAGGATGATCTTGAAGAGAATGGAAATGATGATTTAAATTTATGGGGAGATTTAGATGACTATTTTGAAGATGAAATCTCCAGGGTCATTCATTTTATTTACATTAGTGCTCCAAAATATTCACATAAAAAAGATTATATGATATATAAAAACTAAAATGCCAGAATTTAAAATTGTTGTTGGAGAAAAAGGAAAGAGTTACGCTAAGAATTTGACTAGTGATGAAAGTGAATTTTTATTGGGAAAGAAAATTAAGGATAAAGTTGAGGGTGGTCATATAGGTCTTAAGGGATATGAATTAGAAGTTACAGGCGGAAGTGATAAAGAAGGTTTTCCAATAAGATTTGATGTTGAGGGTTTAGTAAGAAAAGAAATATTTTTAATAAAAGGCGATATTGGAACTAGATTAAAGAGGAAAGGAGTTAGAATCAGAAAAGCTGTTGCAAGTAATTTAATAACAAATAATACATCTCAAGTTAATCTAAAGGTTGTTAAAACAGGACAAAAAACATTAGATGAGATTTTCGGCAAAACTCCAAAGGAAGCTCCTGTAGAAAATAAAGAATAAATTTATAAACACTTTTTCTAATTTTTAGTTTAATGCCAAGAACAAAGAAAACAGAAGAAAAATTTGTACAGCCTGAATTAAATATAGGGATGATTGGGCACGTAGATCATGGAAAAACCACTTTAGTTGAAAGATTAAGTGGAAAATGGACAGACACTCATTCTGAAGAGCTTAAAAGAGGAATAACTATAAGGTTGGGTTATGCTGATTTTTCAATATATTCATGCAAAGAACATAGCTATAGTACAACAAAACAATGTAATGAATGTAAATTTGAACGTAAAATTTCTTTGATAGATGCTCCAGGACATGAAACATTAATGGCAACAATGCTTTCAGGTGCTTCAATCATGGACGGAGCTTTGTTATTAATAGCTGCAAATGAACCTTGTCCTCAGCCTCAAACAAAAGAACATTTAACCGCATTAGAGATTATTGGAGTAAAACAGATTATAATTGTGCAGAATAAGATTGATTTGGTCTCAAAAGAAGATGCATTAAAAAATTATAAAGAAATAAATGAGTTTGTTAAGGGAACAATTGCAGAGAATGCTCCAATTATTCCAATAAGCGCACAGCATAATGTTAATATTGATGTTTTATTAAAAACTATTCAGGATATAGTTAAAACACCTGAAAGGAATTTAGAAAAAGAACCATTATTTTTAATTGCAAGAAGTTTTGATATTAACAAGCCGGGAACTATTGTAAATAATCTAAAAGGCGGGGTTCTTGGAGGATCTCTAAAACAGGGAATGCTTAATTTAAATGATGAAATTGAGATACGTCCCGGAGTTAAAAAAGAATTTCAGGGAAGAACAACCTGGGAACCAATATTTACAATCGTAGAGAATTTAATGTCTGGCGGAGAATCTGTAAAAGAACTCCATCCTGGTGGTTCTGCAGGGATATTAACTAAACTAGATCCCAGATTAATTAAGGCAGACTCATTAACTGGAAATTTAGTCGGGTTAAAGGGAAAGTTACCAAATGTTTTTTACGAGCTAAATCTTAAGCAGCATTTGTTAAAAAGAGTTGTCGGGGCAAAGGACGAATTAATTGTTGAACCAATCAAAAAAGGAGAAATATTAATGTTAAATGTTAATTCAGCAGCAACGGTTGGAACAGTTGTTGAATTAAAAAAAGACCTTATTCATGTGAGATTAAAATTACCTGTATGCTGCAATTTAAATGATCGGATAACAATTTCAAGAAGAATTGGCACAAGATGGAGACTAATCGGTTACGCTGAAATATTAAAGTAAGGTTTTTATATATTTCTGTTATTTTTGTTTTATGGGTAGATTAGAAAGGGGGTTTTGGGAAAATAAAGGGGACTTAGCAAAGAAACTAGGATTAGAAAAACCCAGAAATGAAAAAGAATTCTATCAGCAAGAAGGTTTTTTAAAAAGAATCTATCAGAATAAAAAACCCTCTGAATCTGCGGAAAATTATGTTAGAAATCTAATTGGTTTAAGAGATGAGAGGATAAATGGTCATGGTTTTGATGCCATAGATCATAGTTTTAGTCCACCAATACAGTACGAAGTTAAATCTTCAATAGAAAACGTGTTAATACCAAACACACAATTTTATTATGATAGTAGCTTAAGACATTATTTAATTGCGGTAAAGAGAGAGGATAAATTAAGTACTTATGAATTTGTTAAAAGGAAAGGTAAGAAAAAAAAGATTATCAAAAATATTACACCGGAGGATTTATTATTGTTTGATTTCGGAGATATATTTATTTTACGTTATGAAGCAATCAAAGAACATTATATTGCACAAAGAACTAAACATTTGACAAAAGAAAATGAAAAACATATTGGTAAGGGTAGAAGATATAAAAATTTTAAAAATCTTCAAACAATAATGAGGCTTGAAGCAATAAATGAGCTAGAAAAAATAATTAATAAACAAAAAAATGATGGGAGCATAAGTCATGAAGACAGAATATTTGTTGATTTAACATTTGCTCAAGCAGCTCAAATTATTACAAAGTATGGTGATCATTATACATTATTGATGAAGGGGAAAAAATTTGATAGAAATTATAAATTCAGAGTAATCCCGGGACCCTATAAAAACTTAGATCGTAAAACTGAATCAAGTATTTTTATGATGGATTATGATAATATTGTAATTGATGAAATTGTAAGGAGATTAACGGAAAATGTTAATGGTGGAAATAGAATTAAATTGATTAATGATATAAAAAGAAAAAGACTAGATCTCTATCAAGAATTACAAAAAAAGAAAAAAAGTTGGGATTTAGAAGAGGATAAAAAATTGGAACAAAAATTAATTTCATTATCAAAGTGGCAGGATCATAGAGAGGATTTATTCTCATGATAAATATTTATCAAAAAATTCCCCGCTTTTATAATTATTATTTACTACGGAAATTCCTCTGAAGCGATTTACAGTTTCATTATGTAAATAGCTTCTTTGAATTATATAATCTGCGGGATCAAGTCCAAATGAAACTAAAGCATTTTCCGTATTATTAAGAAAATCATTAATATCTTTTCTTTGAAACATAATATGATCCAACCAGCGAGTATTTCTTCTTACTTTATAAAATTCAAACATTTTTTCTATTATATCAAAAGATAAAATCATAACAGAATCTATACTATTTCTTAATTTATTATTCAAAATTTCATGGTTTTCAAATTCGTATAATTTTGTTGAATTTTTATATGAAAAGAAAGCATAATATAATTCAAAATCATTTAGAAAAAGATTTAATTGCCCATAATTTCCCTTTAATAAATTCCTTAGCTTGTGAAATTGTCTTTCTAACAGTATAAATCTGTCTTTATCGTTTCCACTTTTAACTTCAATTAATCTCTTTCTTGAAATATCTGTGATATCTATCTTACCAACTTGTCTGGCATTACCAACTAAGGGTCCTCTATCTGTGATTTCTCCACCAAACATATGAACAGCT
>Ga0208375_1003235_pt1 | contig 14121 bp, 18 predicted proteins | sample RifOxyD1_FD_184038 | JGI IMG/M metagenome (GOLD analysis project Ga0208375, IMG submission 184038) | Soil microbial communities from Rifle, Colorado - Rifle Oxygen_injection D1 (SPAdes) | ecosystem: Environmental > Terrestrial > Deep subsurface > Rock core/Sediment | place: Rifle, Colorado... | reverse complement strand
TTGTTGTGTTTTATGTTGGTTTGTCCACTTAAGGACAAGTTCTCTTGTTTGGAGGTTTAGCATACCAGCGAGAAAGCACAACCACTATATAAATTATGCGTTACTTTTGTCTTATACTAATTTGAGGTTATTTTGGGTGCAGTGCAGATACAGACAGGATATAATCACAGATAATAAGGTATGCTGCGCCTATTTTCTCAGCTTCCCCGCTTTGTGAGGGAGCTGAGAAAATAGGCGCAAATATAAATAATCCGCGCATTATAACTAAATCCAGCATAAAATAGTCTCAAGATTGATTAACTTTAAATATACCCTCTTCATAAAATCAGTTTATCAATCTTAACAGATAAAAGGGTGGTAATATGGAAGAACATTTAGGACATTCAAAAAAAGAACATTCAAGACATCCTGCGCACAAAGAGGGGGGAAAAGCCTGCTCTTCGGCAATGTGCTCGCATGGATGGAAGATCGCAGCATTCGTGTTTGCAGCTTTGTTTATTATTTCTATAGTATACATGATAGGATGGCAGAGAGGGGCTTCTGACGGAACAGCGCCAACTCCTTCAGCATCATCAGATACTGAAGTGACGCTGTATATTGTAAATGACATGGAATGCCAGGCATGCCAGACCCAGGATATATTGGATTCATTGAAGCAGAACCTATTCTCAAATTTAGATGTCAAAGAAGTAAGCTACAGCTCTAAAGAAGGAAAGGCAATGATACAGAAATACAGCCTTACCATGGTGCCTTCACTGCTGTTTGACAAGAATGTTGCGGACTCAGCAAATTATGCAAAAATTGCCGATGCAGTTGACAGTGTTGAGGGAATGTATATTGTCAAGGCAGGCGTGCTGAGAGGAGGAAAGCTTTTATCCCTCCCAGAGATCAATGACGGAGCAGCGCTTGGAAAAGACAATGCGCCTGTGGCAATAATAGAGTTTTCTGATTATCAGTGCCCATACTGCGCAAAGTTCTATGTAGAATCATTCAACAGCATAAAGGCTAACTATATAGACACAGGAAAGGTAAAGTATGTGCATAAGAACTATCCCTTATCCTTCCATGAGAATGCGCAGAAGGCAGCAGAAGCAGCAGAATGCGCAAAAGAGCAGAACAAATACTGGGAAATGCACGACAAGCTGTTCAGGAATGCCGCAGACCTTGCAGTTGCCAAAATAAAAGGCTTTGCAAAGGAAGTCGGCCTTAGCCAGACAAAATTTGATTCCTGCCTTGATACAGGCAAATATGAGGCAAAGGTCAAGAAAGACCTTTCAGACGGCATGAGCTACGGCGTAAGCGGAACCCCTGCTTTCTTCATAAACGGCATCGCCATATCAGGCGCGCAGCCTTATGAAGCGTTCAAACAGATTATTGACGCCGAGCTTGCAAGAAGCAAGTAAGCCGGGAAAATCTGGCAGAAAACATGGAAAAGCATAAATCTTTTATTTTTTTTTCTGCATTTCTTATTTTTTTTCTGTGCATCTTTGTTGTTTTTATTGACAGGTTTTTTGAGCCTCCTGCAACTCCGCTGGACTCTGTGCTGGATGCTGTGAAAGGCAGCAATGAGACTTATGCGAATGAAAATGGCATACTGACAATTGTTGAGTTCTCAGATTACGAATGCCCATACTGCAGATCAGTTGTGCCTACATTAAGGAAATTAAAGGCAAATTATAATGATAAGATAATTATTGTTTTCAAAAACTTTCCTGTGCACGGCACCATCCTGAAGGCTGAGGCAGCAGAATGCGCAAGGGACCAGGATAGATTCTGGGAGATGCATGACCTGTTATTTGCAGATCAAAGTGAGATCACCACAGATACTCTTTTGGATTATGCCGGCAAGATAGGAATTGACAAAAAGCAGTTTGAGGAATGCCTTTCATCCGGCAAAAAGAAGGATGTAATCAAGAAAGACATGACCGAAGGCCAGAGAAAAGGAGTTTCAGGAACACCTACTTTTTTCATAGGCCAAAAAATGATTCCCGGAGCAATGCCTTATGATACATTTGCAGGCATTATAGATGAGGAGCTGAAAAAATTAGAGGCATCGGGCAGCGGGGAAGGAGATGGATAAGAATAAAATCAAAAAACAGCATAAATATCATCTGCTTAAAGGAATATTTGGCTCTGCAAAAGAAGCATTGCTGTTATTGAAAAGAAATCCGAAGTATCTTATATTATCCGCTGTATCTGATCTTCTGTTCTTTTTCTTCTACGGATTTATACTATCAAAACTGTTCAATAAAACAACCGAATATATGTATACATTTGCGAACAGGATGACATTATATTCATTGCAAAATCCGATGTCCCCGCCATTCAGCATGTCTGCAATATCAGAGACAGGCGCGTCAGGACTGCTGCTGAATATCATTTTGCTGTTCATCATCATAATCATATCAACCTATTTTGTCTACTGCTTTTTTCAGGGCTTCAGCTGGGCATTTGCGCGGAAAATTATAGATGGCATAGGCGAGAAAACAGACAGTTATAGATTCGTAATCAGTTTCTTTTTTATAAATCTTTTTTGGTTTAGCCTGTATATAATCTACAAAATCATAAATTATGGATTAAGCTTATCATACATGCTCAAAACAAAGGCAGAGACATCGCCAACAGGCATTTTTTCAGTGATTTTATTCCTTATTCTGGCATATTTTGTTTTTATATCCTACTCTTTGCAGGATAAAAATAAAGGCATAAAAGAAATTTTCAGATTTGGGATAAGGAGATTTCCACAGGTCATTTTCAGCTATATTTTTGTTATCTTGATATTTGTTCTGTTGGATCTTATTTTAAAATTAATATCATTTGGCGGCATAGTATCATTTATCATCTGCGGCATTATTCTGCTGCCAACAGCATTTTTATGGGCAAGATTATATATGATACAGATTATTGGTAAAATATATTCTGTGCACACCAATAACTGAAATAGGAAAATATTTATAAACCAAACCGCAATTTACAGCTTATACTGATGATGGAGGTCTGAACATGGCAGTTAAGATAATACAGGAAGTTGAGAAATGCATCGGCTGCGGAGCCTGTGTTTCAACATGCAGCGAAAACTGGGAAATGACCGAAGTCAATGGAGAGCCAAAAGCAAGGCCGAAAAAGACCGAATTGAAAGAGGTTGGCTGCAACAAAGAGGCAGAATCAGTATGCCCTGTGAACTGCATCCATGTTAAATAAGTATAAACAATATATTTTTATAATTTTCATTTAAATCAGGATAATTAATTAAAATCATTTAAATTCATAAAATCAGGGTGAGATAATGGAGCATGAATCATCAAGAACAAATTTTGTCATAAGAGTTCTTTTGGGATTGGTTTTTATTTACATCGGATTCAGCCGGCTGTTTAGGGGCTTTGTGCCGCCATTGAACATGGCGCCGTTTCTGAACCAGCAGACTTTTGTGCCGCTGTTCGGCATTGTTGAGATCGCATTGGGATTGTTATTGCTCATAGGCCTGCTGACAAGGGTGTCGGCATTTGCAGGCGGGCTGCTGATCATATTTTTCATAGCGATATCCATGATATATGGCGCATTTGACAGATATCTTATGATAAAGGATATTGCGATGCTTGCCATATGCATAGACCTTGTGATCTACGGCGCAGTAAGCTATTCAATTGACAATGTCATAAAAAATATATGACTCTTAAAATGAACACTGCAAATGCCCGGGTTGTTGCCAAGAATGAAGGCTATAAGGCAGCTATAGAAAAGATGCTTAAGGCAAACGGCTTTAAGCTTGATTCCCTGCGCCCGGACATTGTTTTTTCTGCAGGAGGAGACGGAACTTATCTTATCGCTGAAAATAAGTTTCCCGGCGTCCCAAAAGTTTTCATAAGAGACAGCAGCATATGCAGGAAATGCGATAAGAGCGGATTGAAGGACATTCTTGAAAAATTGAAATCCGGCGATGTGTGCATTGAGCCGAATATCAAGATCAAAGCAAAATTCAAAGGCAGATGCTTTTCCGCCGCAAATGACATCATCTTCAGGAATGATGACCTGACCCAGGCAGTAAGATTCACTGTATCTGTCAACGGCAGGCAGATAAACAGGATCTTCATCGGCGACGGGCTTGTTGTTTCCACACCCTTTGGCTCAACAGCCTATTTCTATTCAATAACACGAAAAAAATTCAGGCACGGCATAGGGATCGCATTCAACAATATAACCTCGGGGCATAAGCCGATTGTTGTTGATGAAGATTCTGAGATAAAGATCACTTTAGTGAGGAATAACGCCCAGCTTGCATTTGACAACACAAAACATCCTGTTCTTTTGAAGGAAGGCGACAGTGTGATCATAACCAAAGACAGCAAGAAGGCGAAGATTGTAAAAGTAAAGTGCGGATTTTTCGGATTGCTGAGAAAGCTTGGCGATCTGAGATATTTTGGAAGAAGGATGTCAGTTTATTGAAGATATAAAGAATTGTACCCATATCTGCCAATAGATTTTATATAAAAGTATATAAAAAACTATAAGAAAGAGATATAAAAAATGATATTATTTAGGGATTTCTGAAGAGACATAGAGAATTAAAGTTTATATATAAGTTATGCCTAAGGGTTTGTATTCACATTGAGTTTTAATAAAATATAAACTGAATTAAATGAGGGAAGAAAATGGAAAACATATTTAACAAAATAAAAAAATATTCTGCGTTAGGAATTGTAAGTGGTATATTTTTATTAGGTTTTTATATATTTAATCGCTGGATTTTTGAATGGCTCTCTGTTTCAGGAACAAAATGGATGTGGCAAATAGGTGGTTTTTTAATAATTTTATCGCCCATCAATTTCTTTATTATCCATTTTTTTCAAAAAAAATAGTTTAAAACCCAAACATTTATATACTACTTCTTACTTGTAAGATAAGTAAGAAGTATAAAAGGTGGAAAAATGACTTTAGTCGATATACGAAGCGCAACAATAACAGAAAAAGGGCAGATTGCAATACCTAAGGATGTAAGGGATAAAGAGGGATTTAAAGAAGGATCCAAGATTGCGATTTTGGCATTTGGGGATCATATAGAGCTTAGGTCAATGAAACAGCTGAATGAAAAGATGTTCACAGCCTTTGCCAGCGAAAAATCATTGGCCAAGGAATGGAACAGCAAAGAGGATGAAGAGGCATGGAAAAATTTGTAAAAGGCGATGTGGTTGTTCTTCCTTTTCCTTTTTCAGATTTAAGCAGCTCAAAGAAAAGGCCCGCACTTGTTGTTGCTGCAATGGAAGGGGATGATATAATCCTGTGCCAAATAACAAGTGAGGTTAGATTAGATGATTATTCAATTACTTTATCAGAAAAGGATTTTAAGCAGGGTAATCTGAATTTAATCAGCATTATCAGAGTAAATAAATTGTTTACTGCAGATACTTCCATTATTTTATATAAAATAGGCGTTCTTAAAGATTTTAAAATCAAAGAAGTTGAAAATGGACTGGTTAAACTCTTCAAAAAATAAACAAACTATATAAATAAGGCATTCTTATAAATCAATATGAAAAGCAGCATCTTAGGATGGTTTGACAGCAACAGGAGAAACAGGCAGATATTCGGGCCAAGCCTTAAGACAAAGATCATCATATTTCTTATAGTGCTTCTTTTGGCCTGCGGTGTGGTATACTATCATTTTGGAGACAGCATATTCAGCAATGACGGATCAGCTGATTCTGAAAAAGAAGTCAAAAAGGATATAGATGCCAAAGCAGAGAAAAATGATAATTCTGCTTCTGAGCAGGCAGCCAAAGAAGCTGCTGATAATAATGCAGCCAGCCAGGCAAACACGCAAACTGCGCCTCAGGAAGAGGTCCAGCCAACTCCGGAAAAAACAATCTGCATGCTGAAGCCTGATAAATCTGATACAGACTTTGATGTAGAATCTTTAGTGGATATGGATCTTGACTATACAGATACCTGCAGGAAAAGGCTTGCAGACAAAAAACAGGCTGTCAAAGATGCAAAAAAATTCCTTGTTGATGCAGACATTGCCTATGACAAGGCCTTGAGAGACATTGAAAAAGCCCAAAATAACATTGAAGCCGCATTAAACAAAGTAAAGGAAGAGAAGGCCAATCTGCTGCAGATGCAGGAAGACTGCAAAAATATAGATACTGTTGCCGATGCTGTCAATGATACAGTGGAAAATACCACATCAGAATCCAATTAAATTTTTAAACTAGCTGAAATTCTTAGTATATCGGGTATTATTTACTTGCTTAATTTTCAATAATTGACAGCAGAGGATTTACCATGCATACACGCAAGAAGATTACAATCGTAGGCTCAGGCAATGTCGGCAGCCAGGCTGCGTTCTGGGCTGCTGCAAAAGAGCTTGGAGATATAGCCCTTATAGATATTCTTGAAGGCATTCCGCAGGGAAAAGCGCTGGATATCTATGAATCAACCCCTTTGCTTGGATCAGACTGCAAAATCACAGGAACAAATGATTATGAAGACACAAAAGATTCTGATATTGTTATAATCACGGCAGGCATCGCAAGAAAGCCCGGAATGACAAGAGAGGATTTGCTTGCGATAAACAAAAAAATTGTTTCTGAAGTTACAGAAAAGATAGTGAAATATTCCCCAAACTGCATATTAATAATAATTTCAAACCCATTGGATGCGATGGTTTATGTTGCGCATAAGGTAAGCGGATTTCCAAAGAGCCGCATAATGGGAATGGCTGGTGTGCTGGACACTGCAAGATACAGAAGCTTTGTTGCAGAAGCATTGGATGTTTCTGTGAAAGATGTCAATGCATTTGTGCTTGGAAGCCATGGAGATACAATGATTCCAATGTCAGGATATGCAAATATTAACGGCGTTCCATTGAATGATCTGCTATCTGCATCAAAAATAAAGGAAATAGAACAGAGGACAAGGGACGGCGGAGCAGAGATTGTCAATCTGCTAAAGACAGGATCTGCATTTTTTGCGCCAGGTGTTGCTGCGATTGAGATGGCCGAATCCATAATAAAAGACAAGAAGAGAGTGCTGCCTGTCTGTGCCTATTTAGACGGAGAATACGGGATAAAAGGCATATTCATGGGAGTGATGGCAGAGCTTGGGAAGAATGGCGTTGAAAAGATAATAGAATTTAAATTGAATAAAGAGCAGCAGATGCAGTTCAATAAGACTGCAGAACATATCAAAAGCCTTGTTTCAGGCTTGTAGATTGCAAAATAAACATTTTGTAATAATTTACACTTATTAATGCTGACTGCCAATTTTCCCTGCTCCCCGCTTTATGAGGAAGCAGGGAAAATTGGCTTTGCAGAATCAGCTGAAAATAAATGATTAAGAGGGATATCATGCTGGATGCTTTATCACTTCATGCAAAACATATTGAGCCTTCGCTTACGCTTTCAATAACCGCGAAAGCTAAGAAGATGAAAAAAGAAGGTATAGATGTCATTGGATTTGGCGCAGGAGAGCCGGATTTTGATGTTCCTGAAAATATAAAAAAAGCAGCAAAAGATGCGATTGATTCAGGAAAATCAAAATATACTGCTGTTGAAGGCATTGAAGAGTTAAAACAGGCAATTGTGGATAAATTCAGGCGCGAAAATAATATTTCTTATACAACAAAAGAAGTCATGGCCTCAAACGGCGGAAAGCATGTGCTGACAAACATTTTTACTGCGCTTATTGACCGAAAGGATGAGGTCATCATTCCGGTTCCGTACTGGGTCAGCTATGCAGAGCAGATAAAACTGGCTGATGGAATCCCCGTGTTCTGCGATACAGACAATTTTCAGATAAAAGCCGATCTTATAGAGAATAAACTGGCCAAAAAGACAAAGATGATCATAATAAATTCCCCAAACAATCCTTCCGGCGCAGTAATAGAAGATGATGAGCTTAGGAAAATTGCGGAATTGGCAGTAAAAAATAACATTTATATTGTCAGTGATGAGGTGTATGAGCATTTTGTTTACGATAAGAAGCACACAAGCATTGCCTCTTTTAATGATAAAATAAAAGATCTTACGCTGACTGTGAATTCCGCATCAAAAACATATGCAATGCCGGGCTGGCGTATTGGCTACTGCGGCGGTCCCGAAGAGATAATAACTGCGATGACAGATATCCAGTCGCAGCAGGCAAGCAATCCAAATTCTGTTGCGCAGTATGCATGTGCTGAAGCCCTGAACGGCAATCAGAAGTTTATCGCAGATATGAAAAATGAATTCAGGAAAAGAAGGGATCTTATTGTAAATGAATTGAATAAGATCGGAGGGATCTCCTGCAGAATGCCAGACGGAGCATTTTATGCATTTGCAGATATATCCAAGACAGGGTTAAGATCAATGGAGTTTTCCGATAGATTATTGGCAGAAGCCAAAGTGGCTGTTGTTCCAGGGATTGCATTCGGAGATGACAGATATATACGATTGAGCTATGCAACATCCATGGAGAACATTAAGAAGGGCGTTGAGAGGATAAGGGAGTTCTGCGGGAGATTGTGAGATAAGACAACAAACTTAATAAATTTCAATATCTTCTGGATGTAAGATGGCTGGAGCAGCGCATATAAGCAAAATATCAATGATTATCTGCATCATCATCTTATCATCCGCTTTATTTTTATCCGGCTGCCCATCAAGCAAGGAATTAAGCAAGGAAAATACGATAGAAACAGGACAAACAGATCCGCAGACAAAAGAGGCGCAAGACATGGCAAAATCCACTGAATCACAGCTTTCTCAGGGAGAGATTGAACTGACAACAGAAGATGGAGTAAAATTGAGAGGCACATACAAAGACTCCGGAGAATATGCAGTAATTTTACTGCATCAGATGAACAGAAATAGGCATGATTATGACCAATTCTCCAGGGAATTAAACCATGCAGGATATTCTACATTGGCAATTGACTTTCGCGGCCACGGAGAATCCCAATTAAAATGGAGAGATTTTGACAAATCATCCACAGAAAAAAATGATTTTGTGAAGATGGAGAAGGATGCAAAGGCAGCAAAAGATTTTCTCACAGCCAAGGGAAAGAAAATATTTGCAGTTATCGGAGCAAGCATTGCGGCAAATATCGCTTTGATATACGGCTCCCATGACAAAAGCATAAAAACGGTTGTTTTGCTTTCCCCCGGCATGGACTATCATAATGTCAGGCCTGCAGAATCAGCAGGAAATTATCAGGGGACAGTATTGTTAGTTTCAGCAAAAAGTGATGATTATTCATACGGCAGTGTAAAGGAGCTTGCAAAAATGATAAACGGAAGGCATGTTGAGATATTCTATGACGGCGACAGGCATGGAACAGATATGTTTGCAGGAACAGATCTTAACAAGAAGATTTTGAAATGGCTGGAGGAGAATAAGTAAATCCTTTTGCTTTAACTTCCATTTTTCCAACTAACTTTTTAAATTACAGCTCATTTCTATTTCCAAGGTGACTGATCAATGGGGGGCAATGAATCTTCAATCTCATTAAGCACGTCTCTGCAGTATTACAAGAGGCCGGACATACAGGGAGCCATGCTGGCATGCGCAGACAGCAAGGAGATAGCTGTAAAATTCGGAGAAAAAGGCTTTGGAAAGCGCCCTGATATCCTGCAGTACAAGAATGATATACTGGAGCTTGCAAAGCAGGGCGCAACATCTTTTCATTCTTCAGAGGAATTATGGCATGATCCGTTAAGATTGGCCCCCAGCCTGAGAAAACAGGAGCTTGACAGCCTTAGGAAAGGATGGGATCTTATACTGGATATTGACTGCAAAGAACTGCCTTATTCAGCCATTACTGCGGATATTTTGATCAAAGCAATAAAATACAACGGGATAAAAAACATAACCTGCAAATTCTCAGGCAACCACGGATTTCATATTGCAGTTCCATTTGAATCTTTTCCTGAAAGAGTGAATAATGTGCCGATAAACGAGCTTTTTCCGGAAGCACCGAGAAGGATTGCGGCATATCTTAAGAATTTCATAGCGGAAAATCTTTCAAAGGCTCTGCTGGAGTCTGAAGGCTATGATGCAAATAAAATCGCTGAGAGATTTGGAAAAAGTTTTAATGAAATAATAACAGACGGAAATTTTGATCCGTTCAAAATACTTGAGATTGATACAATACTGATATCTTCAAGGCATATGTACAGGATGCCTTATTCATTGAACGAGAAATCAGGGCTTGTTTCCCTGCCGATTGACCCGAACAAGGTTCTGCAGTTCAATAAAGCAGATGCAGCGCCTGAAAAAATAAAAGTGAATGAATTCAAATTCCTTGACAGAAGCAATGTTGTAAAAAATGAAGCTGGAAAACTTATTCTTCAGGCTTATGATTTCTCCCCAAAAGATATTGCAGAGGAAGACAGCGAAATGGAAAAGACATTCATGAGATCCTCGGGAAAAATAAAATACGATGAGATGGAGCAGTTCCAGCAGGCTGTTCCTGAGGATTTTTTCCCGCCGTGCATAAAGATGATATTGAATGGTTTGCAGGACGGAAAGAAAAGATCGATGTTTATCCTTGTCAATTTTTTATCTTCCTGCAACTGGGAGCATGAGAAGATAAAAGAACTGCTGCATGAATGGAACAAGAAAAATCCCGAACCATTGAGAGAGGTGCTTATCAACGGCCAGATGAGATACCATCAGCAGCAGAAGAAAAGCGCTCCTCCGCCGAACTGCAGCAATAAGATGTATTATCAGGATTTTCATATCTGCAAGCCGGATTCACTGTGCCAGAAGATAAAAAATCCTGTCAGCTATGCAAAGAGAAGGGTTTTTTATCAGCAGCTGGACAAAAAAGCAGCTGTGGAAAAAGACGGCAAAGCTAAAAGAATATTAACAGAGGAACAGAAGCAAAAGATGGCGGATGCAAGGAAGCAGTATAAGGAATTCAGAGAGAAGATGAAAGCAGCAAAGGAAAATAAGGATGACAATTAGGAAGAATAAAATGGAAAACTTAAAGCCCGGTAAATACCAGCACTATAAAGGAAATTTCTACGATGTTATTGGCATTGCAAGGCACAGCGAGACACTAGAAGAGCTTGTTGTTTACAAAGCATCGTATGAGTCAAAAGAATTCGGCAAAAATATGCTTTGGGTAAGGCCTAAATCAATGTTTCAGGAGGATGTTTTAATTGAGGGAAAAAAAGTCCCGCATTTTAAGTTTGTTGGGTGATTATGTCTGAAATGAAGATATACTTCTTATCTGAAATAATATATTGTCAATAAAGAGATCATCAGAATTATCATTCCCAAGATTATAAATATAGTTAGTTGGGATTTTTTGGGCATAGACACATAGATAAAATAAGCTGTTTATAAATGTATATAATGCCTTGGTTATTGAAAATCAGCGCGGGTAAAAACCCCGCACTTTAGTGCGCCGATTTTCAATTCCGAAAATCCGCTGCCACTAATGCGAGCCCGTAAAAACCTCGCCTTTTAAGGCGAGGTTAGGGCGAGCAATCAATATTGCAGCGAATTTTCGTTATATAATTATTTTAATTAACTTTTTATATCTTAACCCATATATTCTTATCTTATGAATCAGCAAACAAAGAACTATTTAGTGGCATATGTCACAGGAGTTGTTAAAGGGATGGATATTGTAGGTTTTACATTAAGTAAAGGATTAGATTTTATAGTGGGTAAGAATTTAGGCATAGGGGGTCTTGGCGGGAGTATAGGTGAGGCTGCAGATACGCTTTTTTTAATTTATCCAAATGCAGATAAGCTAGAGAGATATCTTGGTGAGGTCAAGGAATATTATACCTCCCAAGATATACATGCTGCTCTTTTAAAAGAAAAAAGCCAGTTTAAAAAAAAGCATCGTGAATTTAGTGAGAGATATGATCAACTCCTATCTGAAATTGAGCAAGAAGCATTGGCTGAACCGCCTAAATTAAATATAAATAAAAAAAGTACATATGAAAAGATTATTAATAAACTGGGGAATGCCACGGGAGTTGCAGGATTGGCTTTAGTATACTTTACATTCCCTCTTGGTTTAGTTCCTACCCTATATGTAAGCGCGGGCATACCTTTAATGGCACGAATAGATGATACATTCAATCAAAAAGCAAAAGAATCGTGCATACGAAATTTATCAATATTGTGGCAAAAAGAAGATTGTTAGCAGTATTAAATATCAAATACTCTTTTTCTCAAGAGCTTTATCCAGCTTTTAATCATACCTTCCGCAATCTTTATAAAATACAAGAAAATCACATGAACTTAGCAAAAAAGTGTTTAAACGCGTTATTCAAGGTTTAAATACGTCAATAACACAAACTGAGCCTGAAAAAAAGTCTTTTCAGTACAAGTTTATTTAATTAAACTTTTTCTGAAAGGAAAGGCTTTAAGTATAGGCTTTTATTACAAAAGAAGCTTAAATAGCTATTATTAGCTATAAACACGTGTTAAACATCCGTATAAACCGCATAACCGAATAAACATCATAATTATATAACATTCACAAAAGGGATATACAATGGCAAATATGAGAACACCCCGAAAGGGAAGTATGCAGTTCTGGCCCAGGGTAAGAGCTAATAGGCCTTATGCAAGGGTCCGTTCATGGGAGCAGGCTAAAAACTTCAAAGATGCTGTTCCATTGGGCTTTGCCGGCTATAAAGCAGGAATGACCCATATCGTGGTGACAGACAACCGAAAGACCTCAACAACAAAAGGCATGGCATTAAGTATGCCTGTGACAGTGATTGAATGCCCGCCTTTAAAAGTCTACGGCATCAGGTTCTATAAATATTCAGATACTAAATATGGCCTTGAAGTTGCCACAGAAATAACATCAAAGGCAGACAAGGACCTTTCAAGAAAACTGCCGACCACAAAGCAGGATCATAAGGAAAAGTTAAGCAGAATAACTCCCGATGTTTTGAAAAATTATGTTGATATAAGATTATTGGTCTATACACAGCCAAGACTGACTGCAATAGGAAACAAGAAGCCCGAAATTTTTGAGATTGGTATCGGCGGGAAATTAGAAAACAAATTTAATTTTGCAAAAGAGATTCTCGGAAAGGAAATATTTGTTGAAAATGTTGCAAAAGAGGGCCAGCAGCTGGATTTCCATGCTGTGACAATAGGAAAAGGATTCCAGGGCCCGGTAAAAAGATTCGGCGTTGCGATAAGAAGGCATAAATCAGAGAAGACAAAGAGAGGCCCTGCTTCATTGGGTCCGTGGTGCGGCCAAGGCCATATAATGTACAGGGTTGCGCATGCAGGAAGGATGGGCTTCAGCCAGAGGACAGAATTCAACAAATGGCTTATAAAAATTGAGAAAGATACTTCAAAAATAAATCCTGCAGGAGGATTTGTAAGATTTGGTTTTGTAAAAAATCCATACATCTTAGTCAAGGGATCTGTCGCAGGCCCTGAAAAAAGAATAGTGAGATTTAATCTTGCGACAAGGCCATCAAAGAAAATACCGGCAGAGGCGCCTTCAATACAGTATATCAGCTTAACATCAAAACAGGGAGATTAATGATATGCTAATGCTAAAAACAGCAGATCAAACAACAAATGACTAATAATAAGGAATCAAGATGAAACTCAATATATTAACCACATCGGGAAGCGCAGTAGGAAAAAAAGACATGCCAGGCCAATTTAGTGAAACACTCAGGCCTGACCTGATCAAAAGGGCCGTTGAGGCAATACAGTCAAACAGAAGGCAGCCTTACGGGCCTGATCCGAGAGCAGGAAAAAAAGCATGCGCCCAGTTGTCAAAACGAAGAAGAAAATACAAATGCATGTACGGCCATGGAATAAGCAGAACCCCAAGAAAGATTCTTTCAAAAAGCGGAACCCAGATGAATTGGGTTGGTGCATTGGCTCCAAATACAGTCGGCGGAAGAAGAGCACATCCTCCAAAAATAGATAAAGTATGGGATAAAAAAATAAACAAAAAAGAAAGAAGAAAAGCAATAAGATCCGCGCTTACAGCAACAATGATAAAAAGCCTTGTCGTAGAAAGAGGGCATATTGTTCCTGACACATATCCCTTCTTAATTGAAAAAAAAGCAGAATCAATTTCAAAAACAAAAGATGCTTCAGAATTATTGCTTAAGCTTGGGCTTGGCAGCGAGCTTGAAAGAG
>Ga0208375_1003233_pt1 | contig 14123 bp, 10 predicted proteins | sample RifOxyD1_FD_184038 | JGI IMG/M metagenome (GOLD analysis project Ga0208375, IMG submission 184038) | Soil microbial communities from Rifle, Colorado - Rifle Oxygen_injection D1 (SPAdes) | ecosystem: Environmental > Terrestrial > Deep subsurface > Rock core/Sediment | place: Rifle, Colorado... | reverse complement strand
ATTCGCATTTGTAGTTAAAGGACTGGTGAGAGAGTACTATGCCCTTAATAATGGTAAAGAATTTATCAAAAATTTCAAGAGCGAGTTTCAATTTCCCTGCCATTTTCGCTCCCTGCTTTTAGGGGAACCTTCCAGACATGAAGTTCAGGCAATTGAAGATACCTTTTTGCTTGTTGCTAATTATGTTGATTATAAAAATCTGGTTGATAGTCACACGTGCTGGCATAAGATTGCAGTGTCGGTTTTAGAAGAACTGCTTTTGGAAAAAGAAAACCGGGAATTCGAGTTTTTAACCATGCAAGCGGGTGAGAGATATAAATTATTTATTAAGAAATATTCCCATATTATGGACCGTATACCTCAATATTATATTGCCTCTTACTTAGGGATTGATCCCGCTTCACTCAATCGGGTCATCCGTAAGATAGCTTCACAAGAAGGCTCCGGGCAGCCCGAATAAAAGTTTAGTCGAGTAAGTGGATGATGAGTCCGCTGCGTAACTTGGGTTCAAACCAAGTTGATTTGGGAGGCATGATACTGCCCGCATCTGCCACGTCCATAAGTTGATTAACAGAAGTTGGAAATAATTTAAAGGCCACCTGGCATTCACCTGAATCAACCCTTCTTTCCAGTTCAAGGTGTCCTCTGATTCCACCAACAAAATCAATATTGTTGTCAGTACGGGGATCACCAATACCAAGGATGGGGGATAAAATATTATTTTGGAGTATGGATACATCAAGGCCTAATACCGGATCATCTTTGGGATAAGTTCCGGCTTTGGCCTTAAGCTTATACCAGCAATGGTCCAGATACATTCCAAACTCCAAAGGCTGGTTAGGGTGGGGAGTAGTGTCTTTGGTAATTTCAAATTTTTCTTTTACTTTAGCTAAAAATTCATCTTTGGATAAATTGTTTAGCGTAAATAGGACCCGGTTATAATCCATAATTTTAAGCTGGGTGGCAGGAAAAAAGACTGATAAAAAATAATTATACTCTTTTTCTTCGCTGGGGTTTGGATCTGTTTTAAGTCTTTCTGTTTTTGCCCTGGCAGCCGAAGCACTTCGGTGATGTCCATCGGCCACATAAAGATAATTAATTCCCTTAAAGAGTTCGGTGATTTGTCTGATGATCTGGGTATCCTTAATAACCCAGACCGTGTGGGAAATATTGTCGGTGGCGGTAAAATCAACCTCAGGAGCATTGCTTGTGGTAAAAAGATTAACAATTTGATCTATATTTTTATTGTCCCGGTAGGTGAGAAAAACCGGCCCGGCATTGGCATTTAAAGTGATCAGATGACGAGTGCGATCGTCTTCTTTATTTTTTCGAGTGAGTTCATGTTTTTTAATGATATTATTGTTATATTCATCGGCGCTGGCACAACCAACAATTCCGTATTGTTCATGGTCACCCATTCTTTGTTTATAAATATATAGATAGGGACTTGGATCCTGCATAAAAGTTTTATTTTTAAAAAGGTTTTCAAAATTTTCTCGGGCTTTGGCATAAACCCTATCATCGTAGAGATTAATTGATCCAGGCAAATCAATCTCGGCTTTGGATACATGTAAAAAAGAGAGGGGATTGCCTTTGGCAAGTTCTCTGGCCTCTTTGGAATTAATAACATCATAGGGGTAAGCAGCGACTTGTGGTGCTAACTTGTTTTGTGGACGTACTCCTTTAAGAGGTCTGATGGTTGCCATAAAAATCTCCGTAAAATAAAAAATAATAGAAAACTGATAAAAATCAGACAAAAGATTAACATAAAAGAAGCGGTTTTAGTAATGATTTTAGCTGTAGATTAAAATGTCGGAGCGCTTTTTTTGGTAAACAGTTAAGCCTTGTTGTTCCAGATCATAAAGATCAGCGTTACTTCCATAATTAGAGGCCCACTCTTGAAGCTTGTGATTGCCATTTATAATATCGATTGGATCAAGGTCGTGGACATATTCATAAGGAGGAAGCTTATATTTAAAATTATCATTTAATATATGCTTGATTTCCCGCAGCAGGATTTGAGACAAGGCCCATGAATTTAAAATTTTTCGATTGGTTACTTTCATTAAGAAACCGCCACATGATGTACCTGCATGTTTTTGAAAAGTTGGTCTGAAAATGGTCGGGAGCAGTTTAAATCCAGCTATTCCCTTAAAGGCATTCCTCTTTTCAAGTTCTTTTAAAAAACTAAAAGGTTCAATAGATGGGTGGCCTATGAGCTGAAGACTGCTAGTGGTACCGCGTCCTTCTGAAATATTAGTTCCTTCAAAAATAACTGTACCTGGAAAAAAGATGGCTGCTTCTAAGGATGCCATGTTGGGGGAAGGGTTGACCCACGGGAGATCGGTCTGGTCGAAGTACATTTTGCGTTTCCAACATTTCATTTCAATGACGCTCAGTTTTGCACCAATACCATCATGCTTATTAAAATAATGAGCGATTTCTCCCATAGTCAGAGCGTGTCTCACTGGAATTTCGCTTACACCCACAAAGGATTTATAATTTGTTTCAAGAACATTGCCTTGAATCTGTTCACCACCAATCGGATTAGGGCGATCCAGTACAAAAACATGAATATCCCTTTTTTTACATTCTTCCATGACGTATTTAAGCGTTGAGATATAAGTATAAATTCGGCAACCCACATCTTGCAGATCAAAGATGATGCTATCGACATTTTTAAGCATTTCATCAGTGGGGCGTCTGGTTTCGCTGTATAAACTGTGAATGGGAATTTTAAAATATGGATGAACGTAGTGCGAGGATTCCACCATGTTATCTTGAACATCACAGACAAAACCATGTTGCGGGCCGATGATCGAGACCAGTCTTTCTTTAAAGATAGTTTGTAAGGCCATGACCCCAAGAGTAAGATCACCAGTGACTGAAGCATTATGGCAGACATAGGCAATATTGCCATGTATTTGCTTTTGGAGTGAGGTATCGCTAATTAATCTATCTAATCCGGTTTGAACTTTCATGGTTGTATCTCTTAAGCAGTATTGTCATCAATAAAAACCTGTTCTTCTATTAAAGTTTTAAATTTAGGAATTTTCTTCATACTGCATTATGTATATTATCATAAGATATTCGTGATGCAATAGTTAAGCGTCATGGTTTATGGTTTTGCGGGTTGATCAGTACCTTGTTTGAATCGATCTTGATAAATAAACAGGTCGTAAATTTGCGGCAGTTCCGTAAAATTGAGACCTATATTTACATCTTGACCGTAAAATTGCGATCGGTTAAAATAGCTAAATGGAAACTAAAACTGCAAAATCGAAACAGATTTCGAGGAATTTTACCCCTCTGACTAAAGCATCGAGCTATTTTCTATTTGGCCCCAGAGGCACCGGCAAGAGTACTTTTTTGCGAGAACAATATCAAAATGCCAAAGTAGTCGATTTACTAGATGATAAAACATATGTTTCCCTGAACAATGATCCAGCTCGTTTAGAACCTATTATTCAAAGTATGCATAAAGGGGAGGTGCTTATTATTGATGAAGTTCAAAAATCTCCTGCTCTGTTAAGTAAAATCCATCAAATCATGGAAAGTCCTGCATTCCCCAAAATTCAATTTATTTTGACTGGATCTTCTTCTCGAAAACTGAAACAAAAAGGGGCAGATTTACTGGCAGGTAGGGCCATTATAAAAACCATGCATCCGTTTATGGCATCAGAACTGGGAAAACATTTTAATCTGGAAAGTTCACTTGAGCTGGGACTTGTACCGGTGGTTTGGTCCTCTCTTAACCCAAGCGAAACTTTGTCTAGTTACATAGCACTTTATCTACGAGAGGAAGTTAAACAAGAACAACTTGTTCGTAATCTTGAGGCTTTTTCACGCTTTTTAGAAGCAATGAGTTTTTCTCACGGTGAAATTTTGAATCTGTCAAATGTTGCAAGAGAATGCTCTGTTAAAAGATCCACCATTGAGGGATATTTGGAAGTTCTTGAAGATCTTCTATTGGGGTATAGAATATCCAGTTTTAAAAAACGTAATCGAAAGCAAACGATTGAATCGGAAAAATTTTATTTTTTTGATACAGGTGTATTTAGATCATTACGTCCAACCGGGCCACTTGATCCACAAGAAACGTCGGTAGGTCAAGCGCTGGAAGGACTGGTCATGCAAAATTTAAAGGCCTGGATAGCATATCGAAATAAAAATGAACAAATATATTTTTGGAGAACCAAGTCCAGCAATGAAGTAGACTTCGTTATCTATGGGCCCAAAACTTTTATGGCCATAGAAGTGAAAAATTCAAACAAACTATCAAATGACCATTTTTCAGGGCTTAAATCTTTTAAGGAGGATTATCCCGAGGCAGAGTGTATTCTTTTATACAGAGGTAAAATGAGAGAAAAAAGATTTGGTATAGACTGTGTCCCAGTTTCGGAATTTTTACTCAGTCTTACCGTTTGAAAAATAGTGATGAATAATAATGAAAACAAAAAATAAAGTATTAGCCTATATTTTTAGATTTAATGAAAATAGAAAAGAAGTTCTTGTATTTGATCATAGGGATGATCCAGAGGTTAATCCACAAATTCCTGCAGGCACAGTAGATACTGGAGAATCTTTAGCGGAAGCACTTTTTAGAGAGATTTATGAGGAATCAGGACTTAAATTTGACAAATTTGATGAGTATATTGGTACTTTTGATTATATTAGACATGATTTAAATGAACTTCATAAAAGACATGTGTTTTCATTTGTTTCCAATCATCTTTCTGCAAATTGGGAGCATATTGTTTCAGCTGGAGAAGAAGATAAAGGATTAATATTTGATTATTATTGGATGGATATAAAAGAAGCAAAAAACAAACTTGTTGCTTCAATGGGTGAATATTTATGAAAATATCACTTATCTTCAAAATTGGATTAAATAATCCAATTGGTTGAAAGGGGAAATATTAATGATTAAATGGATTTTCTTTGATGTCGGAAATATTATTTTTAATGACGATCCTGCTATGGCATATATTTACGAAAGCTTACATAAAGCAATAATCGCATCGGGAAAAAATATGTCATTAGCAAGTCTGCTTTTTGAAAGGGAGCAATTAATAATTAACAACAAAGATGGTAAGCATCACCACACTCTTGGTGAAAAATATTTGGGTAAACCCTATTGGAAGCAACTGAGAGAAGATATTTTACTTAACCTTAACAACAACTATCTTGAGTTTAATAAACTCATTTTCAAAATCAAAGATGAAATTCAAATACTATCAACTAAATATAAACTTGGCATTGCTGCCAATCAAGTTAAAGCTTGTAGATCAGTTTTAGAAGAACTGGGGATACTGAAATATTTTGATATTGTTGGAATTAGTGACGAAATGAAATACCAAAAACCTGACCTAGCTTTTTTTAATGAGATTTTAAGTAAAAAAGAGATTAGGCCTCAAACGGCCATTATGATCGGAGACCGTATTGATAATGACATAGTTCCTGCCAAAGCTATTGGCATGAGAACAATCTGGGTAAATTGGGATATCAAAAATAAAGGATATGTTCCTCAAACGGATTATCAGATGCAATATTTTCAAAGTCAGTTGAGGGCCAGTAGTCAAGGAGTAAGACCTGCAAACGAATCTGAATCACCAGACATTGAACTTACTTCAGTGGAAAATTTAAGTGAAAAAATATTCTCTTATGAATGGTAATATATGAAAATATCACTTATCGTTGCGGTTGGCATACATAATCAAATAGGAATAAACGGAAAACTTCCATGGTATTCCAAAAAGGATCTAGAATATTTTAGAGAAAAAACTATGAACCATATGGTGGTCATGGGAAGAAAAACTTTTGAAGGGCTTCCTAAAAAGTTAAAAGGTAGGACGATCATTGTATTAAGTAGGACTCAAAAAAACATAGAGGATGTTTTAATTGCTAGCAGTATCCAAGAGGTAATGAATCTTGCCAAACAAGGTAATGAATCCGAGCTTTTTATTGCTGGTGGGGAGAGTATATATAAGCAGTTTATAGATATGTCAGGTAAAATTTATCTTTCAAAAATTAATTATGATGGAGATGCGGATACATATTTTCCCGTAATTGATGAAACCAAGTGGGAGAAAGCTCAGGAAAATAAATTTAGGGATGGTATCTGGATAAATTATGTGAAAAAAACAGATGATAGTTTATTTTAAAGATATCACAACACCTATTTAAAATCTAAAAATTTCTTTAATCTGTTAAATAAATCCGAAAGATGAACTACTTCAGTTTCATTGTAGGATTCAGTTTTATTTAGTGTAACAATGAGACAAGCAACGATATTAATATTTAAACTTTCTAGTAATTTTTTTTGTTCTTTTGTGAAATCACGTGACGTTGCTTTCACCTCCACGGCTACAAAACGTTGGTTTGGTAATTCAATTAGAAAATCAATTTCAATTTTTTCCTTGGTTCTTAAAAAAAATATTTTTGATTCCATTAAGTGATTTGAAAAAAAACGGGAGAGTTCACAGTAAGTTAAATTTTCAACCAGATGACCAAAATATGGCGAAAGAAAAAGAGGCCCATACTCAGTCCAGCCTTGAAAGCGAACTGCCAACCCTACGTCTTCAAAATATATTTTAGGGGTTTTAATCAGACGTTTATTTAGTGAATTCATGTAGGGGGTAACTACTTTTATTAAATGGTTTTGTTCCAAGATTAATGTCCAGGACATAACGGTTGTCGATTCGACGGAAACAGCGCTTGCAATTGATGAGTAATTGATAAGTTCTCCAACTTGCCCGGCCAGTAACTGAATAGTTCTTGTAAATGCCGCTTTTTTTTCAATCATTGCTGCTTGTCCGATGTCTTTTTCGATAAATGTGGAGATCAGACCATTTAAATAATTTACAGGGTTTGTGGATTTTTCTGCATACAGTTCTGGCCAACCACCACGTAAAAAAAGATCTTCCAAATTAAAATGAATAATTTCATGAATGGATAATGTATTTAATGTAAAAAATTCTGCACGTCCGGCCAAAGATTCTTGTACGTGCTTAGATAGTAAAGTTTGGTTTGATCCTGTTATCCAATAATCGATTTCATTAACTTCAAGGCCTTGACGAAGATCTCTTTTGGCTTGATCAACACGCAGTTTGATTTCATTAAAAATTGGCGGAACTAAGGAAGCTTCATCTAAAATAATGGGGCCTTTATATTGATCTAAAAATAATGATGGATTTTCGTTTGCACGCATTCTGATTATGTGATCATCAAAAAGAATCAATTTGTGAGTACCATAAGACTCAAGTAAACTAGTCTTTCCAACTTGCCTCGGTCCTTTTAAGACTTTTACGCTGATTTTGTCTTTCTTGGTAATTTTCGATAAATCTCTTTTAATCCACATATTTGTCTATTTTAGTCTATAAAACTAAATTAGTCAATATGTTGAATTTATTCGTAGACAAGCTAGTGTATAAATTAAAATTATTTATAAAAAATATTTTTATTTATTACGAACGGATAATAGTCGAGAAAGTGTTCTAAGCACGATGGGCTCTTTGGGTGAAATATTGTCGAGCTCATCAAAAAGTGCGAAACAAATGTCATCATAAGATTTAGTCACTCCGTGGTCACTTAAAAGATGGGTAACGTAGCGAATGGCCCGGTCGATTAACTTGTTGCAACTGGGTTTGACATAAGTCATGAGATTGCCTTCGTAGCGATTCATTTTTCCCATGATCAGGGTTGAATGGATATTGAGCAGCATTTTTAGGAGTAGATGCTTTTCTAACAGAGTTAGTCCCTTGCAGGAAATAATTGATGACTGTTTCATTAAGGACCATGTGAGATTTTCCCCGTCTTCTAAAATATGAAAGGAGACACAGTTTGATTTCTTTATCAGTTGATTTCTTCTTTCATGATTTTTCATGGAGATATCAAAACCATAAAAGTAGTCGAGATGGGTGATCGGAAATTCCCTCCAGTTTAAACAACGGGGATTTCTTTTTAAAAGATTACTCCAAGCCTCTTTGGAAGAATGTGAATCAAGTATACATAGATTACTAAGAGCGGGACGATCATTTTTATTCTGGTGGTTTTCAAAGGGGATCAGATTAAAAGTCGGTGCTCTTTCCGTAGTGTCAGTCAAGATGGTTATGCCTAGATTGTTGGTATGATAATTGATGAAGATACCTTGTTCGTAGCAATTAAATTCTTCCTCTATAAAAGATTTTAAAAATCCATAATCGAGATCAATCATTTTATTTTTTAGATTGGAGAGACTTTTTAAAATAGCTGACTTGTCTGTGCCAAGTAGGGCAAGGCCCAAAGCGTACAAAATAACCGTGGATGCCTGCATTCTAGTGCTACCTGAAATCGCCATGGGGCCCACGGTTAGATTGAATTTATTTACGCTTGAGTTACTTATAATATCTTTTGAGCGGGTGGTGGTTTTTAAGAGTTCACTATCAGGATTGCAGTAGACAAACCAAGGTTTGATCTTAGAGTGTTTTAGTGCATATTCCACCGACCCAATGACGAAAGGAGTTTCTCCTCCCTCACTTGAACCAACCAGTAAATCTCCGTCCTTAAAACCAAGATCCATTAAATGGCGATGGGCATATTCGGGATGATCTTCAAAATCCTCAATGGCCTTGATAAGAGCACTATCTCCTCCGGCCATAAGTCCAATCACACTTTCCTTATGTAAGTGACTAGACTGTCTCCAGAGAAATTCCAAAGTTAGGGATAATCTTCCGGTGGAACCACAACCGCTAAAAAAAATGCGGTTGCCACTATCAATGGTTTTTAAAAAAAGTTCATTTAACTCTAAAATGGTATCAACTTTTTTCTCTAGGACATCAAAGATGGATAGGTCGATATTTTTGAGGACGTTGATAGCTTCGGTCAAATCTCTTTGAGACAACGTTGATAAATTCATAGTGAGAGGGTGTCTACTTTCAGTAGTGAGTTCTCCGAGTTTGAATTCATCCGCAATTTTTAAAAAATCGAGGGCCTTTTGTTGTGAATTTTGCATGGATGCGATTATATTCTTTCATAAATTAAGTAACAAGCAGCAATCGCAAAACCGCCAAGGAGCGCATATTCCAAGATGGGCTATTAAATTTTCATATAGAAAATGACAATTTATGTAGTCGTGATTATTATCTAAACCTCGAGATTTATTTGCCTTTAAAAGGGAAGATATATGCATAGTTTTGACGTTTATGGAGTTGGAAATGCCCTGCTTGATATGATCTATGAAGTGGATTGTGAATTTTTAATCAAGCATAAAATTGAAAAAGGACTGATGACTCTGGTTGATGAATCCAGACATAATGAGTTACTCCAGATCACCAAGCATTTAAAATCCAGTAAAAGCTGTGGTGGTAGTGCAGCTAACACCATGATTGCGATTTCCCAAATGGGAGGATCGGCTTTTTATTCATGTAAAGTGGCCAATGATGAATATGGGGATATTTATCTGGGTGATATAAAAAAAAATGGACTCATCACTAATCTGGAGGATGGACGGCCTATTGGTACCACCGGTAAATGCATGGTCTTTGTCACGCCAGATGCCGATCGAACTATGAATACTTTCCTCGGGATAACCGAAACTTTTTCCACTGATGATTTAAGATTGAATCATTTAAAAAATTCACAGTACCTATACATTGAGGGCTATTTAGTGACCAGCGAAAGTGGCCGGAAAGCCGCCAAAATGGCCAAAGAAATTGCCGAACAAAACCACATAAAAACCGCTATCACCTTATCGGATCCGGGTATTGTTAAATATTTTTTAAAGGAATTTAAGGAGATCATTGGAGCAGGGGTTGATTTGATATTTTGTAACGAGGAAGAGGCCATTAGCTTTTCCGGGGCGACTACAGTCCACGACTCCGTAATGGTTTTACAAAAATATGCCAGACAATTCGCTATTACTCTGGGGCCTTCAGGGGTTTTGATTTTTGATGGCAAACAAAAAAATATTATCCCCGGATGTAAAGTAAATGCCGTCGATACCAATGGTGCCGGAGATTTGTTTGCCGGGGCATTTTTGTTTGGGTTATCTCATGGCAAGGATTTGGTGGTAGCCTCCAAATTAGCCTGCCGGGCATCCTCCCATCTGGTGACGAAACTGGGGGCCAGACTGGACAAAGAAGAGGCCACTAAAATTAAGCAAGAAGTGTTGGGAGAATAAAATGAGTACATTAGTGTTAATTAAAAACGTAATCAAGGATCAAATGGTTGGTGCCGAAGTAACCATCAAAGGCTGGGTTAAATCAACCCGCAAGAAAAAGACTTTTTCTTTTATAGTCTTAAACGATGGTTCAAATCAAGCGGGTCTTCAGATAGTGGCCGATTGCCAGATCCCTGGATATGAAAAGGCCACCAATGCCTTAACCGGATCGTCTCTGTCGATACGAGGAAAAATTGTGCAGTCTCAAGGTCAAGGACAGAGTTTAGAAATGCAGGCCAGTGAATTAGAGCTTATCGGTAATGCCGACGATACCTTTCCCCTGCAAAAGAAAGCGACTTCTTTGGAATTTTTAAGGGAAAATGCCCATCTTAGAAGTAGAACCAATACCATGGCGGCTGTGATGAGAATTAGAAGCTCGCTGGCTTTTGCCACCCATAGTTTTTTTAATGCCAGGGATTTTATTTATTTGCATACCCCCATTATAACCGGAAGTGACTGTGAAGGTGCCGGCGAGATGTTTAAAGTCACCACCTTGAATTTGGAAAATTTACAGAGGGATGAAACGGGCAAGGTTGATTACAAAAAGGATTATTACGGAAAAGATACCGGGCTAACGGTGTCCGGTCAGTTAAATGCGGAAACTTACGCTTGTGGCATGGGCCGGGTGTACACTTTTGGGCCTACCTTTAGAGCGGAAAATTCTAATACCCCCAGACACGCTTCTGAATTCTGGATGATCGAGCCAGAGGTCGCCTTCTTTGATCTGGATGATATCGCCAATTTGGCGGTTGATTACATTAAGCATTTGATTAATCATGCTTTGAACAACAACCTGGAAGATCTTAAATTTTTACAATCAAGGTACAAAGAAGATCTCATTTCATCGCTTACGAAAGTGTCAACTTCACAAGTTAATAAAATCACTTATACAGAAGCTATTAATCTTTTACAAAAGGCCAAAGCGGATGGGCATGCTTTTGATTTCCCGGTGGAATGGGGCAGTGATTTGCAAACTGAACACGAACGATTTTTATCAGAAAAGACCTTTGATGGGCCGGTGATAGTTACAGATTATCCCAAGGCCATAAAATCTTTTTATATGAAACAAAATGCCGATGGAAAAACCGTGCGTGCCATGGATATATTAGTTCCGGGGGTCGGGGAAATCATTGGCGGGTCACAACGCGAAGAAAATTATGACAAACTCCTTCAGAGGATTAATGAACTAGGCCTAAAAGTTGAAGACTATTGGTGGTACCTTGATCTTCGCAAGTATGGCACCGTTGCGCACTCTGGCTTCGGACTTGGGTTTGAGCGGGCCATAATGTATATAACCGGCATGCAAAATATCCGGGACGTTATCGCCTTTCCCCGCACACCGGGGAATGCGGAGTTTTAAGCATCGTCACTTTTTAACCGATGATTTTAGTTGGAACGAAAGGTAAAAGTGTCATATCTTTTGCAAAAATAATTAATATTTATATAACCCTTGAACCAATTGTCCCAAGTAAGTTCTTGAAATGACTTAACTAAAAAAAAATAGTTTCAGATCCCAAAAATGACTTAAATACTCAGTTAATATTTAAGTGAAACCAGTCAAATAAGCTAAAGATCGATATGGGAATATCGATAAGCTAAGCAGGGAGTGAGGTTATTTTTTTGAGAAGTAAAAATAATATATATCTATTAACCATATTACTGGCACTGATGCTGTCTGCTTGTGCACCAGAAGAAGGTAATAAAAAGGCACAATGTGAAGCCGGCACTAGTTTTGATCCACTCACCAGGGTCTGCGTAAAAGCATCCGGGAATGATAATAGTAACCCTAACACAGATACCAACAAAGCGCCTGTTGGAACACTTAGAGAAATTACCATTGATGAAGATAGCCCTCAGTCCACCCAATTTCTTACCTATACGGACGCTGACGGTGATTTTGCATCCACTTGTAGTATTACCGAGGATGATCCGTTTGGTATTATTTCACTGTCGCTAATCACCGGACTGACCTGCAAGTGTGCTGGATATAATTGTTTCATACTGCTAAAACCTGAATTCAATCAATACGGAGTGGCGGGGCTGCGCTATACGGTTACTGATTCAAAAGGCAAGACCTCCCCAGAGCAAAGTGTAAGTGTCACGGTTAATCCGGTAAATGATGCTCCTTCTTTTGATGCCTCATATTTTCCTTCCTATGCTGTACCAACACCCCTATTGGAAGCCTACGGTAGCAATCCAGTTACCAGTTTGAATTTTTCCCTTCCCCAGGCCACTGATGTGGATACTAATGTTGCTAATATTTATTATCAAATTTACTCAAGCCCTTCTAAAGGATATATCACCAATTGCATGGGCCAAAGTGGCTCCCTGCTGACAGATTTAAGTTGCACTTATACGCCCAACAATAGTGATATTGACGTGGGAGACACCTTTTCATTTACTGCTTGTGATGGGCAGCTTTGCTCCGACCCGTTGCCGGTTAATATAACGATTACCCCTATTAATGATCCGCCAAAGGTTATTAACAGTTCTGAAGTCATATGGGGATATGAGGATGCCACCAATTCATCATCCACCAGTTTTACATATACGATAACGAGCATCAAGGACCCTGATTCGACAGAATTGATTTTTCAATTATTGACTAGTCCATCTTTTGGGACAGTCAGTTTTAATAATGCGGCCCTTACCTATAAAATTCTGGATGGAAATGTAAACGATGCAAATGTGCAAAGTAAATATGGTAGAAGTACGATTGATAACATTGTGTTTCGGGCCTGCGATACTAACGGGCTATGTTCTGGTAGTGTCAGCGGAATTATTTCCATTGTAGCACAAAACGATGCTCCCTCGGTGGATGTTGCTAACTTGCCACTTAATTGGGCCTATGATGCGAGTATGGTGTCATTGACTTTTTCCGCTTCGGAAAGTTCCACTTATTCAGCTACTCAATATGTAGTGACATTACCGCCTATGAGGGATGCCGAAGTTGACGGGGGAGAAGGTGGAAGTTTGACTTACTCTTATACTTTGGAGCCTACAATCCAGGGTACGTTAAATGAAGTGTCTTTTACCAGCGGTAGTCCTTATTTTAAATATACTCCAATTGATGGTAACTTTGTAGGAGTGGTGAAATTATTCAAGTACAAGGCCTATGATGGCAATAAATATTCACCTGAGTATTCCGTATCAATCAATATCACCGAAGTTAATGATGAACCAGTGATTTGTGAGTATACCCTTTTTGAAGAGGCCAATGAATGTGGACAGGCAAATTGTCTAGGTATTTTATCTCCCGTTGGAAAAATCACTCCATCCAAGGCCGGCATTTATTACTTCGATTTTTTAAAAGGACTTTGTTATAAAAGTACTGCCTCCCAAGGTTGGGAAGTGGTACCTGGATCTTATATTTCCAATCAAACCATTAATGAAGGCGATGAAATAAGAATGCGCAATCTCAGAGTAGATGAAGGTGGGGGAACAGTAGAATCAGATAGTCAAAATATCCTTATATCCAATGTAAAATCCAGTGATTTAAATTTAGTCAAACCAGAAAATATTCTCTTTTATTTTGGGAGCGAAGCTAATCTTAGAGGAACCGGACTTGATGCGGTTATTAATCTGGGTGACGATGTTACCAACAGTGCATCCCAGGATTTTATCATAAAAATTGTTCCCAATAAGAGTAACTACGGACTTACCGTGATCAGTTTTGATTTATCCGATAATGGGGTGGAGCCTCGGGTAACTGGTAAAATATCTTTTAATGTGACCATTAATCCAGTGAGCGCTGCTCATAAGGGTTGGAAAAATATAAAATCACTTGGCCCAATCGTCAATAATCAAGGAGAAATCCGGGATACCAACACGGTCTGTGATTATAGCAAGACGGCATGTAATGATGGAGAGGCATGCCAGGGACTTGGTGATCCAACTACTTTGGCTGTAGTGGCAGATGGGCTTT
>Ga0208375_1003232_pt1 | contig 14125 bp, 15 predicted proteins | sample RifOxyD1_FD_184038 | JGI IMG/M metagenome (GOLD analysis project Ga0208375, IMG submission 184038) | Soil microbial communities from Rifle, Colorado - Rifle Oxygen_injection D1 (SPAdes) | ecosystem: Environmental > Terrestrial > Deep subsurface > Rock core/Sediment | place: Rifle, Colorado... | reverse complement strand
TATGTGGAAAATGAGAACAGAAAATCCGACCCGAGCCCGAAGGGCGAGCAAACCACCAGTCTATTGACTGGTGGTGGTCGGATTTTTTGATAATCTTATAGGGGCTGGTTATGCTGTTGAACGAAGTGAAACAGCATTATCATCCGCAGGATATAAGGGTGCAGTCCCTTATGTGAGAATCAATGCTGGCTCGTATTTTTATACACACTGCTTGTTCTTTTTCTTGTTATAATCGTTCCGAGGGATTGAACGCAGTGAAATCCCTCATTGCATACAGGTTGATAAGGATGTTAATCCTTATGTGGGAATCCCTGCTGGCTCGTATTTTTCTTTAATTGTTTATATTTAATTCTATAACTCTTTACAATTATCATTCCAAGGGATCGAGCAGAAATAATATATCAATAAAATAATAAAAACATAAAATAAATCATAAAAATAATTTAATCCGAAATATGATGTTCCCCCATATAACGTGCATATGCATCAGCAACACCAGGCATTTGAAAAAGCTTATAATATTCCGGCGCCCTTTTTTTAATATCTTCTCTTAAGCTGAGAACCCTTAAAGAAGGATCAGGCGATATAAAACATGTTGCCATGAGGCGAAGATCCTGTTCTGTTGGCTTGTTTTGCTCCGCCCTATCAATAGCTTCATCAAGAGACCATCTTTGGGTTTCTACATGTTTTCTGACAGGTTGACTTGATTGTTTATTTTCAGCACTCATAAGCTCACCGAATTAAAAAACAGAAAAAGCATGTATTTAAACCTTTCTAAAAAGCGCAAAAAAGCAGCAGGATGTTCTTCACTTTTTCCTGCCGATCCTCTCCACTGCCCTAAGTATCTCCAATGGCACGGCAAACACGACTGTATTGCTCTGGTCGCTTGAGATGTCATTTATGCTCTGCAGTGTCCTTAGATGAAGCGCCCCTTCTGATTTTGAGAGGGTTCTCGCCGCCTTTGCCATATTGCCTGCAGATATTACCTCTCCCTGAGCCTTCACAATGACAGCTCTCTTTTCCCTTTCTGCCTCTGCTTCTTTGGAAATGACCCTTTTCATGTCTGCCGGAAGCTCAATATCTTTAATTTCTATATTAGTGACATCTATTCCCCATGGGTCTGTGGCTTTGTCAACGATCTCTTTTATCTTTTTGGATATCTTTTCCCTCTGCTGGAGTATGCCGTCAAGCTCAAATTCTCCAATGATGTTTCTCATTGTCGTCTGTGCCAATTGGCTCACCGCATAATTGAACTGCTCAACTTTTATTATTGCCCTGTCTGCATCTTCAACTTTGTAGTATAATACTGCATTGACCCTTACAGAAACATTGTCTTTGCTTATGCACTCCTGGCTTGGGATGTCAACTGCTTTTATCCTCATGTCAACCCTTTCCCATGACTGTATGAGCGGAATGACGATCCTAAGGCCAGGTTCCATAACACCGCCGTATTTCCCAAGCGTGAATAAAACCCCGCGTTCATATTCGTTCACAACTTTAAGGCTTGAAAGAATAATTACAATCACAAGAATTATGATGCCGATGGACCCAAAAATCATGTTATTCCCCCTGAATTTATTATCTGTATCATTATCTCTGTTTTGATTGATTTATGATTATCTGTTCTGATATATATCCTGGAAAAGTAGCATATTTAAATACTTTTGGCTAATGCTGTAAAAAGCCAATATAAACAGAAACAGAGTATATAAACCTACAACATAAAAATACAGGGGGAGCTTATGTCTGAAACACAGGAATCCAAAGGATCCGCAGCAGAAAAGCAGGGATATGTCAGGGCACTGGATGTTGAAATTGTAGAGTCCCGCCTGGAAGAGATAGGAACAATAGATGCGCTGGCCATGCTTGAAGAATTGAGGGAGCGCGCTGATAAAAGCAGGACTTCAATGCGCGTAAAAGCGAAGCTATGCGATCTTTTATCTGAAATTTACGGGCTGCAGGGAGAAAAAATGCTTGATGCTGGAGATAAGAGATGCATCAATTATTTTATCGCGGAAACTGCTGTTCTCTGCACAAAGTTAAGCGGGCTTGAAGAGAGGATTGGAAGGATGATGCGCGCAAATGCGGGCTGCATGGAAAACAGAAAAGCCAGAAAAGATATGCGTAAAATTTCAGAGGATATGTTTTACACATTGAATGATGCCCTGATATTAAGCATGAGCAGATGCAAAAGCCTGCAAAACAGCGCAGGCATCCTTAAGACAACCCAGACCGAAGTATGGGATTATATTGCATTTCTGGGAACAGAGGCAGTGCATATATGGGAAAATATGGAATTATACTTTGAAGATCAGGCATATTCATCCAGCGATCATTTTAACATGGCAAGGAACCTACTCTATAATCATCTGAATCTGGTCATAACAGCATCAAAAGAAACAGGAAATCCGGCTGATACGATGGATATATATCGTTTCAAGATAAAGTTCCTCAGCAAAATACAGAGGTACAACCCTTTGCTGATAGATGACCTAATCAACAAAGAAAAGAGGATGGCTTATGAGGAGATGATGGGGACAGCGCTTTCTGTGAATATGCCCCATTCAGGTGGAGAAGCCATACGCCTGCAGGATGCAATTAATTTCGCAAGAAAAGGTCTTGAAGAGCTTGATGCTGCAGCTCTGAAAATAAAAGAAAAGGCTTATAAACAATAGCCCCTCCAATCCAATCCTATGAACTTCCAGGATCTTATGAAAGTGGAAACAGCGGATAAATATATTGATCTGGCCTTTTTCTCGGCAAAGAAAGAATCGGATAAAGAACGCACTAAGGTGCTTCTGAACAAGAATCTGGACAAAGTCCAGAAATCGCAGATCATTGAGAACCACAAGCTAAAAGTGATAGGAAGAAGCCTTTCAGCCAGCCTTAAGAAAATAGTCCATGTGTTTCCGGCGTATAAGAACCTTACGCCATTCTATAAGGAGCTTATGGCAAACTATATGGATATACCAAGCTATAAAAAAAGCCTTGGCGCGCTGAACTGGGCATCAGGCAGCATAGAAAGGATGAGTTATTTCTACAATGAAAAGATAAGGAGATGCAGGGAGTTTAATGCGATAAATGCCTACCGGCAGCAGTATTACGGCAGGATATCATCTTTTCTTAAGCAGGTGAAAAATGACCTTATCTATCTTGAGAACTGCAGAAGGATAATGAAGGATTTTCCCTCTGTGAAATCCATGCCCACAGTATGCATCGCAGGGTTTCCTAATGTGGGAAAATCAACTTTGCTTCTGAAATTAAGCACTGCAAAGCCGGAGATAAAGGAATATGCCTTTACGACAAAACAGCTCAATATAGGATATATCGCTGATCCGGAGACTCCTATGAAGAAAGTCCAGCTGATTGATACTCCGGGCACGCTGAACAGGCTTGAAGAGATGAATGACATTGAAAGAGTATCCTATCTTGCATTAAAATACTGCGCAGACATGATAATCTATGTCTTTGACCTTACAGAGGCATCTGCTCCGCTGGAAGACCAGGAGGAATTATTCAATGCGCTGAAAAAACAGTTCAAAGGAAAAGACCTGGCTGTTTATCTGTCAAAGACAGATCTTCTTGACAAAGAAGGCAGAAAAAAACTTGACAGCTTCAAAAAGAAAAAAACAGGAAAAATAAGGGCAGAAGATGATGCTGAAAAGATAAAGAAGATCATACTGGAAAAGATGTCTGGCTTGAAGACAATGAAGACCTCGCAGGTAAGCCCTGAGGAGGTTCCTGATTCTGCTCCTGAAGACGGAACACAGGTAAATCCCACGCAGTCTCTTGGGAAGTATAAGAAGTATGTCAGGGTGTAGGGAAAATTGTCAATTGATTATATGACCTGCCCCCTAAAATCTCATTTTCCACCGGTGTATTTCACCGGTGGTTTTTAGTTAGCCTTAATTTATGTGGAAAATGAGAACAGAAAATCCGACCCGAGCCCGAAGGGCGAGCAAACCACCAGTCTATTGACTGGTGGTGGTCGGATTTTTTGATTATCAGTTCTTATGCCTCTTCCTAAGATTATAGTAAATCATTTTAATAATAGGATGTTAATCCCCACAAAAAGTGATTTACTTATTAGGAAATAAATTACATACATTTTGGCATATCCGAAAATTAAGGTTATTTCCTATAAATAACACCAGAAATATTTAAATATAACTTAGATTATAAGAAAATTTAGGGGGATGCGGGTATGGCATTTGGAATGAATTTTGATGAACTTTCAGAGATTGAACAAAAAGTTGTGGTTTTAGCATTTGGTGCTGATACTTTAGCCGGAGGAGATGCTTTGCATGAAAGCGGAACAAGGCATTTTATCATAGATACATGGACATCAGGCATGATCCCTCCGCAGGCATATCATGATAATCTAGCAGGTAGATTAAGGCAAGCTGGAGGAGCGCCAGAATTTAAGGATAAGGAAGCTATTGGACAATATATAACAAGGCATAGATTACATGATCTCCCAAGTGAAATCAGGGCGCAGATTGAACAATTAGAGCCTGACAGAAGAAATTATATGTTAAGTTTAGTCAATGTTCTTGAAATAGTCTTAAAAACATTGGATGAAAATGCTGTTTCTCCGAGTTATGATGAAAAGTATAAGGCAGTGACAGGATTAAATGAAGCAAGAGCGATAAATTCTGCGCGATACAGAGCAACACTTGAACAGGCGCTTTCTAATGCAGGTTTTGAAGTCAGGGCAGACAGAGGCCTTAGACAAACATATTTAGCATGGGAAAAAGATAAAGGCCATATTGGAGCCAATGGTCCAGAGGGCTCTGAAAAAATAGACGGAGCAATTGTCCAGCAAAAATTTAATGAAACAATACAAAAACTTTTGGGAGTAGCACGTGAGAGGCTATTTTCACAGATGAATTTTGGGATTACCGGATATCAGCCAGATTTAGCAGATATTTCTTTTACAGGGTTTGAGTTTAAGCCTATAACTGGTGTTAATTTCACCGGCTCCAGCATATATAGGGGTCAGGGAAAAGACAAGCCTCTTTTACAAGGATTGCTTGAATATAATACAGACCACCCATTAACACCTGCCGATATAATCCATCTTGCTGCCCACGAAGCCATGGTTGGGCATTACTTAAATTCTGCTGTTACTGATCTATTATGGAGAGCAGAAAAACTTCCTTTTGAATCCACGATGGGGACAATGTGCACTTCATCCACAGTATTCCAGGAGGGATGGGCTGAGAATGCATTGGATATAATTTATGGCTCAAGAAAAGCAACATTAGAAGGTGTTAAAAGAGATTTTGGTATTGATACGGCAGATATGGAAGTTGTTTTGGCGCATGCAGATCTGCAGAATATTGCCAAACATAATGTATCTGTGATGTACCAGAAGAATAATGTGCCGATAGAGTTGATAAAATCTTATTTAAGGGATGGATGTATAATGCCCGAGCCTCTTGTAAAAAAACTTTCCGGCAGTTGGGCGCAGGATCCAATTTTTGGCCCGATGTATGGTCCTGCCTATTTTGTCGGTGCTACATCTGTCAGAGAGGCAATTGAACAAGTTGGGGCAATTAGAGTTGCTGAAGTTGGATTGCAGGCGACAGGAAGATTATCAAACATCATGACATTCCATGAGCAGATTTATCGTTAAATTTGTTCTTTTTATTTGTATTTTTGTCAGCAGTTTGTCTACTTATCGGAGCCTATAAAGTGTGCTGGGTCATGACATATGTCACTACCCTTAAATTTAGCAGTATCGCTGAATTTACTGGGTGGTATTTATGCAGAAGGAGTTTATTCGTAGAGAGTTTTTCAAGCTTAAAAATGAGGGTTTTTCATATGCTAAGTGCAGAACTATTATTCGTGCTAGATTTGAGCACGAAATCAGCGTTAGAACGCTGAAAAGGTGGATTAAACGCTTAGATGTTGGTGGTTGGGATTTGCGAGATTGTTCCAGAAGACCTCACAGAATAAGTTACAAAATCACTCCTGCTATCGAACAAGAGGTCATCAGTCTGCGTGAGCAGACTGGATGGGGTCAAGAAAAGTTATATCTTATATTAAGACATATCGGAATTTCTGAAACGTCCATTAAGAGAATAATTTCCCGGCGAGGACTCTGCAGGATAACAAAGACAAAAGGCAGAAGAATAAAATGGATTCGTTGGCAGCGTGATCACCCAAATAGCCTGTGGCAAATTGACCATACTGATGAGCAAGACTTATTCAATTGTTATACATTTTCCATACTTGACGACGCAACACGTTATAGTGTGGCATTGGTTAAACTAAATCACGTGACTACAGATGTAGTCACGCACATTCTTGACGAAGCTATCAAGAAACATGGCAAACCAAGACAAATTCTTTCGGATAATGGATCAGCTTATGGATCAAAAAGTATGCACAGCAGATTTGACAGATGGTGCAGAAGAAGAGGTATACACCACATCAGAACAAAACCCCACAGCCCAACGACAAATGGCAAAGTAGAAAGACTGTTTAAAACTATGGATGAAGAATTAAAATACTGCAACAATGATTTGGAACTCTTTAGAATGAGGTATAACCATTTCAGGCCGCACAGCAGCCTGAAAGGGCAGACACCCGCCCAAAAATATCACAGCTTCACAAGTCTATTCTGACTGGTGACATATGTCATGACCTTATACACAATATATTGAACAGAAAGGTTTATATAGTCGTTCTGCACAATATATTGAACAATGAAATTTGAGATACACCGGGCATCGGCAGATATCTATTTTCGGGTTGCAGAGGATCTTGATAAAAAGCATTCTCTTGAAAATGACGCTGTTAAAAAAACAGCATATATGGTTGCAGCTGCGCAGAACTATTTCTATTCTGCTGTAAACTCCGTTGAAGCTGTATTTGCCGAAAAACTGGAATGCCATTCATTTAGCCATGAAAACAGGATGAACAGACTCCTTGAAAACAGAAGCCTTTTCAGCGAAGAGATAATTGCGCTGTATGGGCTTGTTGATAGGGACCAAAGAAACAAAGTCACATACAGAGGCGAAAACGGCGATAAATACAGGAACATAAAAAAACTTGCAAATCTACTTATCAGGCCGGCATGAACAAATACGAAGAGACACTGCAGGAACTGCAGAAAGAATTTATCAGGGAAAAAGATATAATCGTTGTTTATTTATTCGGAAGTGTGGCAAGGGGCGATTTCTCAGAAAGGCATTCTGATATGGATCTGTTTATAGTGATAAATAAGAAAAATCTATCAGAAAAATTAAAGGAAAAAATAAACAGCAGAATCTTGCCACTGGGAACAGCCCACGGCGTAAGAATTCATCCTGAATACCAGGGAATAAAAATAAAGGCTGAAGATCAGTCTTTAGTCAGAAAAATGATTGAAGAGGGAAAAATAATCTATTCCAGTGGTGTTTTTAATTTCCTGCATGATCAGATCGGATTAAAGCAGTATATCATCTATTCATACTCCTTAAAAAAATCAAAGAATAAAACCTTATTTTCAAAGGCTGTTCATGGAAGAAAATCGTGGTATTACTCCGGAAAGGAAAAGATAGTCAAAGAATATAAGGGGATTGCTGATAAAGAGGATATTATTCCGCTCGGCAGGGGGGATATCATGGTCGCGAAAAAAAGGCAGAAGGATATTGAAATCTTATTTAAAAGATTCAATATAGATTATCAGATAAAGAGGATTGTTTACGGCTGAACAATAAGAGCATATAATAAGTTATTTCCCCAGCCACTCCACTTCTTCCTCATTAAACCCAAATTCCCCGGCCATGCCGGCAGCAAGATCCTTGTTATTCTTAAAAATAAACCTGATATAAGGCACAACATCCCTGACAACCGCCTTATGGGAAGCATGCGTCTTCATGGCGATCTTCTCTGCGATCTCTTTTCTCTTCAGATGCCTCATGTTTGCCTGCCATATTTTTAATATCCTCATTGTCGGCCTGTAGCTTACAAATTTATTATATTTCTCATCCTTGGAGACCGCAACTCCTGCTGACAGGTATGCATTGATGTAGACAAGAAATCTCCAGTGCTGCCATCTCTTTATGCGCCTGTTCATTATATCTGCTTTTGAAAGATAATCATACGCCCGTGCAAGATCCGCGGGCCTGCTGTATTCCATCGGGATATTCTCATCAAGCCATAACATTATCTTATCATAATCTTCATCAAGATTTTCATATGCTGTTATTGCGATGTTCGCATCTGTTGTCTTAAGAACTTTTAACAATGCATTGATTATTGTTTCCTTTCTTTCTCTTGATGATAATGTCTCAAGATCTTTCTTCTCCAGCTCTTTTTTGCCTTCTGCCAGCATCTGCAGGTCATTCACTGCTGCCCTGCAGTCTCCGCCTGACATCCTTGCAAGGCTGTCAATCACAGAATCATTGCATAATATATTTTCATTTAAGCATATATTTTTCAAAACCCTTGAGATTGATGCAGGCTTCAATATCTCAAATTCAATCATCCTGCATTTTTTTCTGAGCGGGCTTAATTTCTGGTCAAATGGGTCTGTCGCGACGCACACGATTGGAAAGCAGGATTCATCTATCAATGCGGCCAATGCGGATATCCCACCCCTGTCTCCTGTTCCGCTCAGGCCGTCAATCTCATCCACCAGCAAAACTTTGCCCTTATAAAAAAGGGATTTTTGCTTTGATGCGCTTCCTAACAGCCTGTCAAGCTCCTCTTTGTTTCTCACATCAGACGCATTAACCTCAAGGATCTCATGGCCTATCTCATTGGCTGCGGCATGGACAGAGCATGTCTTTCCTGTGCCAGTGGGGCCGTATAAAAGCAGGGCTTTGTTTTTTTCATTCCTGTAATTTCTGATAAAGCCTGCCAGCTGGGACAGTGCTGCTTCCTGGCCTATGATATCAGAAGTTTTTTTCGGCATATATTTCAGCGCAAACGGCTTCATATAAATGATAAGAAAATATCAGTTTATTAATTTTAAGCTAAACAGAAAGATTTATATAGCTCTATTTTTAAATAGGATCCATGAAAAAACACGAGGTTTCAAACACAACAGTGGCTGTACTATTAATACTGGCCATACTTGTCTCTGTGATAGGCGCCTGGACAGTTGTGGAGCATGCAAACCAAAAGATTGAAAAGGTCCGGTACATTTCTGTTATGGAGAACAGCAACCCGCGGGGTATGGGTATAAGAGAAAACCTGCAAAAAGAAGATATAACCAAAGAAGACATAAATGATGATTATGGTAAAAATATCAAACAAATCTAAGGTGGTTTTAATGGATGAGATATCAAACAGGACATTGGCAACACTGCTTGTGATCGCGATTGTCATATCTGTTGCAGGTACTTTGATAAGCCTGCAGAAAATAGACGGCAACCGGATCACTGGCCATGCAACAGACGTAGAAGATGGTGCTGATGACACAAAAACATCTCCTGCTCCAATAACGGGGGATGCGGTAAAAGACTGCGAAAATCCGACAGAAGAGCAGAAACAATCAGGAGTATGCCCTGTTAAGGAATAGGCAGAGATATAAATTAAACAAAAAATTATCTTATTCTTTCTTTTTTATATTGACAAGCTTTAATTTGAATGTCAAGGGCTTTCCTGCAAGAGGATGATTAAAATCCAAAAATACCTTGTCAGCTTCAATCCTGTCTATTGTCGCAAATAATTTCCTTCCGTCAGGAGCATTGAATGAAAGCACCATGCCTTTCTGCGGCTCAGGGCTTTTTGGAAGCTTATCTTTTGGGAACGGCTTTATCCGTCCGGGATCCCTTTCTCCATAGCCGTTTTTTGCATCCAGCTTTATTGTCTTTTCCTCATCTATCTTCATCGTTTTAACCGCATCTTCAAAGCCCATGATCACTTTTCCTGCGCCGATCTCAAACTCAATCGGATCCCTGCCTTCAGAGCTGTCAAATTTATCCCCATTGTCAAATGTGCCTGTGTAATGCACTACTGCGATGTCTCCGTTATCGGGTGTTTTTGATTTTTCTGCTTTTTCTGCCATGTTTGATCACCATCATAGTTGATATTTGATTGTATAGATAGCATATATTGTTACAACCCCCAAATTAGCCTTATTATAAAAAGCTATGGGATTGATTTGGGAAATTATTTAAATAGCACAGATAGCTAACCCCCTATGATAATCTCATTCATGGAATTGGTGGATCTTGCAATAATGACCTTAGCCCTTGGCTTCATATTCAAGGATTTCTTTATAAGGCCTGATGCATACGAGAATTATGATCCGCTAAAGCCAAAGGCCGCTAAAAGCAATTTCTGGTTTGCTGTCATGGTCACAGCGCCTGCCATCATACTGCATGAGATGGGCCATAAATTCATGGCGATGGGCATCGGCATTGATGCGGTGTTTCATGCATACTATCCTTTTCTTGCGCTTGGATTAATTTTAAAATTGGTTGGCTCAGGATTCATTTTCGTCGTGCCTGGATATGTTACGCATGCCGCAGATATATCCGCCGCGCAGTCGACATTGATATCATTCGCAGGCCCCGGCGTAAATCTCCTGCTTTGGTCAGTGAGCTATTTTGCATTAAAACAAAGATGGTTCAGCAGCAGATACACGCCTTTCCTTGCGCTGACATCAAGGATAAACATGTTCTTATTCATATTCAACATGCTTCCGATACCTCCGTTTGACGGGTATTCTGTGTTCAGCGGATTGTATCATCTGGTGATTTGATCTTGATATGATATTAAACAAATTAAGCGCATCATTATTCTGTTCATCAATTTTCCATGCTCTCTAAGGAAGCTGAGAAAATTGGCAGCGCAAAGCATTGCCCAAACTCAAATAGAAATATTTAAATATCAATCCAAATTCTCCAAATAATGCACCAAAAAATAATTTGTATAAAATATTGCAAAACTGATTCTGAAACAGCAAAAGGAGGCTATCCCCATGGTTAAACCAAAATTCATCGTAGTCACAGGAGGAGTATTGTCCGGTCTTGGCAAAGGCATTGCCACTGCATCAATAGGAAATCTTCTTGCAGGCCAATTAAAAGTCATTCCGATAAAATGCGACGGCTATCTCAATGTTGATCCCGGCACAATGAACCCGATAGAGCACGGAGAGGTATTTGTCCTTGATGACGGTGGAGAGGTTGACATGGACTTCGGCCATTATGAGAGATTCCTGGATGTATCATGCAAATTCAGATGGAACCTTACGATGGGGAAGGTTTTTGAAAAGATAAGGGAAAAGGAAAGAAGGGGAGATTATCTCGGAAAAACCGTCCAGTACATACCGCATGTCGCAAATCTTATAAAAGACTGGTGGAAGGATGTCGCAGCAGAGGAAAAAGCCGATGTTGCGCTCATAGAGATAGGCGGAACAATAGGCGATATAGAAAATGAGATGTATGTGGAGGCTGCAAGGCAGTTAAGAAAAGATGTCGGCGATGACAGCATAATGTATGCCCATCTGACCTATGTCCCCATACCATCAAGCGTAAATGAGCAGAAATCAAAGCCCACGCAGCAGAGCATCAATCTTCTCAGGGAAAGGGGAATAACGCCTGATCTGATAATATGCAGATGCGCAGAATATGTGACCGATGCCATAAGAAAGAAGATTGCATCATTCTGTGATGTTGATGCTGATGCAGTTATAACAAGCATTGATGTAAAATCCATATACCAGATCCCCCTGATCTTTGAAGAGCAGAATCTTGTAAAATTATTGAACAGGAAATTAAAGCTGGACATAAAGCCAAACAATGTTGAATGGAATAAATTTGTTGAAAAGATAGAGAATGCGGAAAAAAATGCCAAAAATAAGATCAATATAGCGATCTGCGGCAAATATACTGCCCTTGAGGATTCCTATGCAAGCGTTGTTGAGGCATTGAAGCACTGCGGAGCGCATCTTGACTGCAAGATAAACATACAGTGGATTGAAACAACAGATGAAGATAATATCAAGGAAGAATTGAGGGGTGTTCATGGGGTCATAGTCCCCGGCGGATTCGGAAGCAGGGGTGTTGAAGGAAAGATTGCTGCTATAAAATACTGCAGGGAAAACAATATTCCGTTCCTTGGATTATGCTACGGCCTTCAGATGGCTGTCATTGAGTTCGCGAGAGATGTATGCGGGCTGAAGGGCGCAAATTCCACTGAAGTTGATCCTGGCACAAGATATCCTGTCATTGACATCCTTCCTGAGCAGAAAGAAATAACCAATAAAGGCGGAACAATGAGGCTTGGGGCGTATCCTGCAAACATAAAGCCCAGCACAATCGTCCATAAGCTGTATGATGATGACATCGTGTCCGAAAGGCACAGGCATAGGTATGAGGTCAATCCGGATTATCATAAGATACTGGAAGAGAAAGGGCTCATATTCTCCGGCATGTCTCCAAACAAGAGGCTGGTTGAGTTTATAGAGCTTCCAAAACACAGGTATTTTGCTGCCACACAGGCCCATCCTGAGCTTAAGTCATCTTTGATAAGACCTGCGCCATTGTTTCTTGGATTAGTTAAGGCTGCGAAGGAATTATCTAAATAGAATGATGCAGCCGCATTTTCCCAGCTTCCTCACAGAGTAGGGAAGCTGGGAAAATGCGGCAATAACACATTCTTAAGCAAATAGCCTAGAAACTTTAAAAATACCAGTAGAAATCTATATAAATACTCAATTTTTCATTGGTATCATGTCAAAGAAAAGCGAACGGAGATTGAGGGCCAGACTGAAGGAACTGAGAAGCATACCTCCTTCTGAGCTTGAAAAGTACCATCCGCAGAAAGAAGCGCAGGAAGCTGAACAGAAAACATCTTCAGGCGGCTTTGAGAATATGCTGAAAAGATTCTATCTTAAGAATTACAAAAAACTTCTTATTATTCCTGCATTATTATTGGTCCTTGCATTACTTCAGATCGGGATGCAGATGGCATCTACAGGAGATTATCTGACAAAAGGTGTTTCATTAAAAGGCGGCATCACAATATCTATCCCTAATTCCCAGTACAATCCGCTGGAATTGGAAACTTATCTGAGGGAAAATTTCAAAAAAGCGGATCTGGCAGTAAGAAGCCTTTCAAGCGCAGGAACCCAGACAGGGCTTACTATTGAGGCTGACTTCACTGATACAGAGCAGGTCAAAAATTTCCAGAATCTTATAGAAAAAAAACTGGGGATCCCCAAGGATGGATACAGCACTGAGATCATCGGCTCTGCATTGGGCGAGAGCTTTTTTAAAGAGACAATAATCGCGTTGATAGTTGCATTCTTATTCATGGGTGTTGTTGTTTTCCTTTATTTCAGATTGCCTGTTCCGTCTGGCATCGTGATACTGTGCGCATTTGCAGATATAATAATGACGGTCGCAGCCACAAATATATTCGGAATAAAGGTCTCAACCGCAGGGATAGCAGCATTCCTCATGCTTGTGGGTTATTCTGTTGACACAGATATACTGCTGACTGCAAGGGTTTTGAAAAGAAAAGAAGGCTCTGTGATAGACTGCATGTTTGACGCGATGAAAACAGGGATGACCATGACCATGACAACAATCGCAGCAGCTGCTGTGGCATTGATATTTTCAAAATCAGAGGTATTGTCGCAGATAATGATGATTTTATTATTTGGGCTGATAGCCGATATGATCAATACCTGGATACAAAACACCGGCTTACTGATGATTTATCTTGAAAAGAGAGGAGAGCTTCCAAAATAGGACATGATAAGATGGGCAAAATATCTGAAATATTCAAAAGCGTAAGGGTCATAATACTTCTTGTATTCATCCTGCTTGCAATAATAGCGATACATCCTTCGCCGGATTCAGACGGCATTGCGATAAGAGGCATCATCAAAAACAGCGCTGCTGAATATGCAGGAATGAAAGCGCCGAAACCGACAGCATCTCCGATGTCTAAGGAAATTCTGTTATCCATAGACAATATGCCGATGAACAGCATAAATGATTATGAGGCTTATATCAAAAAATTCCGGATAAATGACAGTGTGAGTGTAAGAACAAACAGGGGAGTGTATAAATTAACAGTGCTCCCTGAGATTGAGATAATAAGATTAAATGAAAATGAAACAAAGATAGTCAATGAAACTTACTGGATAAATGAAACAATAGATGATGAGATA
>Ga0208375_1003231_pt1 | contig 14125 bp, 18 predicted proteins | sample RifOxyD1_FD_184038 | JGI IMG/M metagenome (GOLD analysis project Ga0208375, IMG submission 184038) | Soil microbial communities from Rifle, Colorado - Rifle Oxygen_injection D1 (SPAdes) | ecosystem: Environmental > Terrestrial > Deep subsurface > Rock core/Sediment | place: Rifle, Colorado... | reverse complement strand
GGTGAGGGAGCCGGATGCCTTAATAGGGCCAGTCCGGTTCTGATGGGGGCGGGCGCCGCGAGGTGTCCCGCCTACCTACTCAAACATGTGTTCCAAATTTGTATTAAGAAGTGCCCTTCGTTCACGAGCCCGCTGTTCACCTGCCGTAATCGTGGTTTTCATAATGAGATTTCACCTGAATCATCTAGCTCTACGACATCGGCATGTCTTGAAAATATTGTTCGAAATAAATCTGGTTTTTCCGTGTGTATTGGCACCAGCTGACGTGGCTTGATGCTTTTTAAGAACGCCAACAGCTCTACATTTGATGCATGCCCACTGGTATGGGCATAGCAAAGCTCAATGTTCCTCATTTTCTTAAACTGCTCAAAGGAATCATAGCCGCGCCACATGGAGTATATGACTGCAGGCTTGGCAGAATCTGCCGACATTTTTTGAGTTAACAACATGGTATGAGATGGGGCGACCTTGACGAGGTATTTCTGTGGATCTACGATAATGTCTTCCGCTGATATCGCATGTTTTGGGTTATAGATTCTTTTTACAAAGTCCCTAAATTCTCGCCTACCTTTAATCTTCATATAGTAAGGTTTAGCCAGTGTTTTCTTGGAAATAATTCTAATATGAGGGGATGTGAGTTTTGGCAGTTTTGACGAAACCCGTCCCATTATTTCGAGCATGTAGGCGGTAAAAATATCTATGGCAAAAAGTTTTCCGGTATCACTACACGCCATATAAGCAGATTTCATACGGTCAATGTTAGTTGCAGATGAGATAAGAAACGATGCTGTTTTTTGGTCTGCTATACGACTTCTAATATCCATGAAAACATCGCGTTCCTGTAAGAAAACTGATTCAGGACGATTGATGCAAGTCCCTTCCATTAAAAGTACATCTACAGGTCTGCGTATCTTATTCGCCAGTGTCTGCATTACTTTTGCTTTGTATCCGTGAGTTCTGAAGTCTCCGCTATAAAGAACGCAGCCATTATTTTTTTCGATAAGAAAGGCAAACGCTTCGGCTATTGAGTGATCAACGAGGAACGGGGTAATTGTAAATTCACCAACCTTAAATGGTACATCTTTTACAAAGGTCTCAACTTTATTCCGGAGCCCCCGTCCGTTTGTAAAAACGGCTATGGCTTCAATGATTTCTTTGCTTAATGCTCCCATGAATACCGTCGTTTTGGGCAGCTTGCTGACATGACCGTAGTGATCGAGGTGGGCATGACTGAGAAGGATTGCGTCTGCTTTTAGCGAAGCGATGCTAATTGGTTTGCTTAACGGGTCAAGTGGCTTGCCGAGGTCTAATAGGATGCGGGTACTGTTTCCCTGTATTTCGATACATGTCCCGCCAATTTCTTTTGCTCCTTTATGGACGATAATTTTCATGCTGGTGTTTGCCTTTCCTGGTTGCCAAGAATCCTGTGAACGGTCTCGTAGGCGATGGCAAATGAATATTGCTTTACCGATCCAGCTTTTTCGATCGAATGGTGTTTTAAGAGTTCGATGTTGCTGACAATAGTTATTAAGGTATTTGTAATCTCAAGCACCAGCGAATCAATCGCAAAGCGTTTGTCCCTGGTGGCTTCTCCGAAAAATATTTCGGAGTCCAAAGCACCCCTGGTGACATCTGTGATTGTTTCCGTTAGCAATATTTCGATCGCATCAACGGAGTTGATTTGTGACAGCCTATCAGTGACTGAAAACAAAGTTTGAAACGTTTCTTCGTACTTGCCCATAAATTTATCTTTATAACCTTACTTTACAGTAGAATGGGAATATAGCGACCATCTCGACACAAAAAACTAGCAGTTTCCCAAAAATTGACCTGATTGATGTCAATTAAGCCGCCAATGCGGAGACGTTAGGGAATTCATCAATGACTGTATCCAGAGTTTGAATATATAGATCCCAAATATACCTTTGAAGATCTGGAATGGATTTGAGAACAATTGGCTCTGCAATTAATTGAATCCAGTTGGTCATATAAGGAACCAGCACGGCAGCTAGCTCTAGAATGGCATCATCGTAATCGATACGAAGAGCGCGTTGAAAATTTGGATATTGGAAATTTCGCACGATCTGCTTATTAATGAATCTACAGACATTCTCGTTGATTGCTTGGCGGGACTGAAGCCGACCAAGTTGGGCTATCGACTGATGGGCGCATTCTTCCAATGTATCTAGGAGTTTTGGCTTTGAGCTTGGACTGTCTGCATTATCCATATGACTACCTCTTAAACGCTTCCAAAATGTTCGACCAATAGCTCTATTATAGCGCAGGTAAAGAAACAGGGGGTAAATCTAAGTCTTGGATCTAATTGAGGTAAAAAATATATTTTATGGGATTTAATAAAGCAGTGTGTATGCTGACAACATAACAAAGCGACGACAATGCCAGCAAAGAAAAAGACGACAAAGAAAACAGCAAAAAAAGCAAAGACCAGTAAAAAACAGAAGTAAGTTCAGTTGCCACAGAAGGCTGCCAGAGCAGGATTTCTGCTCTGGCAACGAACTACGTGCCCATGAGTTTTTTCAATATTGTCTGAAGCTGAGCTATCACGCGATCACGGTCAGCTTGAGGCGTTTTCTCCATATCTACGTTAATGCGAACCGAGAACGCAAGTCCACCACGACGTTCACGATACTGCAAAGGTGTCGCCACTGAGCGACCGCCAGGGAGTGCACCGGATGGTTTTCTTCCGGCAAGCTCGTGACTGCTTGTAACCGCTCCTTTTTCAACAGCGCCCAGTGCAGCCTTGGGGTCTGATTGGTAGGCTAGCTCAAACAACATTGCCTTAGTGAGTTTCCGCGCGGAAACTTCATTATCACGGATAAATTCAGCCGCCTTAATGCACTTGGAGATATACGATTTTGATTTTCCTAGTGCAGCAGCAAGCTCGACCTGGTTGCCTTGAAAAATGTGAACCAACTTTGCGACCCCGGTAATTTCCGAGATAGCATCAAGATCCTCGCGTTGGATGTTTTCTATCAATGTAATTAGCACAGCACTGTCCTCGTCTACATTAATGATCTTTGCAGGAATAGAGGACAGTCCTGCCACCTTTGCCGCAGCAAGCCTTCTAAAGCCAGCAACTAAGACCAGCTGCCCTTCTTTGCTCTTATGAATCAATATGGGCTGTAAAATTCCCCAGCGCTTGATCGAGGCGGTGAGTTCGTCGATGTTGCCGAGATCAGCGCGAACATTTTTGCTTGTACGAATATTGTCAATGGGCATGAGCACAGCCCCGTGGTCGCGTCCGGGTTGGGCATCAAGAAAATGTTTTTCATTTTTTATTTCTCTGGGAACAAATTTCTTCTTCATTGGTAATTCTCCCGATTAAATTGTTAGTCGCTTGTTCGTAGTCCTCGGATTGGCAGGGCACCTGCGCTGCCATTGATTCTTGTAAGGCGACACGTTTTCTGATGGGTGGATCCAAAACAAGATCGCCATAGCGTTTTCTCATTGCTTCAAGCACGTCCTGGTCAATTCGCTGATTGCCGGAATACATCGTAGGCAGGATGAACCACCTAAGCTCGGGGTTGAGCCTGCGTCTTATGACCCCGACGGTTCTTTCAAAATCATATAGAGCCGCAAACGATGCCGGCTGGCATGGCGCTGGTGTTAATACTGTTTCAGCAGCAACAAGCGCGGAAGTAGTTAGGATGCCCTGACCGGCAGGGCAATCAATGATGATGACATCGGCATCATTAACAGTGCCGAGAATATCTGAAAGGATATGCTGTCGCTCAATATCTCCGGCGCTAGCGGATTCCAGCCCTGTTAGCAGGTTACCCGCCGGGACAATCCGCAGATTTTTACTGTAAGCGGGCAGTGCGGGTCTTACGACCTTCTCAAACGGTTCTTTATTGATCAAAATATCGTAAGCGGTCAGGTCGAAATCACAGACCGCAGATGATGTTAAAGTTGCAACCGGGTCAGCATCCCAAAGCAATACCGACAAGTCCTTGCTCAGGTACGATGCGAGCGCCCACGCGGTGGTGGACTTCGAAGTACCTCCTTTGCTCGAAGCAATAGCTATGATCATAAAGCCTCCAAAAATTGTTTGTGATTGAGCCGCAACAGAATGCTGCAGCCATATTTATCTTCTACCCGATTTGACTCGAATCCTTCAGGCGCACGAACCTGAAGCCATGGACAAAGAATTTCAGAAATGGGTTCGAGTAGTAGGACGGAACATTAAGCGGCTGCGCCTGGATCAAGGCTTGAGCCGGGGCGCTCTTGCAAAGAAAGCCGGTGTATCCGTAGAAACACTGACAAACATTGAGGCTGGAAAATCAAATCCGTGGATATCAACCCTGAATAGGATCGCGGGGGCTTTAGGTTTACGGTTAACGGTGTTCTTTAAATAGGCTATAATAGAAGCATGTGTATGCTGATTTTTACCGGCATCTTTGCCGCTGATTGTATCAGAATAGTGCTTTTTAAAGGCTGATTGTGAACCCACCACAATAATGCGTGCCCCGTTGCGGCGCGGCTGGAATATTTTCGGTGCTTCGCTTAGCCTTAAGCTATGGATATAAAAAAAGCTCTAAAACTTCTGCCTGATATACAACAACTGACTGTAGCGTATTATAAGTGCACAGGAAGACCGTTGGGCACCACCAGTGAAATTGCAGAATTGTTGGTTTGTCGCATCTTAGATCTCACGCTTGCGGAAGCTCGCTGTGCGGGACATGATGCAATAAAGAATGGAATTCGTTTTCAGATCAAGAGCAGAAGACCTAAAGATCCTAAAAAGCTTGGGCGTGTGGGCAGTTTTTCAGACTGCAAAGATTGGGATTATGCAATTCTTGTTATACTTAGCGAGCACTACGAAGCAAGCGAGATATATTTGGCAGACAAATCGAAGTTACTCAAAGAGCTGAATCGACCGGGTTCAAAAGCCAGGCAAGAGCGACGTGCGCTTGCGGTCAATCAGTTTAAGAGAGCCGCTGGAGGAAAACCAATATGGACTATCAAAAGAGGACATATTGATACGCCTAAATGCTTGGCTTAGCTGGGGGCTGCTTAGACGCTTTGGAGATTATTTGTGGGGGTCATGATTACTATATCTGAATTAATATATGATTTTCAGAGAAAAATTCCAGAAGCCACGATCGACACGAAAAGATTCATGCTCGGGTTGAACGTAAGCACCGTATTTATGGGGGATGCCTGGGTGCAATCCCGATTGATAGATAAAAATTCAAAGGAGAAATATTTTCCGTATCTTGTTGAAGGCAAGGATAATATAGCCAAGTTTTATGACAGAGTAACAACCTTGGGGGAGTGCCTATACAATCTGCAGCGTGTGGATGGGTTTGTTAATGTTTTAAATAAACTCAGAACCGCTAAGCTGTTAGAACCATTTATCGCGGAGCTTGAGGTTGGAAAATTTCTATTCAGACATGGCATAAATTTACGCTTTATTCATGAATCGGGCAAAATTGGCTCTGACTATGATATTCATGTCACTACCGATTCAAAACATGAGTTTGCTTGTGAGATTACCTGTAAATTAGAAACTGCTACGCTTGAAAAAAATACAATATTGAACGCCCTACACAAAAAAGCTAAGCAGGCTAAAGATATTCAGAAAATAATCATAATAAAAATACCCGAGAAATGGCTGTCGAATACCTCTTTGAAGGCAGCCGTAGAACGTTCACTTGTCGAAATATTCAGAAACAAGAAGAGTATCGGCGGCATTATTTTTATTTGGGAGCAGTGGTTAAATAATCACACAGCAAGAGCATTTATGTATCAGCCACATATTAATGAACAGTGTAGATACGACATCGGCGGAATAAAAGAGACAGTTACGAAGCTTAATGTAAAAAATATTATCCGGTGGGTCAAATTTGAGGATGAAATAAAATCTGTTTTAGAAACAACCGTACGACTGTAGGTTGCAACCGAAGAGGGTGCTATGGGTAAGCAGTATTTTATCAAGTTTGGCGGAGGTAACAACGTTTTTTGGAAGCATATTAAGGCGGAAAAAAGTGTACAGGAGATACCGTATTCCCTCTATTATTCTGATAACTGGACTATTGCTTGCCAGGGAAGCTACAAAAACAGACAGGAAATTACAGGAAAGCAGATACCTCAAATTGAGGCGTTTCTTGGGCTGCAAACAGACGATAACCTTTGGCTATTCTACGAGGAATTTGCATATTGCTATCGGCGAAAAGCTGATTCGTATTATGACAATACAGATCCGACCTACATTGATGGGAATATCAAGCCAAAGAGTTTGAATTGCTCACTTCATAAGAAATGGTTTAGGCACGAACTGCCGGAAATATTTGCACAAATAGATTGCAATCAGAAATACAACTCACAGACCATCAAGGAGCTTGAGAACCAGGAAAAAGAGGTAGCCGAATACTATTCAGGTATAAGAGCCGGCAAGATTGTGATTACAGAGACCAATTTTCTCGACTATATGTCACCCATACAGCTTGAGACATTGGTCTTTCTTATTGCTTTGGTGTCAGGGCATGGCTGCAGAGGATATCGTGGCGGAACTCAGAAGGATTTTGATCTCACCGTTCTCATGCAAAATAGCAAAGCCCTATGGTTTACCCACCTACTGAGTGAATCCCTGCTGTTTCAGATAAAAAAGAAAAAGCAGGCATATGGTTTTACAGGAAGACATGGCGAGTATCTTGTGTATCTTGGCACTACCGACATAAAACAATTCTGGCTTGGGCAAGACTGGATCCTTGGTCAAGTAAAACAGTCTGCGCCGCAAGGATGTATTGACGTTAAAAAGTGGGTTAAAGAGCTTTTTTTTCAGGACGTATTTGATGTGTCTGGGTTGTGTTTGTAATTTGAGTACAGATTTCAGGCTTATGTCTTGATCTTTTTAGCTTTGGCAGCATGCATTACTAAGTCCAGCTCGCCCCAGATGATTTTATTTGTTCACCGTGATTCCGCGTTTTCAAGGAACACCCCTCGCGTTTCTATTTTTAACTCCCAATTATTCAGCGTCTTCACGATCAGAAGCTTTGTATTTCTGTCGACACCATCAAGCGTTACCCGCTCCAGTTTGTAATAAAAGTCCCAGTTCTGACCCTGCAGTTCTTCTTTGACCTGAATGGCGACCCAGATCTTTTTGCCGATGTGCTGGCGGACATTATCTGGAAACAGCGGAACAAGGTTAACTTTCGAGCCATTCACGGCTTCAAGGATAATCCTTCGATCCGTGTCCCGGAGCATTTTGAAGACCTCGACTACTCGTTGAAATTCTTCTTCCGTTATTATTACTGCGTCGCCGTTGGTGAGCTTCATCTCACGTTGGGCTGTATGATTATTTTGTTCCATGATCCCTCCAAATTGTTTTAATTGTGGTATGGTCGTTATTCTCTGTACTTCGAATCAAGACATTTAATTATGCGTCAATAGTTATACAACGCAGCATTGTTTGTTTTTTTCAATATCTAGGGTTTGACATTGCTCTCTGCCAGACAGAATCTAAACGCATGTCAAATCGTAAATCATCATGTCTTAATAATGCGTTGTTTGCCTTGTTCTCGAACTTGATCGTCCCTTTATTTGCAGTAGCTCTCGGAATCTGGATTTCTGCTGTCTATAGAGCAGACAATCCAATTCTCACACTAGATGTAGGAAACCAGCCGTCAAATAAGGGGTTTGGATTTATTATATCTAATCGGGGGTCGTCTCCCGCTGACGGGGTTTGTATTAGTTGGTCATATCTCGACAGCCTCTCGAAATTCACTAAGTCAGATGTTCAGGACAAGTATCCATACTTGGGAAGTGCGTTGCCTCCTATCCCATTAGTGAATCGAGGTAATCCGATTATTAAGACTGTTCTGCCAGCTATAAAAGCGGGAAGAAAATTTGATGCTCTTATTGCTGTCGTAGGACAAGAGGGCACTTTACCTTTTGCCCCTGCTGCCATGACTAATAGGAAATTCGTTTTTCTTACAGAGCGTGGATCTCCTTATGGTTTTAAAACCGCCTTGACTGATGAGGATCTGGCAAATATTCGCAAAATTAGGAACTGTATTAAAATTACTGGTGACTGTGAATGGAGGTATTCCTGTGAAAAATAGGCTTTTCTAATGCTAGCGTGCGGAAATGTTATGAAAGGATAACGCTTGGATGAGTAAAAATGAAAATAAAGTACTTCCGAAAACAGCGCCATGTTTCTTTTGCCAACGCCGTTTTCCTAAAGAACTACTCACCCGAGAGCATGTATTTGGTAAGTGGTTAATCGACAGAGGCAATCTAGCGAATGCAAAGTTGACCTTTCCGAATGGGACTTCAACCAAATACGGAAAACTTTGTGTACCTGCTTGTGTAAAATGCAACAACGTATTCGGAAGTCAGTTCGAGAATAATATAAAAAACATATTGGACACCTTTAATGCCTATCGACATGAACTAATAACAAATGATGTTTCTATTGATATGATGTATGGATTCGATGATTCTGCTAAAACAAGAATCACGCTTTGGCTCCAAAAAATATATTTTGGAATCTTGTACTTTGAGGCACATTTATTAAACGTACCCCCAAAAACAATCCAGCCTGCTAAAAAGGCTGTAAAGTCTTCAACCACCTTTCAACATACTTGTCGTTCTATTATTGAGGGGGTGGGATTTAATCTTGCCGCAACTCTTCTTGTATTTGATCTCCCCGATAATGACTTGGGGGCATTTGACTACTTCGATTCCTATGATCCGCCAGCTGTTGCACTGAAGATCGATAACAAGATGTTTTTTGTTGCCATTTCTGATGGTCAGCTGACAAATAATTATCTTAGTGGTGGTGGTCTAGAAAGCTTGCGTGCAGACATTCTTGCAAACCGTTTTGGCACTGTTTCGCACATCATGGCATTTGCTTACCCACTTGCGACAATGAAAAATTTGCCCGTCAGCCCAAAGTTTATTTATTCACATAACCAGATCACCAACATGTCGAACACAGGGCTAGGGCAGCCACCGATAATCAATTCAAAACATGTTATGGAAGATGCCTTCGTAATTTACCGGCAGATTTGCGATAGTCGAAAGATACCTAGCAAAGAAGGAACATAGGAACAAAACTGTCCAAAAAACTGTCCAAATAGCGTTTTCGATGAGCTTTTGAATTTAAAAATCCTGCGTGATAAGAAACAAAAAAGCCTTCCAAGTTTATAACTTGAAAGGCTTTTTATGGCGGAGAGATAGGGATTTGAACCCTAGAGACCGTTTCCGGTCTACACGCTTTCGAGGCGTGCTGTTTCAACCGCTCACACACCTCTCCGTTTTTTTGTATTTTCAATCAGATGCAAGTCTTTGTTTACACAATGATTATGAGTTTAACAAGTTTTTTGATTTTGCGCCGGGTTGCACGGAGTTGCGTCAATTTGCACCAAAAAGCACCCAAATGTGTGTCAATTTGTGTGTCAGTGAATGGTGGTGATTTCTTCGTGATTGCAGGGGAGTGGAGAGATATTTCTTTCTGACTGACCCGAAAATGTGTGCAAGTCGAACTCGCGCATCGCTTCCTGCTTTTTTTTCAGCGACAGGGCTTTTACGTAAATTTTGTGAACCTCGGCGTCGTGACCGAGAATATCAAGTGCCACTGCCCGCTCTACGCCGGATTCCGCCATGCGAGTTGCACACGTAACACGCAGGTCATGAAAGCGGCAGTCCACGCCGGCACGTTCTTTTGAGTTGACCCACCAGGTTCCAATAGAATCGCGCTTATCCGGGGTAACACTGCACTCTGCAAAGAGCGGATCAGTTGGCAGTTTGCCGACGCATAGGTTTGTTAACGGTTCCATCAGGTCGTCCGGGATTGGTACATCCCGCTTCTGGCGGTCTTTTGTGTATTCTGCTGGAAGATTGATGTACCGCGTGGTCAAGGTTATCCATCCACGCTGCATTTTTTTGACCTCTTGGTTGCGAAGCCCGCGATAACGGGCAAGCCGGTACTGAATGATGGCTGTCTCCGATCGAGATTCCAGTATGGCTTTTTCTAAAAGCTTTTCTTCCTCAAATGAAAGGCAGCGCCCTGCGTTTTTGTTTATTCCAACAGGTGTAGGAATCGCATGGAGAATAAAATACCAGTCCGGCTTTCGTACTGTTGTCCGAAATTCAGTTCACCAAATCAAATATAACCAGCCAATGCACGGCACAGACCTTGCTGTTTCGTGACGCGAGGAGATACTGAAATGATACCGATAATTCTATTTTGTGTTTTTGACCTTAGCCCCAACACGCCAGTCAACCGGCAACAGGTTCACATCCAGGTAACCAAGAAGGAATACAACACCATGAAATACGAAGACGGCAATGTAGCCAAACACCGTCAATGCAAGCGAGTGTATCGACGGAATGCTGATCTGGCGTGGTTTGAGGATGATGTCCAATAAATAAAAATGCGTCAGTATGCACTGCGTTCACAAGTTGTGATGGAATTAAGGCTGGTAATTAATGTATGCTCTATTCGGGAGAACGATTGGACACACTTGTAATCAATCATAAAGATGAATCGCTCGGAAGTGCCCCTGCTCAAATGAGCTCAGGGAAGTATGGCGCAGTTCATCTGGACTTATCAAAGTCAACATATGTCAGAAGTATAGCCCTTGTTCGCTGGCGGTGTCTGATTGATTTGGCTCAACAATTTAACTTACAGCTTACCATTACGCCCCCAGTCAACGTGGCTGCTTGTGATTATGCTGGAAGAATGGGGGTCTTTGACGGGACAACATACCAGTATCCGCACCATAAAAGATCTGCGGACACTTTTTTCCCGTTGATTCGGGTTGAAAATGACCGAAATGACAGACTGTATGATGAATGTCGTAAGATATTTTCATTATCAAAAGCAACGATGAATTATGTGGATCGGCTCGCAGATGCCTTTACAGAGTTGGCTGACAATATTTTCTATCATTCAGGAAAGACTGCAAACTCTGGTTGGGGCTATATACACGCTCAAGCTTATCCAAATGCTGGAAATATATATCTTGGTATTTCGGATGTGGGAGTCGGATTTTATGGCTCCTATGCGAGAACAAACCAGACCAGAAACAGAACCGAAGAGCAAATTATAGTTGATTCTTTTGAGGCTTTGGAGAGTTCGCTTAATCCGGCTCCAAAACAGGGGCATCGCGGATTGGGTTTGCATGAAGTTCATGAGTTTGTAAAAAAACATACAGGACGGGTTCATATACGCTCCGGGAAAGCATCAGTATCCGCAACGCAGGTTGGTATTTTTCCCGAGTCTCTTGGCTACAAAGCCGATGGAACCTGGATTGAAGTGAGGGTGCCAATATTATGATTACTATTCATTTGGGACAAGAAGGTCGTTTTTTGTCGGGGAGAAGCCGTGCCGGAGAAGTGGTCAACAAGGCTTGGGATCAAACTGCTTCGTCTCCTGTAACGATTGATTTTTCGGGGGTCGAATCATTTACCCAGTCTTTTATTTCGGAACTGTTGGTGCAGTTAAGCACAAAAGGTGTTTCGCTTGGAGCGGTTCGTTTTACTGGATTATCTAATGCTGAGCTTCTGGATAGAGCCAATCAGGAGTTACAAAGACAAGCAGCGTGAATCCAGCAGGTGTGTGTCAATTTGTGTGTCAGCCCAAAACCAGCCTGTGCAATCACTCGATAATACAAAATAAAATCAGTACCACTGCGGGCTTTCGAGGCGTGCTGTTTCAACCGCTCACACACCTCTCCATTTTCTTCTCTCAATCCAATATAGACTCAATAACTTAGGCGCTATTTGATTTCAAGTAGTTAGCCGTTTTAAGGGAGATTGCAAGATGTCTCGCAGCGCGTCTGGTTTTGGCCTGTTTTGGTGGAGTTTGGGTAGTTGTGTTCACAAAATGTTCACAAAACTCATCGGCAAAGCCAAGAAACTGAAGCGAGAGGGATTTGTAATAAAAAATACTTCATAATTTCTCCCTGAATGATGCAATAAATTTGATCATCTCATCAAATTCAGGGCGGTTACCGCAATAAATCTGGCTGTTTTCATAAGCGCGCTTGGTCGCGGCATATTGATTATGATCCGCCGAAAAAATCGGACTACTCCCGAACTTGAGATCAGCAGGAACGTGCTTGTTGTTGAACTGCTGGTCAAAGTGAGCAACGCTTTTCTTGATTTCAAGATGTTCTGCCGAGCCAAGACGCGCAGGTACGCCGTCGAGTTTAAGAAGAAAGTAAAGATCGTAGAAGTGCCGTTCCTTGTCTTGCAACCGCCCGTCGTAAAAGGCGCGGTGGAGCGAAAAAATCTTTTCTATAAGCGTCCGGAATGGATCGAGAACATTGATTGAAAATGCCGCGAGATTTGAAAATCCTTTACCAGCTTCAGGATTTTGCTTTTCGATGAACGTCGCGATGATTGACTGAATGCTGCGGCTTGATGCGGGCTCTGAGCCGCCCCTAAATCCCATCTCCATGCGTATGTAGGGTAAAACACCGCTGCTGTCTATTGCAGGATATTCAAGGCAAATGGTTTTGTGGTCATCAGAAGAAAAGTTGTCCGGATTTTTATCGTCAGGTTTCAGCCCGGGTATTTTGAGTGCAAGCGTTTCGGCAAGTTTCATTTGTTTACGTCGTTGTTTTTTCCCTATATCTGCATCGGTGAACAAAAGGTCGATGTCTTCTGAAAATCTATTGATGATGCCATACGCTTTTGAAAGTGAAGTACCGCCCTTGAATATCACATGCCCGTTCAGCCCGGACGTCTGAATTGCCAGGAGAATTTCTGTTACCCAATAATCTTTCGTAATAAAGGCTGTGGGAATACCGGTGGACGCATTGGCTACGTTGATCATGTCGTTGAAATCGTCGCGTTCATGCAGGTACTTCATTCGATGTTCCATTCTTTGGCATGTTTGAGTACAGCCAATACGCCAATCTTGAAAAGGGTGAGTTGATTGAGGCTTTTTTTAAGTGGTATGAGCATGTCTGGGGGAGTTCCGAGGTCCTGGCTGATAGCGCCCAGAAGCGCCCGAACTCGTGGAGGCTCATGCATGGCAAATCTGATGAGCCGTTTTGTCTCGATGTTGTTCTTTATGATGAAATCCATGATTTTTGCAATTGCAGTGTGTGGCGGACAATCCGGAATGTTCTTGATGTTTCGAAGCGTCTCCAGAATCCAGAACTCCTGATCGCTTGCATTTTTTAAATGCATTATGTTGCGCCTGATTGTCTTGGTTTTCTGGATATGATTCCGGGAAGGGGAGACGATTGTCAGTGTGGCAGGTACCTGTCTGGTGAGTCCGAGATTATAATACGCATGCAGTCCTCCGGTGAATTTGCTTGCAAACAATTTGTCGGCGACATCGCTTGCTTGTGGCATGGTTCTGCCAAGCGGAGTTTCTTTTCCGAAGAAATAGGTGCCCCGGTTGATTTTTGTAAGAACCCCTCTTTGTGAAAGACGCGTAAGCGTTTTGGCGACAGTGCGGGCAGGAAAGTCAGGAAAATCCTTGGGTCTCCAAAGACAACCCGGTCCGGCTTTTTCAATCCTGCGTCTTATTGCATGGGCTGTCTTTTGCTCCTGAAAGTGTTTTGGCATATAAGACAAGAATAGCTCATTGTTTCTATAATGTCTAGTAAATGGAGCCAAATAGTAGACATACGTCGAAAATATACCATAAAATTCAGTATGATGTAAATGCTGATGCGTTAAGGTTATATAGCTATTCATGGTGAATCTCTTTTGTCTTGAAGTCAATCATATTCACCACCTTCTCCATCACTGCTGTCTCCGTCGGTATAAAATGCAAACCCTCAGTGGCTCCCGCTTCATCAATCCCCGCCAGCCGGATGTATCGCTGCATGGTTTTCATGTCCTTCCAGCCTGCAATCTTCATGACAACGCTGGCCGGTACGCCGATTGAGATCAGTTGCGTGGCACAACACGCGCGAAGGGTATGAAAACGTACTGACGGCAGATGATTGGCCTGGCAAAACCCACGCAGAATCTGTGCCTGATATCCGGACTTCCAGTCCGAAAAATGGGGCAGGAGGTAGTCGTCCTGTTTCAGTTCTTCTATGTGGCCGGAGGCAGAGCACCACGGCTTTAGCCGTGGGTGAATGAACCCCGAGGCGGTACAATGCTGTCATGGAATATAAGACGACAGCACACA
>Ga0208375_1003230_pt1 | contig 14129 bp, 27 predicted proteins | sample RifOxyD1_FD_184038 | JGI IMG/M metagenome (GOLD analysis project Ga0208375, IMG submission 184038) | Soil microbial communities from Rifle, Colorado - Rifle Oxygen_injection D1 (SPAdes) | ecosystem: Environmental > Terrestrial > Deep subsurface > Rock core/Sediment | place: Rifle, Colorado... | reverse complement strand
CTTTGCAACACTTTTATTTGCATACTTCTATAATAAATATGATGATGCAAGCGTAGCAGTCGAGAGAGTGAGCAAGCGCATGAAACATAGCAATACTCACATCACAGTAAATCATTATATCGAGACAATGGAGCAGATCCAGGCAGAAAAATATATGCACTTAATGCCATTTGAGATCATAGAAAATATTACGCAATCAAGAATAACAGATTTTACATAAATACAGTGACATAGTAGCCAAAAGTAACTAAAAGTCACTTTATAGACGATAATACCATCAGCTGCAGCGGTCCAGATCCAGATCCAGGCCTATCTCCTGGTATTTCATATCTCGTCTATAGATTATGCCACTAACAATAAGAGAATTTAAGGACCGGTTTCCCGGCCCTGTTTCTTTGTCGTTGGGGTTTTCAAAGAATTTTAGCGTGAACAATGCTTTTTAGATTTCTCATTAAATAAGGTCATGGTCCTAGTGTTCGATTCTATAATCCGTTCCATTCTATACTGTAATCTAAACTTTTCATACAATAACACTGCAGTCCAAAGGCCCAACGGGCCATAGGATAATAAAACACTATTCACATCAATCATTTCTGCACCACTGGTTCCTGTTCTTTTGTCTTTAATTCTACATTGGAGAAGTAGAAGTCTAGTTTGGTGCATGCAGTAAATATGGCTACTGATGATGAGAACCACGCCGCAATCCCTGCTTCTAATGATTGTTTCAAATCTAGTGACGGTGTAAAAAACGCTGCCACACCTATTCCTAACCCTATCAAGACGGAAAAGAATAAGAATAGTTTTGTTTTATGATTATTCCACCATACATTCCAATCATGGCCTTCCCATGATCTAGACGGACTCATTGTTGTTTCGTTCATAAGTTTCACCTTGTTTATTTTTTTTAATATAATCGAGCGTTGCTCATTATAAAAATAATTTGACCTGTTACTGGCCTAGTCCAATTATTAACCTGAATTGTGGTATTTATTGATATGTTGCCTGCTCCTGTGAATATTAATGTATTATTCTCTAAGTTTGTCGGCGTGTTTAGTGTGCAGTTGTCTGATAGTGTAATATTCCAGTCACCAGAACCAGAGTAAGAACATGAGTTACTTGCTGATGCGGTAAAGTTTCCGACAGTTAAAGGCTGTGAAGGAGATAATATTTTACTATATGTATCAACGTTAGATGCTAGAACAGTAGTCGAGTTCTTTATATCATCGTATGGATTCCATTGTGTTTGACCGTTTCTTATTGTGAAATTCCAATTGTTTATAGTAAAATTCTTTGAACCAGTAAAATTTAAATATAATAATGGTAAGGCCCAACCAGTATCTGAAAATCTAATTGAATCAGTTTCATAAAAAGTTGCACTTGCACTCCCATTTATATAATATTCATAATATCCTGAAGGAACATTAGAGAAATTATTTAATGTAAAAGTATTATTTACTCCGCCCCTCCTAATATATATCGGCATTGTTACATTGTCGAATATGTTGTTGTATATGTTTGCATTCTTTGTAACACTCTCGTCTGTTTCACTTGAATTATAGTTTAATATTATTCCCATATGAGATGTTGCGAATGTGATGTTTGAGAATCTATTATTATATACTGAAACATTATCAGTATGCGCTAAGTGAACTCCCATATCATCATAGTTTCCTGCACCCACACCAGGATGTAAATCATGAATATCATTTTCATATATTCTTATATTACTGACCCAACAAGCAGCGTTTATCTTTACACCAGTTGTTACATTATATATATGATTATTATATACTTCACCATAATTAGGACATCTCGATGCACCGCCACCAATATATACTCCATGCGAACCTATAGACCGCCCATTCTCCCAAAAATGCAACCCATTATCAGCAAAGATGTTATCGTGTATGAAAAACCTGTTATGACTTTCAATAAATATACTAGCCAAGCCACCACTTTGCAATATCGTATTATTGTAAATATAAATGTCCTCACTCATTGTTACACCTGTATAATCAGCAATATACATACCCTCAGCCCAACCAGAAATAATACAATTCTTTATTGTAATATTGTTTATATCAGGATTTGCAGCATTAGTTTTCAAAATTATTCCAGCAGACCAATTAATAGGAGTCTGTTGCAATAATGTCGCACCATTACAATCCAAAACCATATTATCAGAAATATTGAGCATAATAGCATTACTCGTCGAAAAGTCATACACCCCATTACACAATACAGTATCACTAGAATAATAATTAGTACTTGATAAAGACGGAATAGTACATCCGCCCGTGTATCCTTCATCATATATACTGGACTTTTCTGCAATGGTCAAGGCCCTATCCCATATCTTAATTTGAGTAATTCTACCTTGATAAGCAAAGCTTCCAGATGGGGATGCTCCTATGCCCATTCCTGTACCACCACCATTACTTGAACCAGTAGTTCCAGTAGATGTTGCATTGTTTAAATATCCAAACATCGTTCCATTATATATCAAGAACAAATTATGCCAGGTATTATTACTTACACCAGTCCATGATATTGATTGCAAATAAGTATTTCCATCTACGCCAAGATGAGAAACTCTCAAAACACCAGCTGATAACGTAGCCGTAAATCTATCAGTAGTATTAGATGCAAACCACCAAACAGTATCGGTGACATTGGCGCTAACATTAAACCATATACTAACAGTAAAATTCTTAGCGCCAGAAACATTATTCACTTGAGAAGTATTGGCAGTCAAATAATTTGTATTGTTGAAATAAAAAGAATTATTGTCAATACCTACATTACCGACATTACTTAGAGCAGTTCCAGTAACAAGATCATTCAAAGAATTACCACCCCAAAAATGATTATAATCAGTCGGAGCAACAGCTATTGTTAAACTAGTTAAAAGAATAATTCCGAAAAATAACAATATTAAATGTTTCATCTTACCCAGAACATACCAGCCCACCAGAAACATAATGTTGACAATTTATGTTTGTAATATTTCCGCCGTTCAAGTCTATATTACCTCCAAGTAATGTTATGCCTGTCGCATTTATTATTTTATAATATCCCTGTAAGTTCACATCGCCTTTAGGAGTGAATGCTATTGCAAGAACAGATCCGACAAGCAAGACTGCAACAAATATTAATAATATTATTTTCTTTTTCATCGTTCCACCACCATTATGACGTCTGAGTCGTCTATAACTACATTAACCATTACGAAGTTTGAACCAGTTATTTCATATTCATTGTCTGAATCTGCAGCGACTCCCCTAAATAATGGTCTGCCGCCTACAAATAGTATTGTGTTTACCGCAATTGCTCTAGTGTGTGTTAATGTTTTTGTAGGATTGGATCCTGTAAAATCTGTGCCGTGATATATTGTTGGAGACAATGGATTATCAACTGATGATGTGGTAGTTCTTACTTTGATTATAAACACGACTTCATAGTATGCAGGCAGGCTCGATTCATATTCAGTATATGCGGGAACTACATCATTATCTTGTGTTCCTCCGACATCTCCATCTCCGCTAGTTATTGCGTGCCTGTGTGTATCGCTTCCTCCTGTTGTTCCTGATGTTGATGATCCCCTAAGAAATCTTTTAGTAACATTCAAATTAGGCATTGTAAGGCCATTTAGTGGAGAGTCTGCATCGCTTAATACTTGACCATTACATTCAACCCAGCCGTCAGGTATTAGTGAACTATCGAGTGTTTTTGCCCACGATAGAATTGTTTTTATTGGTAATTCAGAAAGAGATAATGCGGTAGGATCTACATATATCTCTCCGCTTCCATTAAGCTTTATTGTCGAGCCGTCTATGTTTGATAAATTGCTATTTCCAAAAGGCATGTTATTCTCCTCTAAAAGTATTTTTTGAATGAATCAAGATATTTGACTGCATTCTTTGTGGCCTGCGCTGTTGCTGCTTTCTTTACTTCTTGTGATTGTGGACTTGTTGCAGTGACTACATTTCCTGATTTATCTATTGGGGTGTTTGCGATCTTGTTTGCTCCGGCAATGTTTAATGATACCCCACCGGTTGCTCCTCCTGATTTCTTTTGTGCAAATGCTGCAGTTAAAACGTCGCTTGCGCTCAATTGTAATTGTGATTGTGTTGGAGTATAATCTCCTCTAGCCATTGCTATTGCTAAACTAGAATTTCTTGATATCCCTCCTCCTGTTCCCGTATCTTTGGATCCGTCATCTGTGGATTTTTGGTCTGTGGATCCATAATCTGTTGGGTGTCCTCGACCATCATTAAATATATTTATACTGCTACCTCCACCGCCTGATCCATCTGATGCATCTTTGCTAAAATACCATGCAGCGCCAATGGCTGTTAATCCTCCAATTATTAATATAACGTCCTCTGATTTCATATTGCAACCCCCGATCTATTGTGAATCACTCCTAATCTTTCGCCTATATCTATTGCTGGAGTTAATCCTAGACCGAATAGTGAAAATGATGATCCTGAAGCAATTGATGCTACCCTAGCTGCAGGCGTTGCCGCTGCAGGGATCCCTTTAGCATCTATAACTATCTGTTTTATTGTTGGATAAAACCATTTTGTTAATGCTCCAACACCGACTATTCCGCCGGTTGTTACTGCAGCGATCCCTAATGCGCTTGTTTTACCGCCTTGTCCAGCTAATGCTTTTAATTGATCATTTGTTGCTTGTGTCGTGGTCGTGAATATTCCGCCGACTTCACTTATCGCGTTTGATGTTTGATCTGCAATTGTCTTGACGGTGTTTGATGCTGCGCCTGCTGCATCAGATATTGGCTTGGTGAGTTTGAATACTACATATGCTCCGGCTGCTATAATTCCAATTGCTATTAAGATCTCTGCGTTCTTGTTCATTTAGCCCCCAAAAACTTATTTCTTAATTGTTCAAACTCATTTTTTGTTAATCGCATTCCTAGAATTGCTACTTGCATATTTCCTGATCCGCTTGATACTCTAGAATTTACAATTATTTTCTGTCCAGGCTCGACGTATACGAACATTTTATCCCCGTTGAAATCGAATGTGTAATTGTTTATCAATTGCAATTCGTTCTGTGGACTGTTCTGATTAGTTATATTCTCGCCATTTATCTCTATCTGCATATACCCATTGCCTAAGAATGTGCTATCCCCTGATATTGAAATCTCTGATATCAATAAATATTCTTGATCTTTTGCTTTCACAGAATATGTCGGGCTAGTATACGAATAGTCTGTATTTGACACGGCAGTCAAACTACTAAGTTCAGTAAGTGGTCTCATGTTTTACACCTCGAAAATAAATTTATTCAGAAGCTACGTTGTAGCCTCTGGGTGGCTACTTACTGCGGACCTATTAGGAATATGTCCATAGTGTCGGTGCTTGACGTGTTACAAGTGAATTGTGTAGCTGACGATATGTAAAATGATGCTACAGGCAATACGAATTGGTTTGTCACGTGTCCGGACACTAATAGTGCATTGTCTTTTCCCTTGAGTTGATTTACTGTCACGTTGTCAAGTTCCTTATTACCATCTGCAGTAAAGCCGAAATAATTGTAAACTGTCTCGTCGGTAACTCTCATTGCCAAATTATATACCGATATTTGTGATGGCAATTGTGAACTTAAGTTGTTGTCTCCACTTGCAATTGACAAATGCAATTTCTGGATCTTTTCAGTGACTGCCTTTTGTGTAGCGTCTGCATACCAGAATATTACTTTCAATGTTATTGTAGCTGCAGTAAGTCCTGATGTTGCAAGTGCTGCAAGAGTATTCAATGTGACTGTCAATTTTACTTCTTGATCAGATCGCTCAATGTTTAATGGTAGATCAAATTGTGTTGCTGCTGCATCTGCTACACTTGGATCTGTGACTGTTCTTCCAATGCTTCTTATTCTAGTAAGCATTGCAATATCGTTCCCGTTGATATTGTTTAGAATTTTCTTTCCATCTTTTGTTTCAAGACTCACATTATATATTGCAGTGCTTAAAGCGTTAGGGCCTGATATCGTTCCTGTAGTTGCTACGCTGATGTCGAATTCAACACTTGAAATATCAGCACCATAAGAAGGGATTGTGACCGTAGTCTGACTTTGTGTTGATGCAGTCAATGCAACTGACAATTCTTGTGCTACATGATTTTTTAAAGGGTTTCTTGCCATTTCTCATATTCTCCTTCGACAATTTTTCAATGCCGAAATATTTTTTTTTGCATAGTATCATCTAGAAAGCTTGTGCCATCTAGAACTGACAATAAAAAAAATGTGGGCTTATTGCAGCCCTTTCATTGTATCTACACTATCTTGTAGACGAATTTGTTGAACAGATAAACTGCAGCAACCGAAACAACTGCTATTAACAACATAGATTTCCATTTCATATAAAATCACCTTCCTAAGCTGTCTATAATCGACAATTCATAAATATGTAACGTCCTAAACCATACAATATCAGCCATTCATCAACGTTAGAGAGTAATCCAGTTTATGATGAAAATATGCCCTAGATTGTGTTAGAATGATACAAAAAGGCCCTTATAGAATGAGTTTATAGATGTGTATTTTTCCTTCAAAGTCTGCATCATTAAAAACTGCATAATGATATGGTAATAATTCTAGAATCGTATTTGCAGGGATCCCTGCAACTGCTTCTGCATCTGACGGTGAATTGTGTCTGAATGATATTGTGACGCTTGTTTGTGTTAATACGTCATTGTGAACGTTTGCCGGTCTTTGACTGATGCTCATTACCCCAATATAGTGCGGGTCTCCTTCTGCAACGGTTATTATAGTGTTGAAGTGTGTGGGGATTTTATGTTTTGTAGCGAATTTATGCACTTCCTCAACAACAAACAGTATATGTCTTAAGTGTGTATAGATCCATTCGCACACTGTGTTGAAATGGTCTATATCTAACGTGTTAGGTTGATAAATCAATCTAGAGCAACCATTTTTCACCGCTAGATCCAACTCTGATATGTTATGAATAATAGCCCCTAATGTTCCATACTGTCTTTTAACATCATAAACTATGTAGTTCCTGTATGTCGGGAGTAGTTTCTTAACCAGTGATGTCTTGCCGCTCTGTGTCTTTCCTGTCACAAATATCCGTTTGTTCGGTGCTATCTTCATATGCTGCCAATACCTCATCTAAATGCATATCTGTTACTGATAATAGATCATATAGTCCTTTAGGATCCTCATCAATTTTCTTTCTAGCTTCCTTAAATACGAAGCGTAGAATTCCAATGAACATGGCTATTTTCGGATTCTTTTTATCATCTGATGCTTCTGATTCTAATAATGCTATCTTCTCTAATACTTTTTGTTTAAATTCTTCATTTGTCACTTGATTCACCGCCTTCTTTCTTTATTGCTTGAACTACAAGTCCAGTCTCTAAAGCTATTCCAACAACGCAGATCCCATATGATATTTCAAGGCCATATTTTTCTAAAAGTCCTGATTGATCATACTTTTTTAATAATCTGCCGCCGAATTTGTTTATTGTTGCTAGACTATTATCCTTAACTAGATCAACCCTGCCCTTTGTTGCATGCTTAACTATCCGTGCTATAGTTTCATGAAATGCAGCTGCTACTTCTTGCAATTCTTCAATCGTGAATTCTGACATTACAGAATCATTGATCTTAGTATTCTTTGATTGATCAGTAGCAGTTATCAGCACCTCACTTGTTGATGGTGCTGATACTTGCATTTCCTGTTGTTGATCTATTTCAAGACTGTCAATGGTCGGCTTTTTCTCCTCTGGAATTGTATCTATTGTTTTCTTGTATTCATTCCATGCAGCGTTCAACTCTTTTATATTGAACTTTTTGCCCTTGCCTAACTTTTGGACGTAGTCTTTTTTGAATTCTCTATAATTCATTTTCAGTCATCCCCGAATAGGTCTAGATCATCATCGTCCTCTTCTACTGCAGTTGTTTCTTCTTCTCTTGGTTTCTCTTCTATCTTGTTTGGTTTGTTCATTTCGTCCTCCTGTGCTTCTGGCACTTTTTCTTTTTTGAATGGCTTACTTGTAGTGAATTCTTTTATGATATTCAATCGTCTTGATCCACAGTGTGTGCATCTAGGCTTCTTGCTCTGACTTGCCTGTTCATATCCACAGTATACGCATTGATATTTTATCCATTCTTTTTTTTCTTCCATGATTCTCGAACCTCTCGAATTAATATTTTTAAAGTCCTCGTCCCTATTTTCACATTAACTTTTTCTCCTCTAGGACTATTGATATTTTGTGTTAATCGCAATAATTCATCAATATATGGCAAGTGTCTACAATCAGTGCAGATCAATATTCCAGATCTTAAGTATACCCTGTTTGTCTCGTTGCATATATCACACTTATTCATTCTTTTCTTCCAGGAGCGGACATTTGCAAGTGTCCTTGTATCTATTGTGACAACGCCATCGTGGGCGACCTGAAAACACATCTACTAATCCCGTCATCGTCATATTTTTGTGATTTCTCTTTTTTCCGCAATAAATGCACGTGTGCCTTTTCATTCGTCCTCATTCTCACGCTTCATAACAATCATCACAATCCCTTTCTTCATCACACGGTTTATTCATTATTCTTATTGCACGAGCATCTAAAAAAGATGCACGCCAATTTATTTTTTTACAAAAATAATCCCATTCTTCATTTGTGAATATTTTCATTTTTCCTCATTTCTTCCAAGCTCTAGATCAAACTCTACTTTTCCGAGCATTGCTGATTCTCCGGCAATATGTAATTTTCCCGATTCTAAACTCTTAAATTTATTATATAATTTTTCTAGATTGTCTTTGATTGCTGCAGCTTCTTTTTTTGTGTCTTCAATATTTCTGTTAAGTTTAGAGATCTCCAAATATGCAAGATACATCTTCTGTCCTACTTTACTAAAAACTATCGCAAGACCAATTTCTATAATAGCCAACACTGCAACAACATAAATCAATGGATCATCCATTTATACCACTCCTAGTCAAATTATTAAAGCATGAAAAACACATATATTCGCAATCATCAGGCACGTGTTGCGTATCTCTGATTAATGGCTTCCCACACCTACACATCACTATTTTTATTGCCATTTTAGTAATACCCCACATCAACAGTTTCTCCTGTTGCGATTTGTTTTTTTTGTTTGCTCCATGCTTTTTGTCTGCATGGATAACATACAGGCCCGATCTTCCCATCTAGCTCATAAGATCGAACTAATTTACACTGCGAATTAAACAATCCACATTCAACACACTTCTCACGACGAGTATAATCAGTCATTTTTTTAATCCCCTACTTTTATGATCTCTACAAACAGGGCATATCTCACAAAAAAAATATACTGGTATCCCGTGTTCTTCACAGTGATTCATGGTTTTCCCTCCTGACATTTTTTTTCCCAATGATCCCAACATAAATTCTTGCCGAGATAAATTATATCAACAGATCCTCTACAATGTGGCATATCACACTGCTTCATTGTCTCTCTCCTGACGCTTTTTTTTCAATTCTTTAATTTCATCGTCTATTTCATTCATTCTTATTACTATGGCACGTTTTTCATCCATCAATCTATCGACGGGGTTTCTTAAATATTGTTTTCCCAATTCACATATTAGATTGCTTACTGTAGTGTTGCCTTTTTTTGCTGCAAGTTTGTATGTGTTTAGTGCTACTGCATCAAACATTACATTTACTCTAGTTTTTTTTGCGTTTGACATATTGTATTTCATTTGTGCTTCCTCTAAAATTGGTGTGGGTGTGTATACACACCTTTTTTTATTGGTGTGTAGGTATACGATTTTTACGATTTTTACGATTTTTATAACGCACTTATAATAGGTAAAATAAATATCATATATTAAAAAAATAATTTGATTAAATTATTTTAGCAGTTAAGCCCTTTTTGTATACCTCAACAAGCGAAAATATAGGTGTGGGTGTGTATACACACCTTTTTGTGTGTATAGTTATACACACCTTTTTGTGTGTATAGTTATACACACCTTTTTTGTGCTCACATTAATACCTCTGTGATTTTGTATTGTTCTGAATTAATCTTTAAAAAGAAGTCATATTGATACCATTTATTGTCTTGCGGCTCGCAGATCCATAACTCCGTTTTTTCATTGATCATTACGTTGAATGCGTGTGTTTTACTCCGTGCATAACCGAATGCAAAAGAATAAAGGCCCTCGCTCCAATATCCTAATAATGCTAATGAGAAATTGTCGCAGTCATGATTCTCCTCGATCCATTTCCTATATTGAACGCCTGATGCTTCAACATAAACTTTTGCATCGTCTACCGTGCATATATTAAAATAATTATCAGAAAGATTTGCTTTGATATTATATTTTTTGAAGATTGCATTAACCGAAGCGTATGATAATGCGCCCTGGCTGATTGGCTCTTTTTCATTAGTCTTATTCAATAAATTAATAATCTGATTTTTCAAACCAGATATCTCTTGATCCTTTTTTTCTCGAAGATCCTTTAAGTCCATAGTTTGTTGATTAATGACGATGTCACGTTGTCGCAAAGAATTATCCATGACGGAAATCTGATCCATGAATGGCTGATTGTCGGATTGTTGAATAGACTGCCATAAAGTCTTGAATGGATTAATCATCAGAAACCACCCCCAATAGTTCCTGATGTTTGGCGATTCTCTCGAGAGTAGAAAGAAAACACATCAAAAAAAATTTGCTCAATCTCAACCATATCTGCATTAGTCCCTAGATACATTAGAATCACCTTCCGATTTTTTTGTAAAAGAATTAAGATCTTTTTTTTCATAGTATGCGTTTTTCACAAAATCATTGAATGGTTGAGAAAATCCTGATTTTTTATATGATTCTACTTCGTCTCTGTGGAACCAGACTGCAACATGATTTTTTGCCATAATATCACCTGACTTTTTTGTAACAATAAATACTCTTTGTAACAAGAAATATTTAAATATTCCGTTTTATAGCCAAATCTAGAACAAAAATTATAACAACATTTATATATAAGCTATCCTTATCTAGATAAAATGGCACCTAAAAAACAACAACAAATAAAATTGAACTTAGATAAGGTAGATAGAAAGCTAGTGGCACAAATTAAAGCAATGAAGCCTGAATACGCATCTCTAGAGTTGTATCAAGTGGCTAAGATGGAATTGAGAAATAGACTATTGGAACAAGCAAAAAAAGACACCCCTGAGTTGCACGAACTCAGAGAATATAAGGCCGCCCTGATGGAAACACAGAATAAAGTAGATACATTGCTCAAACAAAAGATAGCTGAAACTATGAATCCGAAAAACGCCGTGGCCCGGATTTGAACCGGGAAACCTTGCGGAACAAGCTTTATGGTATTAATTCCAGGCTTGCGCAGTACCAGATTGTGCCACCACGGCATATAATAGAAGAAAAAAGAGTGATTTTTAAATCTTTCCGAAAAAATTAAAAACTAGCAGCAAAAGAGTATAGTGTGAGTAATAATATGATAGCTTTAGGTGTGAAAAAGCCAAAACCAGACAGATATCTTGACAGTAAATTGATAGAAGAATTGGATACTATTAAACCAACAAACGGATGTCATAAAAATTATCATCATGTCGTTTTTGCTGATTATAAAATCAGTAATGACAGCTCGTTTTTCGATTTGTTGCCAGGTATATGCAGTTGCGGCATATATTGGAAGACATTAGCAAACAACGATTATTCTAAACTCAAAGAATTTTATATTAGAACTGGAAAAATTCCTCCTAACTGATTAGAACCTATTCATATTAAGATAACTTCTTATCTCGTTCTCGACTTCAGTACAATCCCTTATGACTTCTCCATCATAATTGCTTGTGTATATCCTGTAGATGAATTTATCAAATACGTTTTTTATGAAATAGAATGTAGCGCGGGTTTCCCACTTATTTTCATAGTCTGTGACAACGTACGCATCAAAATAGAATTCTGCACGGCCTTTGTTCATCTTGAATTTCATGCCGTCCTTATCTAAGTCTATTTCTGTCAATTTTGAGAATATCATAAATAGTCTTATATCAAGTCTTGCGTAATCTGAGACTTTCTTGTATGGTATTATCTCAAGGATTATCTGTTTCTCACTCTGGGATACATCTTCCCAATTCTTTATCTCTTGTTTCTCATATCCATGATCCTTGAACCATTTATCAACAAGACGATATAACTCCTTAAGGTTAAATACACCCTCGTATGAGAGACTCTTTCCGTCAATTAATGTCTTTATCTCTGCCATTTTTCATATATTTTCCTATTTTTATATCATATTTTATATCATAATTAGTTCTGATACGCGTTCGTACCTGAATAAAGTTCTAGGTATTTTTTAATTTTGTGATGTAAATCGTACATATTGTAAGTTAATGCATCTGCAAATTTGATTCTCCAATCCCAATAAATAACTTTGTTCTGATAAAATTCTCCTAATTTTTTAGCAAATGCCCCTTTTCCGGCGAATTTTTTTGAATAATCAAGTTCAAGCTTGACATCAAGCTTTATTTCCATCCTCGACTTAGTCATCTTCATCTTTTTTCCTTCTTTTATGACTTCAACTTCTGAAAAATCCCATAAATGAAATTTTATCTCTACATACTCCATAACATATTCTGTAACCTTCTTTTCAGCCCACCATTCAATCTCTAGTTCGTTTCCGAATGGTGTAAATACCTTATCTTTGTATCTATTTTCATGAAACGTGAATCTCTTGTTTATTAGCCATGCATGCATCATTCTATATAATCCTTCAAAATCAAAAACTCCGGTATATCTTATTATTATAGGATCACTTTCCAGAACACTAAACGCATCTTTTATAGTCATATTCAACTTTAAAGAAACTGGTATTTAAATATTACGTTAGTGAAATGGCATATTATGGATAGAAAATGACTATAAATAGAAAATGACTACGGATATGCCTACAAATAGAAATAATCTAATAATTGTTTAATTAACCACAATAACGGGCCTATAAGAAAAAATATATAAATATACGTAACAAAATAGTTTTATGAGGTGCTTTAAATGAAAAATAAAGAGAATTTTGTTCTATTGATAATCTTAGGCACAGTCGCTTTAGTTGGGATATTATTAATGATTAATAGTGCTGGAACGCGAGACAATGCTGGATTAGCATATGCTGCCGATGGCGTAAATCTAGACATGACTTCTGGAGAAGAACACATAATATATGGTAATCAAGTAACTTTAGAATATGTAGATGGTGAAACAACAGCATTGAATATCGATGGAGTTCTAGTGAAAGTACCTAATGGAGAGAAAGTAACATATAAAGATATTGGAGTATTTTCATATGGTGGAGAAGAAGTAGATAAAGTTAACCAAATGTATACTGCAACTGTTGATTTTTATAGATAAATTTTATGTTTAAATATGAATTTGATAGAAAATAAAAATTTAATAGAAATTAAAATATAAGAAAACAATAATAAAATTAGTTATTCTTTTTATTTTATTCTTAATGCATCAAGATTTCTTGGAGCGATAGTCTCGACCTTATATTGATTATGTATGCTTGAAGCAAAGTTTAAAGCTCTGGAGTTCTCTCCATGATTTATCAAAATCTTTTTTGGACGCGGATTTAATCTTGCGACAAAGTTCATCAATTCTTTCCTATCGCTATGTCCAGTGATTTCTAATTTTACAATCTCCATTTTTACACTTACAACTTCATTCTTTGACCCATTTCTGAAAACGAACTCTCTTTCTCCACGCTGAACTCTAGAACCAAGTGATCCTTCTGCTTGATATGAAGTGAACACTAATGAATTCTTTTCATTATCTGCTAATGCTTTAAAGTATTGTACTGATGGGCCGCCTACAAGCATTCCAGATGTTGCAAGAATTACACATGATTCTGACTCCTCTATCAATTGCGTCCTCTCCTTTGCACTGCCTACTCTCTTTAAGTTTGGCATAAGGAATGGATTATTATCTTTCGTAAATATCTGTTGCCGAACTTCACTATTGAAATATTCTGGATATGCAGTATGTATTGCTGTTATATCCCACACCATTCCATCAATATAAATTGGTACTTCTTGCATCTTTTTTTCTCTTATTAAACGCT
>Ga0208375_1003228_pt1 | contig 14140 bp, 20 predicted proteins | sample RifOxyD1_FD_184038 | JGI IMG/M metagenome (GOLD analysis project Ga0208375, IMG submission 184038) | Soil microbial communities from Rifle, Colorado - Rifle Oxygen_injection D1 (SPAdes) | ecosystem: Environmental > Terrestrial > Deep subsurface > Rock core/Sediment | place: Rifle, Colorado... | reverse complement strand
GCAATTTTCGTATACCAATCCGACCACCTTGAGATCAGACAAAAAATTCAGGTAAAGATCGAAAGCAAAATTGTAGAAACAACTGTAGGCAGACTTCTTTTTAATGAGGTTTTACCGGAAAATTTTGATTTCATTAACGAAGCAGTCACATCTTCCATAATTAAATCTCTATTTGTTAAGGCCTACGCTACGGTTTCTAGGGAAAGGGTGGTTCAGTTGGTTGACGATATCAAGGACTTGGGATTTTTTGGAGGAACCATATCCGGAATTTCATTCGGAATTTTTGACGCAAAACTATATCCTTCCAAGGCAAAAGTTCTTGAGGAGGCGGACGACAAAGTATCCGAAATAGAGGAAAATTTCAACCAGGGTTTAATAACGGCTGAGGAAAAAAGACGCCTTACCCAAGAAGTATGGATAGATGTTACTGAGGAATTGGCAGACAAAACATGGGCGGAAATGGAACCGACTAACCCGATTCGGGTAGTTATTGACGCTAAGGTTGGAAGAGCCTCAAGGGACCAAGTTAAACAGCTTTCCGCAATTCGCGGCCTGGTAGTTGATCCTATGGGTAAAATCGTTGAACTTCCTATTAAAAGTAATTTCAGGGAAGGCCTTTCAGCTTTTGAATATGTAACTTCTTCCAGAGGATCGAGAAAAGGACTAACGGATACCGCCATTAAAACAGCTGATGCCGGATACTTAACCAGAAGATTGGTTGACGTTGCCCATGACGTAATAGTCAGATTGGAAGATTGTGGGACCAAAGAAGGTTATGAAATTAAGAAAGTGGCTAGACCCTTTGGAAGGTTTGCTGCTCAAGATGTTATCAATCCTAAAGGAAAGAAAGTTCTTGCATCTTCCGGGGAGATTATTGATGAGGCAACCGCCAAGAAAATAGACGATGCCGGAGTTACTTCTGTTTTTGTGCGTTCACCACTCACCTGTGCGGCCAGGTACGGAATGTGTGCAAAATGTTACGGCTGGGATCTTGGGACAAAGAGTTTGGTTGAGGTCGGAATGCCCGTGGGAGTCGTGGCAGCTCAGTCTATCGGGGAGCCGGGAACCCAACTTACTCTTAAAACCAAACATGCGGCCGGCGTGGTTGGAGCAATTGACGTTACGCAGGGTCTTCCCAGGGTGGAAGAATTAGTCGAAGCAAGATTACCTAAAGTTGTCTCGGCTCTCTCCGAGATTACAGGCAAGGCACGCATTAAGGAATCGGATGAAGGTTGGAAGATTACAATTACGTCTAAAGGAACTCCCAAGGATGAAAAAGAATACATTGTTCCCAAGACACTTGAGTTGGCAATTAAGGACGATTCCATGGTTGAAGCCGGTGAAGCCTTGGCTAAAGGATCACTTGACATCAAAGACATACTTTCGATTAAAGGGTTAAGGGCGGCTCAGGAATATTTGGTTACGGAAATACAGAAAGTTTATGAATCGCAGGGCATTCCTATTAACGACAGGCATTTTGAGGTTATTGCCCGAAAGATGAGTGATGAGGTTAGATTAGTCACAACCGGTGATACGCCATTTTTGCCGGGGGAATTGGCAAGCCGTGTGAGTTTTGAAGAGGAAAACGATAAAGTCTTGGCGGCCGGAGGAGAACCGGCAAGCGCTCAACAGGTGGTGTTGGGTATAACAAGGCGTGCTCTTTATACCGACAGCTGGCTTTCGGCAGCTTCATTTGAGCAGACTACGGATGTTCTTACGGAAGCCTCACTTCTTGGACGAGAGGATAAACTTGTAGGACTAAAAGAAAACGTTATAATTGGGAGACTGATTCCGGTTACCCCGGAAAGAGCAGAAATGCCACAAGGATAACATGCCAACTATTAACCAACTGGTTAGAAAAGGCAGAAAACGAGTTGTCAAAAAGACAAAAACCACAGCTTTAAAGCGTTGGTTTAACGCCAAAGACAGAAAGTTTTCTGAAAGCCACTCTTCTTTTAAGAGAGGGGTTGTGCTGGCTGTAAGAACAATGACACCCAAAAAACCAAATTCGGCTCTTAGAAAAGTGGCCCGTGTCAGACTTTCCAACAAACAGGAAATTACGGCTTACATTCCGGGAGAGGGACATGAACTGGCCGAGCACTCGATTGTAATGGTGCGCGGCGGACGTGTTAAAGATTTACCTGGAGTAAAATACCACATCGTCAGAGGTAAATACGATACAACGGGAGTAGCAGGCAGACAAGCAGGCAGAAGCAAGTACGGATCCAAGAAAGGACAGGCAGTAAAGACCGCCTAAAAAACAACATGGCAAGAAAAGGAACAGTAAAACCAAAAACAATTCCGGCAGATCCTATTTATGGGAGCCGTCTTTTAACCAAACTTGTCAACAAAAGTATGCGTGACGGGAAAAAATCGGTGGCAAGAACTCAGGTTTACGAAGCCTTTGCAATTATTAAGGAAAAATCGGGAAGCGATCCTTTAAAGGTTTTTAACCAGGCTTTGGGAAATATAAAGCCAAATATGGAGGTTCGTGCCAGACGCATCGGCGGAGCAGCTTATCAAGTTCCGGCTCCGGTCAGAGGAACCCGAAGTGAATCCTTAGCCATTAGGTGGTTGGTGGCTGCAGCCAACGCCAGATCAAACTCCGAATTTCATTCCTACGGCAAAAAACTGGCAGCAGAAATAATGGATGCGGCAAAAAGCGAGGGAGCGGCCGTCAAGAAAAGAACCGACATGGAAAGAGTGGCCGAGGCTAATAAAGCTTTCGCCCACTTTAGATGGTAAGGGTTTCCGTGTTTACGGAATGGTGAAGATTGAAGTTTCTTCTTTCTGAAAGACCAATAAAAAGCTAAACTATTTAACTATGGCAGAAGTAGCAAAGAAAAAAGCAGCTATTGTGACTACAGCGACTAAAGATCGTAATGTTTCCTATGAAAAAATACGAAATATAGGTATTATTGCTCATATTGACGCGGGTAAAACCACAACCACGGAAAGACTTCTTTTTGAAACAGGAAGAACGTATAAATTAGGGTCTGTGGATGAAGGAACCACGGTAACAGACTGGATGGCACAAGAACGCGAACGAGGAATTACTATTGTTTCGGCAGCCATCACCACTTTTTGGGATTTAAAAAAAACCACATCAGTGGAAAAGGGGCACTATCGAATTAACATTATAGACACTCCGGGCCACATTGATTTTACTGCCGAAGTTGAGCGTTCCTTAAGGGTTTTGGACGGAGCGGTGATGGTTTTTGACGGAAGAACAGGAGTTGAATCACAAAGTGAAACTGTATGGAGACAAGCCGATAGATACAACGTTCCCAGAATTTGTGTTTTAAACAAATTAAACCTAATTGGAGCCAATTTTGATGAATCTATAACATCAATCCATGAAAGGTTGGGAGCAAACGCGGCTCCGGTAATTATTCCTATTGGCCAGGAACACGAACACAGGGGAGTGGTGGACCTAATCAGAATGAAAGCCTTTACATATAAAGACATATCCGATCACGAACTAACTGTTGAAGAGATTCCGGCGGATCTGGTGGAAAGTGCCAAAAAATACAGGCAGGAACTTTTGGAAAGAGCCTGTGAATATGACGACGAAGCTCTTTCACTATTTTTAGAAGGAAAGGAAATTGATGAACCAATTCTTAAAAGAGCAATACGTAAAGGTGTGATTTCAGGAAAGTTTTTCCCGATTTTTGGGGGAGACAACAGAACCGCGGAGGCCCAACTTATTTTGGACGGTGTTGTTGAGTTTTTGCCATCCCCTTTGGACCTTCCTCCTGTTGAAGGAGTGGACCCAAAAACAGGTGAAAAAGCTTCTCGAGAAAGAAAAAATGAAGCGCCGTTTAGTGCCTTAGCCTTCAAAGTTATGACAGACCCCCATGTGGGGCGACTTGTTTACGTCAGAATTTATTCCGGAACTCTTTCCGCAGGGCTGCAGGTTTCTAATTCCAGCGAGCAAAAATCCGAAAGAATAGGAAAGTTGGTTCTTCTCCATGCAGATCAACGTGAGTTAATTGAGACTGCCTATGCTGGGGAGATTGTAGCTGTTGTAGGGATTAAAGATACAACGACAGGAGACACTATTTGTGATCCCGTCCATCCGATTATTTTGGAATCTATAAACTTTCCGGATCCCGTTATCTCTTTGGCCATAGAACCGGCCACCAAAAGCGATCAGGAAAAAATGGGCCTGGCTCTATCAAAACTTTCCGATGAAGATCCGACGTTTAGAATCAAAAGTAATGCCGAAACAGGCCAGACAATAATCTCGGGAATGGGAGAACTTCAGCTTGAGGTTTTAGTGGACCGTATGAAGCGGGAATTTAATGTTGAAGCCACAACCGGAGCTCCTCAGGTGGCTTATAAAGAAACTGTAAAGAAAAATGGGGAAGGCGAAGGGAAATATATCCGTCAAACCGGAGGGCGCGGACAGTATGGCCACTGTCTTATCCGACTTGAACCTATGGGTAGAGGAGAGGGCTTTGAATTCAAAAGCGAAATCAAAGGAGGAGCAATTCCCCAAGAATACATTTCCCCCATTGAAAAAGGTATCAAAGAAAAAATGGAAAACGGAGTTTTGGCGGGCTTTCCTATGGTGGATATGAGAGCGGTGGTTTACGACGGAAGCTTCCACGAAGTGGATTCCAGCGAAATTGCATTCAAAATTGCAGGTTCAATGGCTCTTGAAGATGCCTTCAAGAAAAGTAACCCAATTCTTCTGGAACCTATTATGAAAGTTGAAGTTACCACACCGGACGAGTTTATGGGAGATGTGATAGGAGACCTTTCCAGCAAACGTGCTCAAGTGTCGGGTACGGAGAAAAGAGGTTTAATGACAATTATTAATGCCCAAGCCCCCCTGGCTGAACTTTCCGGATATGCAACCAAACTTAGATCTCTTACTCAGGGGCGTGCCAGTTATTACATGGAACCCTCGCATTATGAAGAGGTGCCCAAAAACATTACGGATGCCGTTGTGGCCAAAGCAGGTAAGGTTGAGATGGCCAGGGGCAATTAGGTTTAGGTGGTCCATAAGATAGGACTTGACTTGCTCAATTAGGCTCGGATATAATTCTCGTTACGGGAGCTTAAAAAGCTCTTGTTTCTTTGAGAGCTAAGTTATATAATAAACACTCATATGGCAGGAGAAGCTAAAAAACATTTTGAAAGAACAAAACCGCACGTAAACATAGGCACTATTGGCCATGTAGACCACGGTAAAACCACACTTACAAGTGCGATTACTTTAGTGTTGTCCAAAAAGGGTTTGGCTCAGGCCAAAAAATATGAGGACATAGACAGTGCTCCGGAAGAAAGAGAACGTGGAGTTACAATTAACCTTTCTCACCAAGAATATGAAACGGAAAAACGTCATTATGCTCACATAGACGCTCCGGGACACGCAGACTATATTAAAAATATGATTACAGGTGCCGCCCAAATGGACGGAGCTATTTTAGTCGTTTCAGCGGCCGACGGGCCCATGCCTCAGACTCGAGAGCATGTAATTTTGGCCAAACAAGTTAACGTTCCGGCTATCGTTGTTTTTCTTAACAAGTGCGACATGGTTGACGACAAAGAGTTGATCGATTTGGTTGAAGCCGATGTTCGAGAACTTCTTAAAAAATACGGCTATCCCGGAGATGAAGTTCCTGTAATTCGAGGGAGTGCTCTTAAGGCTGTTGAAGGAGACGTCGAAGCGGAAAAACAAGTTCAGGAACTTATGGATGCGGTTGACAAATACATTCCGGATCCTGTGCGCGAAGTTGATAAACCCTTCTTAATGGCTATAGAGGATGTTTTTACTATTCAAGGCCGTGGAACGGTTGTTACCGGGCGTGTGGATAGAGGTGTGGTTAAGGTCAATGAAGAGATTGAGATAGTTGGTCTTAAGGATACCCAAAAATCCGTTGTTACCGGTCTTGAAATGTTCAGAAAGACACTTGATGAAGCACAAGCTGGAGACAACGTTGGGGTACTTCTTCGAGGAATCGAAAAAGACCAGGTTGAGCGTGGTCAGGTTTTGGCTAAGCCCGGTTCATTAACACCTCACACAGAGTTTGAGGCTGAGGTCTATATTCTAAGCAAGGAAGAAGGGGGCCGACATACACCTTTCTTTACAGGCTATAAACCGCAATTTTATATTAAGACGGCAGATATCACTGGTGAAGCCACTCTTCCGGAAGGAATTGAGATGGTTATGCCTGGGGATAATGCCAAGATGAAAGTAAAACTTATTTCTCCCGTAGCCATAGAGGAAGGTTTCAGGTTTGCAATACGAGAAGGTGGACACACGGTAGGCGATGGTGTAATAACCAAGATATTAGCCTAAAGCACATTAACCCTAGATGGCAAGCTCAAGACTTAGAGTAAAACTCAAAAGTTACGATCATAGAGTACTAGACGAGGCGGCAGCAAAGATAATCGATACCGCTTTGGCTACTGGTGCTAAAATAATAGGTCCAATTCCCCTCCCTACAGATAGAAGTATGATGGCCATCAAGGAGTCTCCATTTACAGACAAAGACGCACAGGAACATTATGAAGTTTTGGTGCACAAAAGGTTGATTGACATACAAGACCCTTCACCGCGCACTGTCGATTCATTGGGTAATCTAGATCTTCCGGCCGGAGTTTCTATTGAAATCAAGATGTAGTCTGCCCCACATATTTGCATTTCCACCTCCTTTAAAGTATATTTGCCCCAGATCAAAAAAACGGGAACGTTCTTTAATTTTCAAAAAAGGAGCAAAAATGAAAACCGCATTGGTTCTGATCCTTGTGGGTTTAATATTGATTGGAATTGGTACATTCTTTGCCAAGATTAGTGGGAGTAAACTGACCAAATTGGCCAAAGAAAATCCCAAGTCCCAAAGGGAAGACAAGTATTTGATAAGCCTCTGTGCAGGGATTTTCGGCATGGCAATTGGTATCTTGCCGTTGGCCTTGGGCACAACTATTGGGTTTATCAAAATAATCATCCCTCTTCCTTAGCCGACCCACAAAACCCTCCTTACAGATAGAAATTATTTGACACAGTGTCGTTTAGTTTCTTGAAGTAAGGAGGATTTTTTGTAATAAACATTTACTATTTGCTTCTATTGCACAGTTTCCCTTCATTTGATATAATTCCCCTCGTAACATGCAAGTGGTTAGAATAACAATTAGCCACGGTTGATCTTCAAGGTAGCCTTTTGGGGCGCCATTTGAAGGCGCCTTTTTTGTTGTTTAATGCTCCTGCGGTTTGTCAATCGTAAGGAGTCCAAAACCAAAATGATTAATACCATCTTAGGTTCAAAAGGAGTCAGTTCTCAAATATTTATTGAGGGCCTTAGAATTCCCGTTACTAAAGTAACAGCGGGACCTTGTGTCGTGACCCAAATTAAGAAAATGGACAAAGACGGCTATTGGGCGGTTCAAATCGGTTACTCTTCAAAATCCGCCAAAAACACCTCAAAACCCCTTCAAGGACACCTCAAAGAAACCTCAAAAGACAAGAAGTTTTCAAGATTTTTAAAGGAAGTAAGAACAGATAAGGAACCTGAAGTTAAAGTCGGAGACACTGTAAAAGCCTCCGATATTTTTAATTCGGGCGATGTGGTTTCCGTAACGGGAACTTCCAAAGGAAAAGGTTTTGCTGGAGTCGTAAAAAGACACGGTTTTCATGGAGGCCCCAGGACGCACGGACAAAGTGATCGTGAGCGTGCGCCGGGTTCAATCGGACAGACCACAACTCCGGGCAGAGTTTATAAAGGCAAAAAAATGGCAGGAAGGATGGGTGGAGAACAAATTACCATCAAAAACTTACATATTATTTCGGTTGACAACGAAAAAGGGGAAATTGAAATATCAGGACAAATTCCGGGAAATCCCGGATCTTTAGTTTCTATCAGAAAAATTAGAGCAGGAAGCCTTAAGGATCTTGAAAAAGAAACCGTAGCACAGGTTGTTGAAGGAGCGGAAGCAAAAATTGGCGGATCAGGTTCAGCAGCCCCCGCATCTGAAGCTAAACCGGATGAGGCTCCTGTTGTCGAAGAGAAAAAAGAGGAGGTTAAAGAATAAAATGATTAAAGTACCAAGGTTTACACTAAAAGGAACAAAAACAACCGACCTGATTCTTCCCAAAGAGTTTGACCAGAAAGTCAACCTGAATTTATTGGCTCAAGCGATATACGTTTACGAAGAAAGAAGCCATGTTGGCTTTCGAAACACAAAAACAAGATCGGAGGTAAACAGAACCACCAAAAAAGTCTATAGACAAAAAGGGACCGGTGGCGCACGTCATGGAAGCCGCCGGGCAAATCTTTTTGTGGGTGGAGGTGTTATTTTTGGCCCCAGGCCGGAAAAAAGAACCCTAAAGCTTTCCGACAAAATGAAATCTAGGGCAAAACTTCTTGCATATTCTCTAAAAGCCAAAGACGGACAGCTTATTGCGGTTGACGGTTTAGCTAAAGCCCAAAAAACCAAAGCAATAGCCGAATTAATGAAAGCTGTTTCAAAAGTTAAAGGTGCTAAAAAGTTCACATTTGTTCTTTCTGAAGGATTCGGAAACGCCCTTAAGAGTTTTAGGAATCTCAAGCTGGCAAATACCGTTTATTGGAAGGAATCAAACGCTTATGACATTTATAAAGGCGGACTAATTGTACTTGATACCGACATTTTTGCAAAAAAGACGGAAACCAAGACTAAAAGTAAAATAGTAAAAAAAGAAACAAAAGGAAAGGTTAAAACAAAATGATTAAACCTGTTTTTACGGAAAAAAGTTTAAAAGCGGCTAAATTGGGAAATTACACTTTTCGGGTTGATCCCAAGATGGATAAAAAAAGAATCGCTGCAGAAATTGCCAAAATTTTTGATGTTCATGTTGTCAAAGTAAGAACACTAAAAATTGGAGGGGAAAAAGGAAGAAACTCCAGGGGGAGAAATTTTTCGATTAAAGCTGTCAAAAAAGCAATGGTTACAGTTAAGGAAGGAGAAAAAATAGACATATTTGAAGAAAGTAAAAAACAAAAATCCAAATAATTATGAAAAAACTGAAAAAAATATTACCAAAAAAATCCGGAAGAGCCGGAGGCAGGGTGACAGTAAGGCACCAAGGAGGGCGGCAGAAAAGACATTTTCGTTTGGTGGATGCCAAAAGGAGTAAAAAAGATGTTTGGGGAAAAGTTTTGGCTATTGAATACGACCCTAACAGAAACGCCGATTTGGCCTTGATATTGTATGAGGATGGGGAAAGGTGTTATATAATAGGCCCCTTAGGGCTAAAAGTTGGGGATAAAGTTATAGCTTCTGAGGAAGCACCTGTCGAAATTGGAAATTCTCTTAGCCTTAAGACAATTCCTGTTGGAACCCAGATTCACAATATCGAGATAGTTCCGGGTAAAGGTGGACAGCTTGTTAAAGGTGCCGGAACCGCTGCTGTAGTTTTTGGAAAAGAAGATTTTTGGGTTTTGGTTAAACTTCCCTCAGGAGAAATCAGAAGATTTAATCCCGAATGCGTTGCACAGATCGGCCAAGTTGGAAATGTTAATTCAAGGAATATTGTTTTACGTAAAGCCGGTCGGGTTAGGCGCATGGGAATTCGGCCAAGCGTTCGTGGAGTCGCAATGAACCCACACTCTCATCCCCACGGAGGAGGAGAAGGAAGAAGTGGTGTTGGTATGAAATATCCAAAAACTGTATATGGGAAACGCGCAGTGGGCAAAACCAGAACCAAACGAAAGTATTCCAATCGCATGATTGTTCAGACAAGAGGAGGGAAATCTATTTCAGGATAAAAAAATGAGCAGAAGTTTAAAAAAGGGTCCTTTTGTAGACCCAATACTAGTCAAAAAAATTGAGAAAGGGATGGGTTTGAAAGAAAACCCTATTAAAACTTGGTCCCGTAGGTGCAAGATTGCGCCGAGTTTTGTCGGTAAGTATTTTCAAGTTCACAACGGACACGTTTTTATTGATGTTTTTGTGACCGAAGATATGGTTGGTCATTCCCTGGGAGAATTCTCGCCGACAAGAACATTTAGGGGACACGGAGAAATTGTTAAACGCACAATGGAAAAAACTTAAAAAAACTATGCAAAAAGAATTTAAAGCAACACAAAAATACCTTTTAATGAGTCCGAGAAAAATCAGACTTGTTGTGGCTTTAATAAAAAAAATGAAACCGGCTGAAGCTATTGAAAAATTGCCTTTTGTCCAAAAAAGGGCAGGAGGGGAAGTGGCAAAAGTCATTAAAAGCGCTATGGCTTCGGCAAAAAACAGCGGTGTAGGTGAGGCAGATTTAATATTTAAGGAAATCCAAGTAGGAGAAGGACCAAGACTTAAAAGAGGAAGGGCTGCAAGCAGAGGTATGTGGCATCCATACAAAAAAAGAATGAGCCACATCAGAGTGGTTTTGACAACTTTGGGAAAGTCCGGAAAACCAAAGGCTGAAGTTGAAACAGAGTCCAAGACAAGAGGTCCGAAAGTAGGAACAAAGAAAGAAAAAAAAGAAAAAAGAAAGGAGGTTAAATCCTAAACTAGGGCAAGATTAGGATTTGACATTAAACAAAATGGGACAAAAAGTTAATCCAATCGGTATAAGAATCGGCCACTTTCTTCCTTGGAAATCAAGATGGTTTGGGGAAGGGGGGAATTTTAAGAACTTTCTTATGGAGGATATCAAAATAAGGAAAGGTTTAACTAAAAAATTAAAACTTGCCGGTATCACCGGTGTGGAGATAGAAAGATTGCCAAAAAGTATGGTTGTTATAATTACGGTCAGCCGACCCGGAGTGGTTATTGGTAGAGGTGGAAGCGGTATAGAAGATGTTAAAAAATATATATTGGACATTATTTACGAAGTCAGGGGAAAGACGGTTAAAGATCTTAAAATAGACATTAGAATAAATCAGGTCAAAAATCCCGAACTTTCGGCATATTTGGTTGCAGAAAGAATAGCAAGTGAAATGGAAAGAAGAATTCCCCACAGGCGAGCCACCCAAAAGGCAATGGAGAGAGTAATGGCAGCAGGAGCCCTGGGCGTTAAAGTGGTGATAGGCGGGCGTATTAATGGAGCCGAAATTTCAAGAGTTGAAAAGTTTCACCAGGGATCGGTTCCAACACAAACGTTAAGAGAAATAGTCGACTATGCTCAAGTACCGGCTCTTTTGAAAAGAGGCTATGTAGGCGTTAAAGTTTGGATACACAAAAAGCCTGAAACTTAATTAAAATTTAAATAAATAATTACAAAGATGTTACAACCAAAAAGAAGAAAATACATAAAAGAATTCAGAGGGAGAAGGCGGGGAGTTGCGACCCGGGGAAGCACAATCTCTTTTGGAGACATTGCCATGAAGTCTCAAGGCGTCGCTTGGGTAACAGCTGCCCAGATTGAAGCCGCAAGAAGGACAATAACCCACACCCTCAAAAGGGGTGGAAGGGTTTGGGTAAGAATTTTTCCGGACAAACCTATTACCAGCCGTCCTGCAGGTAAAAGGATGGGAGCAGGCAAAGGGGACATATCGGCCTATGTAGCGGTTGTAAAACCCGGGAGAATTCTTTTTGAAGTAGCGGGAGCCGATCCGGAACTCGTAAAGGAAGCTTTCAGAAAAGCAGCTATGAAGTTGCCAATTGATATAAAAGTGGTCAGCAGAGAAGAATAAAGCTTAGTTTACAATTAAAAAAATAAATTTAAACAAAAAATGAAAAGAAAAGATCTAGATGAATTAAAAACAAAAACGCCCAAAGAGTTAAGAAAAATGGTTTTGGCTAAAAAAGCCGAGGCTGTCAAGAAGAAAATGAGAATACTTGGAGGGCGCGAGAAGAATTTGAAAGTGTACAAGAATTTACGGCTCGAAATTGCTAGAATGCTAACTTTGGTACGGGAAAAGGAGATTCTGGAAAAATTAGAGGCCGAGTCAAAAACAGGTGAAGTTAAGAAAGGAAAAAAATAAAAGATGAAAATATTTACGGGTAAAGTAATTGCTACAAAAACAGCTAAAACCGCTACTGTTGCAGTGGAAAGAACAACTATTCACAAACTTTACAAAAAAAGACAAAGAAGAATTACAAAATATCAAGTTCATGACGAAACCGGTGTAAAGGTTGGGGACAAAGTTACTTTTGCTGATAGCCGTCCTTATTCGAAATCTAAAAGGTGGAAAATTACAGAAGTGATAACGGTTAAAAAGGGAGGAAAAACCGGAAAGGGAGCCGGTAAATCCTCCGACTAAACAATATGTTACAACTAAGAAGCATGATGGTGCCTGCAGACAATAGTGGAGCCAGACGCATAATGATAATCGGCGTCCCTGGAAGAGTGGGAAAATTTGCCTCCCTTGGGGATGTTGTTCTGGGAGTGGTAAAAGAGGCCGATCCTGCCGGAATTGTTGCCAAACACGAAAAAGTAAAAGTTCTTATAGTTAGGACACATAAGGAAGTGGGTAGAAAAGACGGAAGCTATATCCGTTTTGACGACAATGCCGGGGTTGTAATAGACAAACAAGGCTTACCGAGAGGAACAAGAATTTTAGGTCCGATTGCAAGAGAAATTAAAGAGGCCGGCTACAATAAAATTGCATCACTGGCCAGGGAGGTCGTTTAAACATGTTGAAACTAAAAGTTGGAGACACAGTTAAAATAACAGCGGGTAAGGATAAAGGGAGGGAAGGTAAAATTGAAAAAATCTTTCCCGAATCCTCAAAGGCATTAGTTCCCGGAGTCAATCTTTACAAAAAACACGTTAAAGGTTTTGGGGATGTAAAGGGTGGAATTTATGATATCCCGAGGCCCTTGGGTTTTGGTAAAATAGCCTTGGTTTGTCCAAAATGCAAAAAACTTACCAGAGTAGGTTTTAAATTTGCGGGTAAGGATAAAGTTAGAATTTGCAAAAAATGCAGCAAGGAGATAGATACAAAATAATTCTAGACTAAAAAATTATGAAAGCTAAATTACAAGAGAAATTTGAAAAAGAAATAAAAGGAGCAATTGCCAAGGAATTTGGCATCAAAAATGAAATGGCGGTACCCCGGGTTACAAAAGCTGTAATTAACATGGGGGTGGGTAGTGCTGCTAAAAACCAGCAACAAATAGATTCTCTAAAACGGGACATAGCCGCAATCACCGGTCAAACGCCATCCGTCAGAAACGCCAGAATCTCAATTGCCAGTTTTAGTCTTAGGGAGGGAATGCCTGTTGGACTCAGTGTAACCTTGAGAGGAGAACGTATGTATTCATTTTTGGAAAGACTTTTTTCGATAGCGCTTCCTAGGCTTAGGGATTTTAGAGGAGTTTCGGAGAAGTCGTTTGACAAGGAGGGCAACTATACATTGGGGTTTGAGGAACACACTGTTTTTCCTGAAGTGGACCCCTCAAAATCGGCCAGCGCTCACGGGTTAGAAGTTACCATTGTCACAAACGCCAAAGATAAAGAAAAATCAAAAAGATTGCTGGAGCTTTTAGGGTGTCCCTTTAAAAAGGAGGAGGTAGAAAAATGAGCACAACCGCAAAAGAAGTAAGAGAAAAGAAAAAACTAAAATTCAAAGTGAGATACCGGAACAGATGCAAAATCTGCGGGAGATCTCGTGGTTACCTCCGAAAGTTTGGAATTTGCAGACTATGTTTTAGAGAACACGCCCTTAGGGGAGAAATCCCCGGGGTTAGAAAGGCGTCTTGGTAAAAACATTTACCAAAAAATAATATGACAACTAATTATCCGGTTGGAGACTTTTTAATAAGAATCAAAAATACTGCCATGGCAAAAAACAAAAGCTTGGAATATAAGGCCGAAAAGCAAATTGTCGCTGTTGCCGAAGCTCTTAAAAAACTGGGTTTTTTGAATGAGGTCAAAAAAGAAAAGAATACCCTTATAGTTTCCCTTGCTTACAAAAACAAGAAGCCGGTAATTATGAACATCAAGCTTATTTCAAAACCCGGCCTAAGAGTTTATAAGGGAGTAGACGAAATAGAATTAAAGAAAGGTCCGTCAACATATTTGATTTCCACACCAAAAGGAATAATTTCCTCAAAGGAGGCAATTAAGGCCAGGGTAGGTGGGGAAGTTATAGCTGAAATTTGGTCTTAGAAACATAAATTTATGAGTAAAATAGGCAAACAACCAATAGCAATACCGACAGGGGTAACGGTAGAAGTCGACAAACATACGGTGAAAGTAGCCGGCCCGAAG
>Ga0208375_1003227_pt1 | contig 14141 bp, 13 predicted proteins | sample RifOxyD1_FD_184038 | JGI IMG/M metagenome (GOLD analysis project Ga0208375, IMG submission 184038) | Soil microbial communities from Rifle, Colorado - Rifle Oxygen_injection D1 (SPAdes) | ecosystem: Environmental > Terrestrial > Deep subsurface > Rock core/Sediment | place: Rifle, Colorado... | reverse complement strand
TGAAGGTTGTATAACAAATCAATTTGATCAACATATTCGTGCTATCACTGGATTGCCTCTTGGAAAAACTGATATGATAATTCCTTCAATTGTTATGTTAAATATTTTAGGAAGACGATTAGGTGAAGCAAATTTAACAGGTCTTGAAAAAGCTTTGTCTCTTCCAAATACTGCTGTTCATATTTATGGAAAAAAAGAAACTAAACCTGAAAGAAAAATGGGTCATATAACAGTGATTGGAAAAAATTTGAATCAATTATTAAAAACAGCCAATCAGGCCAGAAAATATATTAATATTTAAATAAATTATGACTAAACCTCTTATCAGTATCATTATGGGGTCAGATTCTGATTTACCCATAATGCAGGAAGCAGTTCAAACCCTTGAACAATTTGGATTATTATATGAAATTAATATTGTTTCAGCACACCGTACTCCTAACTGGATGTTTACATATGCAAAAAATGCCCACAAAAACGGATTGAAAGTAATTATTGCGGGAGCCGGCGGGAGTGCTCATTTGCCGGGTATGGTTGCTGCAATTACTTCTTTACCTGTAATAGGTGTTCCTATTAAGACAAAAAGTTTGGATGGTTTAGATTCTCTTTTATCAATTGTCCAAATGCCTCCAGGAATTCCTGTGGCAACAGTTGCTATAAATGGCGCCAAAAATGCCGCTCTTCTGGCTTTGAAAATAATTGGCCTTAATGATAAAAAAATAGAGAAGAAAATTATAGACTTCAGTGGTAATTTAAAAAAAACGGTTATTGCAAAAAATAAAAAACTTAATCAATTTGGTATAAAAAAATATTTGAAGATTTTCAAGAAAATATGATTCAATCAAAAACGATAACAAATGTGTTACCTAAAGTTTTAAAAACTATTAATATTATCGGTTTGGGGAAAAAATATCAGGGTAAAGTCCGGGATTATTATATTAAAGATAATCAAAGAATTTTAATTACCACAGATAGACAATCAGCTTTTGATGTGATTTTAGGACATATTCCATTTAAAGGATCTGTATTAAATTTGCTGTCAGAGTTTTGGTTTAAAAAAACCCAAAAAATTGTTCCTAATCATATGATTTCTGTTTTTCACCCAAACGTGATGATTGCCAAAAATTGCGAGCCGATTCCGATAGAAATGGTAGTCAGAGGTTATATTTCCGGAGTCACCAAAACTTCTATCTGGTATTCATATAAAAAAGGCGACAGGATTATCTATGGAGTTAAATTTCCGGATGGTTTACGAAAAAATCAAAAATTACCACATCCAGTGATTACTCCAACAACTCATGGAGGCGGCAGTCATGGTCATGATGAAAGATTAACCAAGCAAGAAATAATTAAGAAAAAAATTGTTTCTAGAAAATTATATTCACAAATGGAAAAAACGGCATATAAACTTTTTGAATATGGAAGCAATTTATGTAAAAAAAGAGGCCTAATTTTAGTGGATACTAAATATGAATTCGGATTATACAATGGAAAATTAACCTTAATTGATGAAATCCATACTCCTGATTCTTCGCGTTTTTGGATATCGAAAACTTATTCAGAACGGTTTAGAAAAGGTCTGGAACCGGAAAATTTTGATAAGGAATTTTTGCGACTTTGGTATGTAAATCATGGGTATAGCGGTGATGGAAAACCGCCAAAAATGACCAAAGATTTAATTGTTGCAATATCTCAAAGATATATAAAAGTTTATGAAAATATCACTGGCAGAAAATTCACTGCTTATAAATATCCAATTGAAAAGCAAATTATCAATTCTATAAATTCATGACAGTTCATAAAATCACTTATTCCAGATCCGGTGTTAATTACGATACTTTAGATCCGATTAAAAAAATGGCACAAAATGCTGGCAACAGTACTTCAAAAAATTTGTTACCTCATGGATTTTCAGAAATATCTGCTTCTCGGGGTGAATCAGCTTATGTTTGGAAACAAAATAATCATTATATGGCTTCAGTGATAGAAGGATTGGGTACCAAAAATTTAGTAGCTGATGCTATGAGTAAAATTACCGGTGAGTCTTATTATGATGTCATTGGTCACGATACAGTAGCAGCAATCATAAATGATCTGATAACAGTTGGTGCGATTCCATTGGTAATTCATGCATATTGGGCAGTTGGAAATAGCAGTTTCTTTAAAGATTTACCAAGAATGAAAGATCTGATTAAAGGTTGGAAATCTGCCTGCAACATATCAGGAGTTTCCTGGGGAGGAGGAGAAACTCCCACTTACTCGGGCATTATTGCAGCAAATACTATTGATTTGGGAGGATCAGCAGTTGGAATAATTAAACATAAAAAAACATTGATTACTGATAAAAAATTACAATCCGGAGATAAAATAATCTTACTTAAAAGTACTGGTATAAATGTAAATGGATTATCTCTGGCCCGAAAAGTTGCAGATAAAATTCCTAAGCATTATGCAGCTAAATTATCAAATGGAAAAATGTATGGAGAAGTGTTACTTACAAAAACAAATATTTATGCAAAATTGATTCAGGATATTCAAAAAGCAAATATTGATATTCATTATATTTCCAATATTACCGGTCATGGTTTTAGAAAAATTATGCGGGCGCGTCCTGATTTTACTTATGTTTTGGAAAAAATATTTGAACCGCAGGAAATATTTTTATTCATCCAAAAACATGCAGAGTTAACTGATAAGGAAATGTATGGAACTTTCAATATGGGCATGGATTATGCTTTATTTATTTCGTTAAAAGATGTTCGTAAAACTCAAAGAATTATTAAACTGTTGGGATTTGAAAGTATAGAAGCTGGTTATGTTAAAAGAGGTAAAAAACAAGTGGTGATCAAACCAAAAAACATTATATTTAAGTCCAACTCTCTTAATTTACGCTGATTGATATATAATTAATTTAATAATTTCCATTAATTTATGAAACAGAAATTGGGTATTTGGATGGTTTTCTCACTTTGTCTGATTCCCATAGTTTTATGGATAATGATGGTACCGTTAAACATTAGATTTGCAAATCTAAATGCTGCAACCCGTAGCTTAGGACAATTAATGGGTCTAATGGGTATAACTTTATTTTCCATTAATATTATTTTAAGCTCCCGTTGGAAATTTTTAGAGGATTTATTTAACGGTCAAAACCAAGTTTATAAATATCATCATCTAATTGGTGGAATCACATTAATTCTGCTTTTATCACATCCATTACTTTTATCAATTACATATTTAAACATCTCTGCAGATTTGACTCTTAAATTTTTGCTTGGCCAAACTCAAAATGGAGTTTTTTGGGGAGATTATGCTTTAGGTCTTTTAATACTATTATTGATCCTGACTTTTTTTCTAAGACCTGTATATCATTTATGGAAAACCACTCATCAGTTTTTGACACTGGCATTTTTTTTAGCATTTTTACATATCATAAATATATCCAGTGATATTTCCCAAAATACTATTTTAAGATTTTACATCTTATTATTAATATCCTGTGCATTTTTAAGTTCTATTTATAGAACTTTTTTCCCTAACTTATTAGTTAAACATTATAAATATGTACTGGATAAAATAAAAAAGTTAACCCCAGATATTATCGAACTGACTTTGTCTCCATTACAGCAAAATATGAAATATCTTCCCGGTCAGTTTGTATTTATATCAATAGATGATAAAACATTTAGTCACGAAGAACATCCATTTTCTATTACATCACATCCGCAAAGTACAGAGCTTAAACTGGTTATAAAAGATTTAGGAGATTATACACAAAAACTATTCAGCATAAAATCAGGATCTAAAGTCAATATAGAAGGTTCCTTTGGTAAATTTACTTATTATTTATATCCCAATAAAAATCAAATTTGGATTGCCGGAGGAATAGGTATTACACCATTTGTGAGCATGCTGAAAGATTTAAATAATTACCCTGAATACAAAATTAAATTATATTACAGTATAAGAAACAAAGATGATGTAATTTATGGGGAATTTTTAAATCAATTTGCCAAGAATTTACCAAATTTTAAATTTATTCCTCATATATCTTCCGATCAGGGTAGGTTGAATATTCAAGTGTTAAAAAACGATTTACATTCTTTAGATAATTATGATTATTTTATTTGCGGTCCTAAAAAAATGATGGATGATTTGCGATCTCAATTAATTTCAGAAAAAATAAAATCTCAAAATATTCATATGGAAGATTTTGAGTTATCTTAGAGTCTTTATATACTATATATGAAGTTAAAAATTGCAGTTGGAATTAGTTTAATCATATTTTGGACGTTTATTGTGGTTATTGTAACCCTTGCATTATCAAGAAATAATCAAAATCAAGTTTCCTCTGTTTCAGTTAATAATTTAAAATCTAATGAACTAATAAAGTTAACTTCAGAGGAAATTGCCAAACATGATAACAGTAATAGTAGTTGGTTGATTATTGAGGGTAAGGTTTATGATGTGACACAAAGTTTGTCTTCTCATCCCGGAGGAGCAAATGGTATTTTACCTTATTGTGGCCGTGATGGAACTCAAGCTTTTACAACCAAAAATAAAACCCGACCACAAAATCATTCCGATACTGCCAAATCACTTTTAGTAAAAGAAATTTTAGGTAGTTTAAATGAAACTATAAATCCGTCAAAAATTTTAAATGTAGTAAATAATTCCCAAACGCAGAGACAATTTGAGGATTATGAAGATGATTAATTTTTAGTTTTTTACGACTTGAATTATTTGTTTAACTAATTTATAGTAATTAAATATGGATAATAATCAACCTCAACCGACAATAATTGCTCCACAAGAAGTAACTGTTGCAAATCAACCGACTAATAAAAACTCAAAAAGACTAATTATATTTATTATAATAGCATTGATGATAAGTCTTGGTGTATCTTTATTTATTTGGCTTTATCCATTTAATAAAAATATGGTACAAGACCAACAGTCGCTAGAATTAATTAATCAAAAATTGACACTAGATTTAATAAATCCTAAAGATGGTGAATTAGCTGTTAATGATGAAATCTTGATTACAGGTAAAACTTTACCAGGTGCTACGGTAGCAGTTTTTGACGAAATTGACGAAGCTACGGTCGTAAGTAATCAGGATGGTAGTTTTGAGACCACGCTTAAATTAACAATGGGAATAAATTCTATTACAGTTACTTCCTATACCGATGACGGTGAAGAGAAAAGTATAACATTAGATATAGTTTATGATGCCGAATCTTAAAAATATGCAAAAATTTATAAAAATAAGCATAACAATTCTAACTTTTTTATTAATTATAAACATTGTCAATAAAGTGGTGCATGGAAAAACCGAGACTGCTCCTGGACAAAATAAAGTTCAAGAAAAATCTACAAAAAGAGTATTTATTGGATCATTAGAAAATATTGGCACATCCTCAATTACTATTGGAGATAAAAAGGAAAATAAAAAAACTGAAGCTGAGATTGATGAGAATACAAAAATTTTTGGACAAGATAAAAAAGAACTTAAAATAGGTACACTTAAATTAAAAGAATTAATTGCATTAATCAGTACTGATAGTGGAAACATGTCAAGTAGCGGTGCTAAATTGAAAATTCAAAAAGTATTTGTTAAACAAGCATCTGAATCAGCACAATCAAAAAGAAAAGCCGTACAAGGAGTAATAATAGATATCAGTGGTAATACTATTACTGTTGCTCATCAAATTCAAAGAGAACGCACATATACTGTATTGATAACCAGTGAGACATATATTCAAACAAAATCCAGTGAGTCATCAAATAGCGCCACATTATCCGCATCTGGATCAGCAAGCGTCAATTTAACCAGTTTACAAGTTGGACAAAGGATTGTTGCAGTAGGGGATCTTAATGAGACAGGCGGAATTATTGCTAAAAGGATACATATTATTCCAGGAAAAGCCAGTGGAATTTTCAAGAAGCTTCCAGTATCTACTCCCAGCGCATCTTTAATCGCTTCACCTTCAGCAGTAGCTACAGTTTCAGCGTCAGTATTACCCAGTTTTGCACCTTCTCCATCAGTTGTCGTTACAGCCACACCTGGTTTATAAATTTCTTTCCTAAAGTGTCACTTTTGGCATATCCATTACTGACCCGAAGGAAATCCGGTCTAAAATTTGGTAAGGCATTTTAAGAGTCAATCCTTTTGTTACGGTAAATTCTCCCCACAAATCATTGATTTTATCCACAGTTTGGACAAGTAAGCGTTTTTTATTTTCGTTTTGAAAAAGATTAAGTTGATTGTATAAATCATGGTTTAGCAAGAAACATGAAACGGAAATTATGGAAACCGGTTTAAGTTGGACAGTTTTTAGAAGTTTTACAGCTTGGTTATATAAGTCGTCGGTAGCATATATTTGGTGTTGAATTTTTTGTCCATGATGCCAAAATGAATTATCAAAAAAATTTAATGCTAAATGAATTCCTTGTGCAGTGAGACAATTTTTCCGTAAACGCCTGCCCATTTTTTCAGTTAATTTATAAAGAATTTGGGTTAACAAATTTAAATCAGCAGTTGGTTTAGGTAGAGTATACGAATGACCGATAGTTTTACGTAAAGTTTTTGCTGTATCAATTTCTTGACCGTGAAGTCTTAAATACCAATAATAACCGGCAATTGAGGTAAAAGCTGCTTTTAATTTTTGCGTATTGGCAAAATAAAAATCTACCGGTGTTTTTATACCAACAGATGCAAGTCTTAGGGCATTTTGCATTTTTATATAGGGTAAATCAACCAAAGTCAGATGAGACAAAATATTTAAGATATTCTGCGCATTGATTTCATCCAATCCATCAGGTTTATGCAGTCCAGCTGCCAATTTGGCTAAATACGGATTAGTAGAAATACCTACAGATACGGTTAACCATTCTCCAATTTCCTGCCTGATACGTTGTTTAATTTCTTTGCCGATTTCAATTAAAGATTTTCTTTTGATGATTGGGGTATCGGCAAAATCCAATAAAATTTCATCAATTGATTTAACAGTAAGATGAGGCGAATAGAGGCTTAATAATTGATATAAGGCTTTATTTATAAATCGGTATTTTGGAGGATCTGAAGGTAAAATAGTAAGTTGCGGACAAATTTGTTTACCATCTGCAACTCGCATGCCGACTTTTACTCCAAACCTTTTAGCTTCAATTGAAGGGGCTAAAATACATCCTCTGGGGGTTACGTAAGCGGCCACAGCTATAGGTTTACCCCGAAGTAGTGGATTTGCCTGCTGTTCAATGGTTGCAAAACAAGAATTTAAATCAAGATGAAGATAGGTTGATGGTTGTGGATTAAAATTTGCATTAATCATGTTTTAAATAATTTTTAATTTTCAATTATAAATTTTCAATCAATGATTAAATGTTTAAATTTTTTAACCCTTCGACTCTCTACGTTCGCTCAGGGATTAAATACTGCCTGAGCGTAGTCGAAGGGTTATATTCATTTTTTGAAATTTAGTCATTGGGATTTGATTGGTTATTTGAAATTTATAATTTGAATTTTTAATTTGTTAAATTATCCGCTATTTCTTCCAATTGCCAATGTAAGTTGTCTGTATCCAAAGAAAGTAAAAAATATTTATCTTCTGAATTAACTGCAAACATATGAAACAGGGTAGACCCGCGATAAAGAGTGTAATGCAGTCCTAACTTTTGAATTACATATACCCGGTTTTGCCATTTAAGATATTTAGGTAAAAGCGTGTTATTTATATGGTTATATACAAAATTAACCGAAACTTTTTCACAAATTTTAGAAATCATAAGATTAAATAAAATATTTATATCCAAATAAAAACCGAAAGTAAATTAAATATAATTGAATGGAAAATTGTCGTCAAGAGGGTCAAAAATTATCAAAATAACACAAAAAATATCAAAAAAAGTTATTTTTTTATAAAAGCAAACGATATACCAAAAAATAATAAAAGCAGAGAAATGGTAGTTATCCAGATTGTAGGTAAGGTTGTGCCTGTTGTTGGAGTAGTGATTGTTGATGGGCGAGGAGTAGAAAGACTACCACCAGTTCCTGGGGTTGCGGTTGGCGTTGGGTGTGGTGTGGCTGTAGGATTTGGTGTTGGTGTGGCAATATTTGTACCTCCTGAGCCTGCAGTAATTGTAAATGTTGATGTGGTACTTTCTACAACGCCGGTATTAATAGGATCTTGTCCTGTGACAGTAATTGTAAATGTTCCTAAAGCTAAATCAGTTGTGGGAGTAAATGACCAATTGCCGCTTGCATTGGCATTAAAATTTGCGGAAGTCACAGGATTGGTATTTATACTTAAAACTATCAAGCCATTTGGAAAACTAGTACCAATTATTTGCGGACGACGGTTAGTAATACTTGATCCATTTACAGGAGACGTAATTCTGGTGACTTGGGTAGGTGTTGCGGATGGTGAATTAGCAGGTGTTGCTGATGGGGCAACTGTTGGAACTGTACTGGGTGTTGCAAGAGGTGAAGCTGATGGAGTAGTTGTTGGACTAGGACTGGGTTGAGCAGCTTGAGAAACAGTAACCATAGTTTTACCAGAACTTACCAATAAATTTCTGCTTACTAAATCTGCTTCCTGTCCGATAGTTTCAGATCCTGTCATATTAATTTCCGATGGTGTATTTGTAGGAGTTAATGCTTTGGTTTTAAATGTGATGGTAGCTAAAAGTTCATCGCCTTGACTTGATTTGGCGCTTGATATGCTTGATAAAGTAATGGTAACTTTGCCGTTGGTATTATCCACAATTCCAGCTTCTAAAATATTATCAAAAAACGTGCCTTTATTTACAGAGACTGCTTCTAAATAAGTATTTTGAAAATTGATAGATAATTTTGCTGAAGAAATTTGATTAGTTCCAGTATTAATCATTACTTTTAGATCAAAATTCTCATCAACGTTTTTAGTAATTGTTGGCAGATCAAAACTCAACGTGGTTGCCGGAGCAGCTTTTTGCCGGATTTCTTGCCTTTGCTTTACTAAAAAAACAGTAATCGGAATACCGGCAAGCAAAAGTACAAATGTAAATATTAGCAGGAATTTTTTCATCTTTAATATTTATAATATCAGATTATTGGGTAATAGTCATTTGAGTTTCGTGAAACAGAACCTGAATTTCATCAGCTGCATATAATTTGGAATTTGTAGGGGATTGAAGACCAATTTTGACTGCATTTCTATCAAATGTCATATCAAGAACACCTTTTGCAGGTAAGGCTCTAATTTTTCCTGAGATTGTAAACAGTAATCCGTTTGATGGAGAGGGTTGGAATGTTCCTATTGCGTAAGATATTTTTCCAACTTCCGGATCTATTTTATTTAATAAAATGTTCGGATTCGCTAGTACTGTGCCGGGTTGAACAGATTGTACGGACATAATTTTGGGATCATATTGTAAATAGGTTTCTGTGGCAATTAAAATTAATTTTTTGGTATCTATTCTAACTGAAAAATTAACATTATCTCCAACTTTAACTGTAGTTTGTTCAGGCTCTAAATATAAATCCAAAGTCACTTTTTCTTTGACGCTTAGTAAAGGAATTTCTTTTTTAGAAGGAATGAGGGTTTTATTTCTGTAATTATTTACAAATAACAGCCCAAACCCGGCTAAAATAGCAACAATTATTAAAAATACAATCGGGGTGTTTAATTTCATGTGTTTCAAACAGAATTAATTTATTGCTCGCCTTGAATTGCAAAATTTGTCACGATATAAGAATAATCCAGAACATCTATGGTACCATCCATATTAAAATCTGCAATGTTTGATGCTCCGCCGCTTCTTATATCATTAACAAACAAGGCATAGTCTAAAATATTAACTTCATTATCAGGTGCTACTTGAGGAGCTGCGTCACCGGTAAGAAGAGTATTTGCTGACCAATCTCTGGTATTTGTGCCTGTTGCCAATGTTTCATTGAAGCATTTAGTTAAATGTAATGGTCCTTTGACACAAATTCGGGTTGCACCGGTTGATACATTGTTTAAAACATCTGATGTATATACACCATTATTCCAATTAACCGCAACATCAACATAACTACCAGAACCAATTTTTACTTTAACAGTTTTGGTACCACTATCAGCTGCAACATCTTGAAATTTAATATTGAATGTCAAAGATGCGTTAGCAGCAGGTGTAGCTGAAGGAACATTTGTTGGTGATGGGGAAGGATTAGTAGCAGATGTTACCTGTACAGAACTATTATTAATAGTTGTGGGTTGTGTATTGGCATCTAAATCTGCCATAGCTATTTGAAGTTCTGATAAATTAAGACTTGATGTTCCAGTACCAATAGTTGTAAAAGTAATTGTGGCTAATGTGCCATTTCCATTTGCTCCACTATTTAATCCATCTGTTAGATAAGCCATCATATATACTGTTCCAGCAACATTATCAATTTGAGGACAAGTTGGACATACAGCTACAGTTTTACCACTGTTTGCTAAATAAGCACCATTGGTAACATCAGATGCAGCATTAATTCTTAAAACACTGGGATTATAAGATAATATAAATTGATAACCTCCAGTATTAATACCGTTTGCTACATTAACATTCACTGATACGGTATTTCCTAATTGAATTGATGATGTAGCTGGATTTACAGATACGGTGGCTGTAGGTATCGGAGTTGGTGTGGGATTTGCTGTTGGAATTGGTGTAGAGGTTGGAACAGGTGTTGCTGTAGGACTTGGTGTGGGTGTTAATTCAGCAACTGTAACTTGCAAATTTGTGACATTTTGCAGGACTTGTTTACCTATATCTTCTCCACTGGCTCCGGCAATTTTAGTCGTCAATTGATCAAAACTGACTGCTGAAGTAGGTGTTGTGGTAGTTAAAGGCGTAAATGTTAAAGTCGCAATTGCACCTGTTCCTGTAACCATTCCAGAATTGCTGGCTGTAACATCGCTTAACATAATTATTTCTGCTCTTCCAGTTAAAGGATCAATATTGGAACTCATCAGATTTGGAAACAATGGATTAGTTGCGGGCAAATTAATGCTATCTAAACGCAAAAATGCCGGTTCATAGGTTACATGTAATTCTACTCCGGCAACTGAATTAACTCCAGTATTTATCATGGCATTAACAGTAAATTGTTGATTTGGCGTTACAGTTGTATTATTTTGATCAAAATATAAATTAGCAGCCGGAGCAGCTTTTTGGCGTAAATCCTGAGGTTTTTGAGTCAAAATAAGGGTTAAGGGAATAGCTAACAAAATTAGCACCAGAATAATTAACGGTAAGTATTTTTTTAGGTTTACCTTCATAAAATAATTTGTATTATATACATAATAAAGTATTTAAAAATAGAATGTCAATAATGATTTATTTTTTACTTAAATCTTCGTCTGCTTTTATTTTTTGAAAAGATAAAAGATTTATCCAAGGAGATTTTGCTAAATCTTCCAAATCCTGTTTAACAGCCAACTGACGTACGTATGGCCCTGTTTCTTCAGTCGGATACCACATGGGATCATAAGGACGCGTCATCATTCTGCGGGCAACTCCCATTTCCGGATCAAAAACCAACAAAGGCCCGCCCAAAAAAGGAAATTGAGTTGTAGATGGTCCTTCAATAAAGGCATCTGCATCACTCACATTAAAGGTAATTCCGTTTTTGACTGGAAAAATCACTGGTGGAGTACCTGCTACAGGTTTTAACAATGTTTTCGTCATGTCATAAGGCAAAAAATTCATTCCTAACCGTGTTAAATTATATGCTGTTTCCATCGCTGATTTTGGCGCATACAAATCATATTCCATATCCTGCAATTGAGTAACAGGTGGTCCCGCTATTGGTTCATAATCTGGAGCTGTAATGGACTCTGCTGCTAAAACATCGCCATTTATATCAGTTGTTGCGCCTTGGACATTTCTAATTTCCCTTGGTGGTGGATTTACGGTCAAATTAAATTGAGTTGTTCCACTGATTGATTTATTGCCAACCCATTCTGACGAATATTTTGCATTAAGACCATTTTCCTGTTTTGAAGCATAATCGTAAGACTTATCCTTTTTTTGATCATCCAAAGTTGAAAAAAAACTTAAAATTTTTTCAGAAATACTTTTGGCAGCTGCATCGGGAACTGCTATCTGAGGACAACTTAAATAATTTCCCAATAATCCTTTTTGACACATCGTGCCGAAATTTTCTTCAATCGGTACACGGGGTAAATAATATAAAGCGCCGCAACCTTTACCTTTATTGTACATACAACTTAATGAGGGAATTGCTAATTCTAGTTGTTGAGAACTAAACTTTGATCCTAACTTTGAATCAGCGGTAATCTTATTTCCGCCTCCGGTTATTTCATTACAAATATTACCCTTTTCTCCATTACTTATACCCGGACAAACCAGTTTTGAATTACTGCAAATTATTTCAATGCCATAAAGAGGCCGATTCGTTCCATTTTCAGGCGGCATTGCAGTCACACCTCGTGAACTTATATATCCTGAAACATAATCATGGGTCGGTTCCAAATCACCTGATGATCCATAAATGGATTTTTTATAACCGCTTAAAATTTGGCATAAAATTTTTTCCCTGTCAGCAATTTCCGTAGGTTTCCATTCTTTATTAGCATTCATAGACTCGTAGGGAGACAATTTTTCAATAGCTGAAGCATTGTTTATAAAATCCTGGTTTGAACAATCACCATTATCGCTGCAACCCATCTTTTTTTCTTCATTTGTAGGTATATATCCGGCTAAAAAATCCCGCCAGGTTTTTTTATTTTCTATAACCACAGGATGTTGCTGATCTTGCGGCGATGTGGTATCAGCACCTAAGTCATATAATTTACTGTCTATATTTCCATTCCAACCAACGGAGGCAGTAAAATCCTGAATAAACCTGATAATCAAACCGATAATGCTGTTCCATTTATAACCTACTGTAGCTCTGGTAAAATTTATCGGCTTACTCAATACTTCTCCCTGACAATAAATAGGTTTTCCCAAAACATTACGGTTATAGGCATAGGAGTCTGGATTTGCCTGTAAATCCTTGACTGTATCTCCGCAATCTACATTGTCTCCTCCGGGTACATTTTGCAAATTGGAAAAAGAATCGGGACTTGCCTTTGGTGGTTCCGATTGAACGGGATTAGTTTCATTATTTGCCGGTGGATTGGTATTTGAGGTGATGGGTTTACAAGCACGGGGTTCCTGATGACTGTTACAATCTGTTTCTGTAGAAAAACTACTGCAATATTCAAAATCAGCAACATTTTTACCTATGGTACAAGTGGAAAAAAGTACATCACAATTATTTAAAATGCTCCATCCGCAACTGTATGTTTCTTGAGAATTTGTTTGAGCAAAAATCTGAGAAGACAGCATGTTTAGAAGAAAAAATATAAAAATTATGATTAAATTTACTTTCAGCAGAGTTTTTTTCATTTAATTAATGGCCCAACTTTTGTGCGCCTAAAATCATAGTATTAAAATTTAAAACCTGTGTCAATGGAAGGTATAAAATAAGACGGCAAGATAACAAGACATGAAGATGGAAAGACGATAAGATATAAGACAAGAAGAAATTTTATGAAATAAAATTATTTTTATAATAATCGTAAATTTGCCCCAGTTGCAGATTGTAACTTTCTATTATTTCCTGCTTTGATAATTGTCCGTGAATCGCAATACACCTGTTTCTCATCCGCCACTGGTAAACCATTTCAAGAGTTTGCAGACTAAATCTCTTTTTCATTTGTTCAAAAAAATCATTTATAGCAGTCTGTGAAGGCTCGATTTTTAACCTGATGTTTGTTATAGGATATGTGATTGGGTTAAGCTCCACAATCATATCAATTTCATGTTGCTGATTATGTTTATTATTATTATTATTATTTGGTTGGGCAATTTTAATTGCATTGCAACTTGGAAGATCTGTTATTGCAGAATAAACATTCTGCACGGATTTTGCTTTTTCTGCATGTTTTTGCTGATCCATTTGATTTAATCTGTCTCCTACATCTCCGGGAGGCAAACTATGAATTAATTTGAAAATTAAATTTACACGCTCCTGTTGCTGGATATTAGCCTTAATTCCCGGTTTTAATTCAATCCTATGAATACGGTAATGAAAAAGTTCTTTATGTTGATGTGGCATA
>Ga0208375_1003222_pt1 | contig 14153 bp, 12 predicted proteins | sample RifOxyD1_FD_184038 | JGI IMG/M metagenome (GOLD analysis project Ga0208375, IMG submission 184038) | Soil microbial communities from Rifle, Colorado - Rifle Oxygen_injection D1 (SPAdes) | ecosystem: Environmental > Terrestrial > Deep subsurface > Rock core/Sediment | place: Rifle, Colorado... | reverse complement strand
GATAGGTTTGATTACGGCGATAATAAAGAATCAGCAGCGACCGGTCGCAGTAGTTTCTTTGATGATTTTTCTCAGCGTTCTTTCGACGAATGCCGGTTTCACTATCTGGGATGCCGGTGATTCTTCTGGTCCTCGGTACTTAGTTCCAGCCCTCCCTTTCCTTGCTGTCGGACTTATTTACGTAAGGACAAATTGGCTGTTCTATTCATTACTCGCCTTGAGCGTGATTAACGTGACGGCTATTGCCTCGGTAACAAGCGCCTCAAACCATATTTTCAAGAATCTTCTTTTTGGTGATATTTTTCCAAATTTACTGCATAAGCCCGAGCGTATTATGAATTTTTTGACTCTTTCGGCTTGCAGTTTGTTTGCTCTATTCTTGGTTCAAAAGATACAGACCATTAACCAGAGATCGTCCGAAGGTAATACTTAGTGCGAACGCTATTAAAAACAGCAGGAAAGTACAAGCCAGCGTTGCTCATCGCTGGTCTTTGTTTTGCGCTTTTTATTTTTATTCTCAGTTGCTATCGGTCGGAAATAAAATATTTTTGGCTTGATGAGGGTTTCGACGCCACCGTCTGCCATCATACTCTAAAAGACATGCTTTTGCGCGGAGCCAACGCCCAGTGTTCTCCAAATCCGTTGTTTTACCCTTTTCAAAAATTGGCGTTTTCGCTACCTCAGATTTTTTCTGAAACGATTCTGCTTCGGTACAGGCTAGTATCCATTGGTTCAGCCAGTTTTGTTGGTTTTCTCCTGTTCTATTTGATGGGCACGAACTTCGGCATCGCCGCCGCTATAGGGGTGATTGTTTCTTTAACTCAACAGGATATATTTTTTCAATTTGCTGCGGAAAACCGACCATACATGTTTTGGTTGCTCATTTTCTCTGCTTGGCTTACGTCGCTTTTCTTGTACGCGGTCCGGTCAAGAAATTTCCTATTCTCGTTCCTGCTCCTTGCATCCGCTCTTGCTTTGTCCTTAACGGCCGCGCCCGGTTTTGTTCAAGTTCTACTTGGTTTAGCCAGTTTACTTTCTGTGTACAGCTTTTACGGAGAAAACAAACAGAAGAAAGCTTCTCTGGCCTTTATGGTACTCGTGGCGATCACGAGTACGGTAATCGGCGTTTTTTACGCTATCAAGGCGTGTAAGTATGCCGATGGCGGCGAAAATGATCTTTTGAATTCAGGAAACCTGGTACTTTTACAAAAAGTCGCATCTCTTATTTTCAGTGCAAAGACGCCTTTAGGATTTCTTCATTCGCTGATTTTTCTGCTGGGATTATTGTTACCGTTTTCAAAACCATTCAAAAGGATTACGGGCGACACGGCACGTACGCTTTCCATCCTAACTATTTTTCAGCTCTTAGCAGTCGTTCCGGTTTCTTACGCGCTGATGCGGAATCATTACTTTTTCGTCCAGAAGATGTTTATCTTTCTGGTGACCCTTAAAGCCCTCGGAGCAAGCCTGGGCATTTATCTTCTGGCGGAGTACTTACACTTATTTTTTCGCAAATATCGAATCAGACCAATTATTTTAGCCGGTTTACTTTTGTTTGCGCTTCTTGCTGGCTTTAAACAAGTTCGTCTTCTTGCCAGAGAATCATCAGCTAGTGCGTTTTCGGATCCATGTGTAACTGTTCCTGAGAAAATGCAAATAATAGGTTGGGAAAACCGATTTGCGGATAACCTGAATTTCATAGCAAGAGTTGAAAGACTTGCCGCACGATGTCCCATGGCGACCAACGAGTCGACAGCCTTTGTAACGACTGAATCAGCCTGGCGGGATAAGTTAGTTTTTCTTAACGAAGATCAGATTACAGAAAAGCAAAAGAAAACTTTGATTCAGGTGTGTAAAAAAACCGTCCAACTGGAGGATTAACTGCTAATCCTTTTTCCGATAGTCTCCCCTGCTGAACCACTTCTCGATAAGACAATAAAGAACAATAAAAAGATAACGGGAGCCCATTTCCTTGATCTTTAATTTAGACTCACCAGTTTTTCTGTTGATCCAGTCGTTTGGAAGAACCGCATAACTGTAGCCACGCACAATGCATTTTAGCGGTAATTCAACGGTAAGATTGAAGTGGGGACTTAGAAACGGCTTAAGCCCATGAATCACATGTCCTCGATATAGTTTAAAAGCGTTAGTCACATCATTATAAGGAAGACCAAAAAGGATTTGTATAAAGGTATTAGCCAGACGATTTATCGTAAGTTTTAACCAGGGATAATCGACCACTTTAGAAGATCGCATAAAGCGCGATCCAAAAACACAGTCGACCTTTTTATCGATCATTCCGCGATAAAACCTAACCAGGTCTTCTGGCGTATCTGAAGCGTCAGCCATATATACCGCGACCGCTTCACCTTGAAAATTTTCTAGTCCCTTTCTTACTGCCATACCGAAACCACTGGGAGGACTATTATTCAAGTAACGTAAAGTGGGAATTTCCTTCTTTAGAGCAATAAGTAGCTGCTCGGTGTTATCCGAAGAATTATCGTTAATAACGAGAATTTCATGTTCGATCGTTTCGGCCAATAGCTTTACGGCAAGTGCCCTAACGGTTGATTCAATGCAACCTTCTTCGTTATGGGCAGGTATTACTACCGAGAGCTTCACAACTTGACGCCTTCTCTTTCGGCAATAGCTTCGACCATCTCTTTTATGATTCTTCGGATGTCGTACTGATAGGACCAATTAGGATAATGGTTCTTGAATTTTCTGACATCAGAGATCCACCAAATATGGTCACCTTGTCTGGCTTGGTCCGATAATTTTGCATTTAGTTTTTTGCCGCAAATCTCTTCGACAATCTGGGCAGCTTCTATTACAGAGCAATTGCTGTGACGCGAGCCGCCCATATTGTAGGCCTCGCCATGTCTTGGCGCCTGGTGAAAATTCCAGAAAGCATTAACGAGATCGTTACTGTGAATATTGTCCCTGACCTGTTTACCCTTATAGCCAAAAATCGTATAGGGACGTCCCGTTACCTGGCACTTGATCAGGTAAGCAAGAAAGCCATGCAACTCCGCGCCGCTATGGGCAGGGCCGGTTAAGCAGCCGCCTCGGAAAATGGCTACGTTCATCCCGAAATAGCGGCCGTACTCCTGCGCCATCACGTCAGCGCCGACCTTGCTTGCACCGAATACCGAGTGTTTGGATTGATCGATCGACATTGTCTCGTCAATCCCGTGCTCGGCCCATTTGTGGTCTTTGCTAAGTTCCCATCGCATCTCTTGTTCAACGATCGGTAGATAGTTTGGCAAATCGCCATAGACTTTGTTTGTCGAAGTAAAAATAAAAGTAGCGTTAGGGCAGCTTGCTCTTGTCGCCTCGAGCATATAGAGCGTCCCGAGCGAATTGATCGTAAAATCCGTAATTGGCTCTTTGGCTGCCCAATCGTGTGAAGGCTGGGCGGCACAATGGACAACCATCGCGATGTCTTTGGAATACTTTCTAAAAAGGTCGAAAATTTTATCTTTATCTCGAATATCAATGTTTAGATGCGTGTAGTTTCGGAATTTTTTGGATAAGGATTGCGCGTTCCAATCGGTAGAGCCGTCCTGACCGAAAAAATAGGAGCGCATGTTGTTATCGATACCGACAACATCCAGACCCTGTTTTGCTAGAAATTTAACCGTTTCACTGCCGATCAGTCCTGATGATCCCGTAACAATAGCCACCGATGGTTTAGACATTAGGTCCTCCAGGTAATACGACTTTTTGTGGTTTTTAACGAATCAACTATCTGTTATGTAAGTTAAAATATCAACAAAAGAAGCTTGAAATATAGTTTTTTTAGTTAGCGATACTTAAAATATAAACCCGAGCAATTGTTAAAGATTCCAATATGTACGAAGCCATTAATAAAGAAAAATACCTGCTACTGTTTTTTACGGGACTATTTTTTCTTTATTTGCTTGCACCAACAGTCGTCGATGTAAACCAATGGTCTCGTTACGATTTGATGCGAGCGCTCGCGTTTGACCATTCTATCAGAATTGAAAAATATATGGGCAATACGATCGATTGGTCGGGGCCTCCGGGACATGGCTATTTCTACACCAACAAAGCGCCCGGCACTTCTTTCTTAGGTGCCCCATTTTTGTTTATCGCAGCAAAAATCTATGGCGTTCTTAGGCCGAGCATCCAGGATCCTCATTACCATTTACTCCTAATAACCGACGTTTTTATTACTATCATTCCATCCGTGATTCTCAGTTTGCTCCTCTACCTATTTATAAGAAGACAAACCAAAGAGGCCCATCCCGCAATAATTACTTTTGGCTATGCAGTGGCGACGATAGTCTTTAAATACTCTGCATCTACATTTGGTCATCAGACGGCCGCTGTTTTTGTATTTGCTGCTTTTTATCTGCTTTTGTGCTCCGACAAACTTTGGCTGTCCGGCGCATTTTTTGGTTTATCAGTCCTCACGGAATACAGCATGGTCCTTCTAGCTCCTGGATTTTTGCTACTCTTCTTTGGTTATAAGAAAAATGACTTCTGGAGCTCTTTGCTGAAATTCTGTATTGGGGGACTGCCCGCTTTCGTTATCTTTGTTTGGTATCATAAGACTGCATTTGGGGGATACCTCACACTGCCTATGAAATATAATAATCCTCTGTTTTGGGGCGAAGATGAGAGGTCTGCAGTCCGCGGAGTAATCGGATATCCACGTCCAACTATCCTGTTCGAGTTACTTTTTGGACAGCGAAGAGGCTTATTCTTGATCTCACCGGTTCTTTTACTGGCACTCATTGGTTCGGTTAAAGCCGTTATCAATAGTACTCAAAAAGAGTTACCGATTTTTTGTCTTTGGTCTTTTACATCATTTTTAGCGTTCAATGCTTCATTCAACGGATGGCATGGAGGAAACTGCTGGGGTCCTAGGTATTTGGTTCCAATGCTTCCTTTCTTAGTTATCGGTTTAGTTTGGATAAGACATCACTCAAAACTCTTCTATACATTACTTGTCGTCAGTGTGTTGAATTCAGTAGCGATAGCAGCCATTGCCGTCCCGACAGGCCCCGACGATATGGTATATGCCGGTCTATCCTCGGATTTCGGTCTTTGGCCAAAATTTATATTGCTTTTGACCGTCGCCAGTGCTCTTTTTTTAGTCGCAAAGAAAGTCGACCGAGATGCCCTTAGAAAAACTCTATCTGGGCATTCGCATTCCTAATATTTTTACATAGGGTGATTAGATGTTTTCTTTTTCAGTCTTATCGGCTAACAATCATAAAGAATATGCAAGATTTTAGTACCATCACCGGCGAGATACCCTATTTATTCTGACGACGGGTAGATCAGTATGTTCGAAGAAAACAAGCTCAAGCCGATAATCTTTTTTTTATTGTTGTTCGTTTTCTACACACTGTCGTTTGGCCTCGTTTTAACAAATTCCAGCTACTATTGGGATGACTATACTGTGGTAAAAGTGCCGGCACCTGATGTTTACCTCAGCTTTATCGATGCCGGTCGCCCGATTTTTGCTTGGATGCATTCTCATATCGCTCCTGCAAAACATAGTTTTGTGATTTACAGATATTCGGCTTTTATTCTCTATTTTTTGGCTGCTTTGATGTTTTTTCTGAATCTCAAACGTCTCAAATACATTTCGAACGCTGAAAACATATGGCTCACGCTTTTTTTCTGTCTATTGCCTTTTAACAGCTCGAGACATCTATTGATCATGCTTCAGTATACTCTTTGTCTGTTTAGTCTCCTTGTTGGTCTGTTTTTATTTCAGCAAAGATATAAGAATTATACTTACCGCGTAATTTCGCATTTATTCCTGGTGCTTTCATTTACCATAGAAGCTCATATTGTCATCATGTACGCGCTGCTTGCGCTTCTAGCATTAGAAGTGTGTTTGGCAAAGAAACCATTGAAGCCATGGCTAATATCGATGGCCGACTATCTTGCCATACCCGTGCTTTATTGGGTATGGAGAGGAATTTGGTTTAGCCCATCAGGAGCTTTGGCAGGAATGAACAACATCAGCAAAAGGGATCTTCTTTTGTCGCCACTGCACATATGGAACTCCGTTTATTGGTCCATATATATCAAGTTTCTGAACGCCATTAAAATAATGGCTGATCCCTTCTATTTACTAACAGGCCTTTTGTTCTTTGCCCTTATCTGGTCGTTCTCTAAGAATTGGCATTTCAAGAATAAAGCCCGCAAATCGCTTACGGGAATTTTCATTGGGATTTTTCTATTATTTGCCGCTGCTTTTCCTTTCGTTGTCGTCGGAAAAATCCCGCTCGATTACGACTGGAATACAAGATATCAATTTTTATTTCCGTTTGGCGTAAGCTTGATTGTACTTTTTAGTATTTCGTTTATTCCCTGGAACTTAGCGCGAAGGCTTGCTCTTTGCTTAACTGTGGTAGTTTGCGTAAATTACAACATTCATACCAGTTTAGCTTACGTTCGAGATTGGTATAAACAGATTTCAATTAGAGAACATTTCAGGACCGACACAATTATAGATAGAGGCGCAACGGTACTTGTAAGAGATCTTGCTAACGATCTTAGCGTAAACAACAGAGAGTACCGATTTTACGAATATAGCGGAATCGCCAAACTTGTTTATAGTGATCAGAGCAGACTTATTATAAGAGAAAATGATTACCCTGTTCAAAAAATGCCTCTATTTCTCACGGAGAAACCCTACAGACAAATATATAGTATCGCCGACTATCAACCCACCCCTCCCAGTTACCGCTTGGAAATACTCCCCGGTCCTTTGAGGTTAAAGACCGCTTTAGATACGCTGAAATTTATTCGAATAGAGAAAGCAAATCCCAATCTCTTTCAACAAAAAGTTGCAGATTTGATAGTAACCAAACTCGTTAAAATACCGTGAAAGGCTTTTAGTGAATACGAATATAAACTGGCAGAAACAGATACTGATCGGTTTCCTGTTTTTCGTCCTTTCACTTGCCTTATTTTTTCAAAGGAATCTTTTTTTTGGTTTTGATGAATGGAGCATTCTTTACTCGCTTGCATCAAATGACTTGAAAAGTTGGCTACTGCAAACGCATTGCGGACAGTTTTTTCCGATCGGCAAGGCGCTTTTCTATCTTCAACTTTTGTTTTTCGGGGATAACTACTCTTTATACCTGATATTTGATTGCGCGGCTCATGCTCTTAATGTCCTGCTCTTCTTTATGCTTTTATCGGCTTTTTTTCCATTCTTCATCTCGCTATTTGTGTCATTGGTCTATCTTATCAGCTTTACTGTTTTTGAAGCATCGAGCTTGGCTATTAACCTAAATTATTTTCTTTCAACAGGGCTGATACTGTTTTCGGTCATTCAGACGCAAACCTATCTGCGAACAGGAAAGAGATCCTCTCTGGCTCTCTCTTTTTTAAGCTGTGTCTTCGGTATTTTTACGTTCGGCATGGCACTTATTTCGCCGATTTTAAACGCTGCTTTTGCATTGGTTACTTTTGAAAAGACAAATCGCAGGAGATTTTTTTTGGCCCTCGGATTAAATCTGATTTGCTTTTGCTGTATAGCAGCAATATTTATCTATTTTTCTCGCCGGGGAGTGACTGGATCATTTCATCAGGTGACAGGGTCCCAACCAATGGATTTGATAAACTCTTACATGATAGTAAGTAAGAAATTTCTTGAAGCTATTTCTTATGGATTGTTTTCAATCCCGTTTAAATATCTGTTTTTTCTTCCAAAGCGTTTTGACGAACATCTTTTGCTCATTTCCGTTACCGGAACTTTTACAGCTCTTGTCTTTTTTCTTTACGCGTTAGGCACGAAACGGTTTTTAGTCGGAAGCGTTGCTTATTTTGTTTCTATCGGAGCATTCAGTGCCCTACCGGCTCTTGCAAGAGCGGATGCGGGGGGAATCAGAACCTGCTTGACGCTTAAATATCAAATTTTCACGTTGGCCATTATATTTTTTGCTTTTGCTCTGCTTTTTAAATCGCTTTATGCATCGAGCAGAAGGAAAAGCGTTCTTACGTTTGTTCTAATTATTTTTTCGATAAATTACGTCATTGGGAACATTTACGGTTACCGTGAAACCAGAAAGCATATTTACCATATCCGCGACGGAGATGCTTCCCTGCAGCAATATACGCTATTAAAGCAGAAAATCGGTCAAAACGTGGCTTTAACAGAAACTGAGGCCGAGCAGATATTTGACCAAACAAACCCGAATTTCACGAAACAACAAGCTTGGTTGGTTTTTCAAAGTCTATTCTGATACGGAGTAAATATGAAAATATTGATAACCGGTGGCGCAGGATTTGTCGGGTCAAACTTGGCCCGCCTTTTTGTCAACAATCTACGTGCTAAAGTGACTGTTTTAGACAATCTGAAACGCCGGGGCTCGGAAATCAACGTAGAGAATTTCAAGAAACTGGGAATCGATTTTTGCCACGGCGACATCCGCGTTCCTTCGGACCTGGAAAATACAGGCGAGCATTTTGATCTCTTGGTAGACGCATCAGCTGAGCCAAGCGTGCTTGCGGGGGTAAATGGAAGCGCAGACTACGTATTACAGACAAATCTTGTCGGGACAATTAATTGTCTCGAATTTGCGAGAAAACGTGCGGGCGCCTTTTTGTTTCTTTCCACTTCACGGGTTTATTCGATCGAGCCGCTCAAAGCGATCAACCTGATCGAAGCAAAAACACGATTTGAAATTGATGAAAACCAAACGCTTCCCGGCGTCACTCCTGCCGGCATTGCCGAAGCGTTTCCGGTTAATTCGTCGAGATCGTTTTACGGTGCTTCAAAGTTGGCATCAGAGCTGATTGCGCAGGAATACTGCGCCAACTACAAACTTCCTGTAATGATCAATCGGTGCGGTGTCATCGCGGGCCCCGGCCAATTCGGAAAAGTGGATCAGGGAGTATTCACGCTGTGGGTGATGAATCACGTATTCGGCAAACCGCTAAAATATACAGGCTTCGGTGGAACAGGGAAGCAAGTGAGAGATCTCGTTCATCCACTCGATCTGTTCAGTTTGATCAATACTCAGATATCCCAAATTAGTGATTGGAATGGGGACGTGTTCAACGTAGGCGGTGGACGCGAAATATCGGTTTCAATGCAAGAGCTGACCGCTTTATGTCAAGAAGCTACGGGTAAGGCCGTGCCGATTACTGAAGATAAATCAACTTCCTCGGTCGATATTCCGCTTTACGTTTCAAATACAAAAAAAATTCAGAATACGTTTAATTGGCGACCAAAAATTTCGGCGTCAGAACTCATACGCGACATAGCAAAGTGGGTGGCCGAAAACGAGACAAAACTTAAGACATTGTTATAAGCCTATACCTACACTCAAAGACAATTAATTGGTCAAAAACCTACATTTGCCTTAGGCACCTGGGTATATCTGGACACCCACTCCGTGACGCATTTATCGATCCTTGCATTCATCGGTTCAGCAATATGCATACTGACGCCTACCGCTGGCCATCCTTTTCGAGATTTTACTCCTAATCACCATTCCAAACCCCGAGGTTTTGAAAAAGATCGAACCGGATTCTTACAGGAGATGGCATCATCAGTAGCAACTATTAGAAAGAGTCGAGATCTGATTTCTATGCTGAAGTTTCAATCCGGTTTTAATTTCTTCACAGCAATGGGTTTTGATCTTCTTCAGCCCCTGTTCTCAGCTTTGCATCAGCAAGTGATTTAGGATGGGCCAATGGAATAAGCGCTCTAGGCGCCACTTCGACGGGCTTATTGATTTCAACCTGCGGAATACCAAAGCGACGTACGGAATGGATAAGCATTAGCGGTTTGATAGTAGCTTCTTGTTTTGTGATGCTAAGAATGTCACGAAGCATTTATACGTTCACGATATTTAACACGCTTTTCTTTGCGTTCCAGGCGTTCTTAACAAGTATAATCCAAGTTGTATGGCAGGAAAAAAGCGTTCACGCTGAAACGGAACGGATCTTGTCACTAAAGACGTTTGTGTCGTGGCTCGTGATCCCTGTTTCGAGGCTTATCGTGGGCCCTGCTTCCGATCTCTTACCTGCGACAAGCAATATTAGTCGTGCAGCTGCTATGTACGCGCTCTGCGGTTTAGAAATCGTCTTTGTAACTTCATTATTTTATTTTTCGTCAGCAAAATTAAAAACAAATCGAGAAGTAACGTGTTGTCAATGAAAAATTAGTACTATTCACTTTCACCGGATTTATTGCTTCGTAAAGAATGGTTTGGAACCACCCATCTCTTGATGGGTTACGATCATTGGCCAAATGCAAAAACTTTAAGTTCGTTCAAAAAGATCGGGTCGAAGAAGCAATCCAAAACCCGACAAAACAATTTCCATTATTACGCCGCAACCAACTATTGTGATCAGGATTCGCCCCGACACAGCCACTACCCGCGATTCCTCACGCAATTCTCTTCGTACTCTTCACGGGGCAAGAAGGGAAACATGTCATCATACGGTTTCGAACGCATTCTACCGTCGGGTAGTTTTTCAGAAGCGACTCGAGGAATAAGCAGTTGTTCTTTCGGACAATGAACGTTGCACCAAACCGGACCCTTATGTGCTAAAACTTCGCGAACTCCTGATTCGAAATCAGCAGCACCATTAATTCGTATAAATTTCATCCCGTAAGCCGCACAGAGTTTTTCGGGATCAGGAAAACTGACGCCAGTCTCCGGCCCCTCTCCCCAGCGCCGATCACCATGAAAATTTTTCTGACTGAGACGGATCAAAAGGTAACCTTTGTTGTCGAACACAATGAGTTTGATTGGCAATTTGTGATGAACAATGGTTTGAAGTTCCTGAATGTTCATCTGCATCGACCCATCGCCAGAAACGCAAATTACATCCCGTCCCGGAATTGCTGCAGCAACACCGATTGATGCGGGCATATAACCCATTGTAGAAAGACCGCCCGTAATAATGTGCCTCTGGCCGAACTTAACTTTAAACGCTTGCGCCCAGACATGGAAACAAGACCCGGTATCGAGCACACAGACGGCGTCATTTCCCAGTTTTTCCGAAAAAAGACGGGTGAAATTATAAGAATTCATGCCCTCCTTTTCATTCTCATACTCGGGAAGATCCACAGGATATTTCTTCTTCCAAACCTGTGTCTGTTCGACCCAATCGGCTCCTTTAAATTTCCATCCGGCTGTATCCGCCTCTATAGCCAGTAATTCAAGAAAGCGTTTAGCGTCGCAATGAACTTTAACGTCGGCTTTGACTGAAGGTTTATTAAGTTCGGTAGGATCAATGTCGACAACTATTTTCCTAGAGTAGCGAGCAAAATCGTCGTAGTCGTGTCCAACAAGCCCAACACCTAAACGACATCCGATGCTGATAAAGACATCCGAATTCTGAATAGCGATATTTGCAGGACGATCGCCATAAGTGCCTGGGTGACCAACAAATCGAGGATGATCAAAACCAATTAAATCCATTCCCAAACGTGAAGTCGTTAAAGGAAGATTAAACTTTTCGACAAACGTATGTAACTCCCTGATGGCCCCAGAAAGCCTTACTCCAGCACCAGCAAGTATAACTGGTCTTTTTGCGCTCTTAAGAAGCTCAAAAGCTTCCTTAACCTTGGCTTGTAAACCCGATTCTTCGACTACTGAATGAAAAATTTCCGAAGAATCGAAACCTTTTTGAGTGTCTGGATCAATTGTCGCGCCTTGAATATCAAGAGGCACTTCAACCCAAACCGGCCCCACCCTTCCATGCATGGCAAGACAAATTGCTTTTTCAACCTCGTACACCACTCGATTTGGATCATCGAGCATTACAGCATATTTAGTAACCAGTTTATAAATCGGAAGCGTCTCAAATCCCTGAAGCGGAAACTGCCTTACTCCAGTCACCTTTGCTTGCGCGAGTTTCCCCTGACCAGCAACAACGATACAGGGTGAATTATCTACCCAGGCCCCGACAACACCAGTAAGACAATTTGTAGCGGCAGGACCAGCGGTGACGTAAACTGCACCTAACTTGCCTGTAAATCGGGCATTTGCTTCTGCCGCCATCGTCGCAGCCTGCTCGTGATGCATGCAGTACCATTTGATTTCGTCCCGATGAACAAGCGCATCAGTTAGCGGCATACTGAAGCCACCAGTGATAATGAAACTCTCTTTAACCCCCGCTCGATAGAGGGCTCGGGCTATGTAATCCGCAACCGTCATTTTCATTTACGATGCCACTCGATTGTTCGAGTTAACGATTTTTCAAGGCTCACTGTGGTCTTCAACCCCAGTTGTTCTAACGCTGAGGTCACGTCCGGTACAAAACGTGTTTGTTGAGCAACGCTTGATACTCTTAATACTATCTCTGGTTTTGGAGAAAAGTAGGAGGCCACTAATTGAGCGAGCTTTTCGAGCGTTATCGCTTCTGGGCTGCCAATATTGTAAACAGAACCGGTTTTTGCATTTGTTAACATCGAGAGAATCCAAAAAGCCGCATCACTTGGGTACATGTAGCTACGCACCGTCTGGCCGTCTCCTAAAACCTTTATCGGATTTCCATTCAATGAGTCCCAGAGAAAATTGTTGATGGCCCACGGAGTATCCAATGATTGATAGGGGCCGATAAAAGCGAAGGGCCTTACGTTTATCGCAGGAATACGTGCTTGGCTCCTTGCTGCAACGGCTAAAGCCTCACCATAGCGTTTTGCTTCTGCATAAGCCGACGTCGGCGCATGACAAAGAGGCGAACCTGAATATTTTTCTGAAACGCGCTCAAGATTCAAAGGCTGATCACCGTAAATTAACCCCGAGCTGATATTCAGGAACATCCTTAAATCTGAACATCGATCAACCGCCCTCAAAACTGCGGCGGTGCCATCCGCTATTCCCATCATTGTTTCGATTGGATTACTCGCATGAAACCTATTATCAGGACTTGATGCGGCGTGAACTACCCAATTTGTTTCCTTCGGCATGTCTAAAAGGTGCCGAACATCGGCTTTTAAGAAAGTAACATCGCCCCTATTAGCCAAGTGCGGTTTTGTAGTTCGAAATTGATCCGTACTACGTGCAACTAAAACTGCCTTTGTTCCGAATCGATAATCATCGTTAAGACAAGTAACGAGCTCGGCAAGCCAAGTACCGATAAAACCCGTGCCACCTGTAATAACTATCGTTTGATTCTTTAGTGCTGCGAGTTGTTCGGTTCTGTTCTTTACCACGTCCCGACAATCTTCCCTGACAATTGCTCTCGCAGCATCCGAAACCACTTTATTTGATGGAAATTGCTGTAAACTCATCACTTACTTCCTTCTAGCTAAATCAATTGCAACCTCTATGATTAGGTCTTCTTGTCCGGCAACCACCTTACGTCTGCCTAATTCAAAAAATATGTCCCTTGGATCCACTTTGAATTCTGCCGCCACCCTCAACACAGGCTTTAGAAAACCTGAAAAAATTCCTGAAAGACCGCTTACTATGCTTACCGATTTCACTGTTGGGATGGCTGAAATAATTTCTTTCTCAGCAAGATCCGCAGCGTCTAAACACTTGTACAGATCAATACCAGTCTGGTAGCCCATTTTTTCTAGCACTGCGACCAATATCTCAAGCTGAGCATTACCTGCTCCCGCTCCATAGCCTCTAGAACTAGCATCCAAAATACTTGCTCCTGCTTCTAATGCAGCGACCGAGTTGGCAATACCGACGCCGAGGTTATTATGAGCATGAAAGCCGACAGGTATGGAGAGATTATCGAGTAAACACGTAATTTTTTCGGTGACGTCTTTTGGAAGCGACGAGCCGGCTGAATCCATTAAGATGATCGCCTCTGCTCCGTATGATTCCATCTTCCTTGCTTCATCAGTCAGTTCTTCTTTTGAAACCATGTGAATCATCATCAGAACGCCATAAACAGTTTTTCCAGCATCTCTTACGAATGAGATGTGACGTTGGGTCAGATCGGCTTCTGTGCAATGACAACCGATTCTTACGACGTCAACCCCTGCAGCTATTGCTGGTTTCAAGTCCTTTTCAATAGTTGCGAACCCCGGAATACAGAGCACTCCAAGCTTCGAGCGTTTCAACGTACTTCTTGCCGTCTCTAGTATTTGGGCGTCGGAGCACGGCGATTCGCCCAATTGCAGAGAAGAAGCACCAAGTCCGTTTCCGTGCCCCACTTCAACTGTATGGACGCCTGCC
>Ga0208375_1003220_pt1 | contig 14154 bp, 8 predicted proteins | sample RifOxyD1_FD_184038 | JGI IMG/M metagenome (GOLD analysis project Ga0208375, IMG submission 184038) | Soil microbial communities from Rifle, Colorado - Rifle Oxygen_injection D1 (SPAdes) | ecosystem: Environmental > Terrestrial > Deep subsurface > Rock core/Sediment | place: Rifle, Colorado... | reverse complement strand
GTATCAATATAACTTTCAATATAAATCGGTTCGGATATTTTTTTGTTTGTTAATTCTAATATTGAAAAATAGGACTTATCAACACTCAAATGTTCTCTTATAAACCTTTTATTTAGATTGATGAGAGACCATAGTTCAAAACCAATTAAAATTACAATAATTATTGACCAAAAATATTTTTGTTTTTTAAATAAATTTATTAATCCAACTGAAAATAAAATAATAATAAAAGGCAATGAATAGGTTAAAGCGCGGTTATATGCAAAAAAATTATGTTGGCTAATAGCTGTCCAATAATAAAAAAGTAAAAAAATTATTAGGTAACTAATTGACAATCGTTTAAATTTACTTTTAAAAAAACCGTATAGAACCATTAAAATTACAAAAATACTTAAAACTATCGCCGATATAGTCGGTAATGGTTCAAAATTATGTATGCTCCAAAATCCCATTGCTTCAAAAGGGTTGGCATACGGAATTTTACTTCGAAAAAGTTGCCAACCGATCGGCTGATTGGGATTTACCAAAAATACCTGCTGGAACGTCTTGACAATAGCCCGAATAATTGAAATAGATCCAGTGATCAAGGATATTGACACAATTCTTGCTAGTGCCTCAATATAAATATGAGTTTTTTTTCTTGAAAGTATAAAATTAAACAATAAGAATAAACCTAACGGAGCAAATACAAACACGGCTGGTTCAAGATATGAAAAATATAATACTGTAATTAAAATCCCAATGATATAATCGTATAAATTAAATTTCTTTAAATTTATTTCTTTTGAAAATAAGTAGGAGTAAAAGAATATAAATAATAACATTTCGATTCCCCAAAACAGAACCTGGCCAAAAAAGTTATGATATAAAATATATAAAAGGTTTATGTTAAATCCGGAAAATACACTAACCAAAACCAAACCAACTATGCTTGAACCAAAAAGAATTTTAAATAATATATAACATAGTGGGATAAACAATGAAAATAAAATCGCCTCTGAAATATAAGTATATTCATAGCCTTCAAAATTAAACAATGTAAGGAAAAAGGAATTGATTATTGGTGTTCCCCAACGGTAACCATCGTTTAGAAGTACACTTGTAGATAGTTCTGTCTTTTCTCTAAAACTTTTTGAAATAGAATTGTTTTTCAAATAATCACCGGTTGTTGTATATGATATTACATCATTATTTCCTAAAGAAATTGTTGTCAATATTCGGTCACGTCTGATCAAGGGTGATAAATTTAGGATAAGAGATATGAGGACAAAACAGGTTAATAAAAGATCTTCTTTTACATTTAAAGTAAATTTAACCTTTATCTTAAGTAGCACATACAAATCGACAATTAAAAAGGTTATTATTAAAGGCCATAGCATTTGCCTCACCGACAATCCCAATAAGCTAGATATTACTAAGATAAATATTGTTATCACTATCGTCGTCCAGGGACTTATCCATAACCAAAAAGATCTTAATGATTTAGGAAGAATTAAAAAAGTCAAACCAAACCCTAATAAAAATAAAACAATAATATTTAAGAATGGATAAAAAAAAATTGGAAATAGATTAATTAATTTATTTATAATGATCATTATTGGTCAACTAGCCAAATTTTACTAAATTTACTGGATAATTTTCTTTGGTCCAAGCTTCCTGGAATAATATTGGATGGAAGGTAATATTTATCAAATATAAAATAAACCATATTTATTCCAATTTCAAATTTAATACCAATAGGAACCGAGTATTCTTTTACCTGTGTTGAAATATTAATTTTTGCAACTTTTTTCTTATTTAGATAGATGGTAACCGGTTGATCTTTATAAAAAGATGCCGCAATAAAATGAAGGTTGTATTTTTTTTGTTTAGTTGTTTTGAACATTACAAGACTTCTTTTTTCACTCCAACGAAAATTTATTTCGGGATTATTCCAGCCCATTCCCAAATAATTTATGTCATTTTCTTTACCTAAATCTACTGATAAAAAGTCTCTATTTTCTGGATCTCTTTTCCAAAGAGAAAATTTTAACTCGTTCATCTGTTTTTCAAAGCCTAACTCTTTAAATTTGGCCGATAATGTTGCTGTATATGGCATCTCATCTTTTAAAATGATATATTTAAGATCAAGAAAATCTATAATATCCTTACTTTTTTCTATGTTTAACTCCGTCCAATTTATTAAATCATCTTGATCAATAATGGGATTATTTTTTAGATCACTATCTATTATTCTTCCTAAATAACCAAAAAATGGATTTAAACGGTAATAGTTCTTTTTATAATCCGGTATTCTCCCCATATATCCGCCAATAACCGGTTTTCCATGCCACGATTCACCGATTGTCATACCAATTGCATTGCTGTCTCCAAAATAAGTAAACCCATCCCTTACGGTGAAAGGAATATCCATTACCGAAACTTTTTCCTTATCAGATTTAATCGTCTGAAATATATTGTACGGATAAACTTGTGGGGGAGGCAAAATATTATTGGTTACTCTTTGATCAAAAACAAACACAAGAAAAAATAACATAAAAAAAACTTGTTTAAAGCGGATAGATTTATTTTTAAGAAAATAATTTATTAAATAAGCACAGACTATATAAGCAAAAAAAATAAAACCGACAATAAGCCTCCCAGGAACACGAATATTATTCAAAAGCGGAATGTAATGCAAAATAATATATGGTAAAGGAATCACAATTTTTATCCCCTCATCGACTGTTAATGCCCAATGACCAAAAACGTGCAAAAATGGACCTAAAGTAAGAATAAAAAAGACGATGCTAGTAAATAAAAAAGGTTTAATGCTTATTTTTGTTGATTTATCAAGTTTTCTATAAAAAAATACTAAAGCTACATAGCAAATAATAATAATGATTCCAGGATAAGTAAAATTTTCAAAAATTGAACGGGCGCTAGGTGTGAATAATTTTAAAAATAATAGAAAAGGCTTATATAAAAACGTAAATTTACTAACAAAATAGCCATAACCGCTGGGAATGAAATAATTAAATAAATCTGAACTAAATTCTATCGCTCCACCCCAACCAGCAGTCTTTGGAATTTCATCAAACATAGATGCCTCATATAATCCTTTAATCCACGGTATCAGTAAAATAGTTATTAAGAAGAAAGTAAAAATTCCGTATTTCCATTTTTTTTTGATCTGCTCAACGAATAGTCGGGTTTTAAAAATTACGTAATAACAAATGAAACAAAAAATGGAAATTAAAAGAATAATAAAATAATAAAAATTAAGCCACAAAGTCAAAACAAAAAAAAGGGCAATCCCAATTGATGAAAAAACTTTTATAAATATTTTGTTGGATTGCGATAGAGATATAACACAATAATAAAACCAGGGAAAAAGATAAATACACCAATAATTCAGATGGCCGCCTCGAGGCATTAGAAACGTCATATATCCATAGGCTAACCCAACAAAAAATGAAGTTATTTTTTCAAATTTAAGAGATCTCAACAATAGATACATACCGAGGTTGGCTGATAAAAGTGATAAAACGACAATAATTGACATTGACTGATTGATGGAAAAAAAAGGTCTTAAAAATAAGAAATAAAAACCATTGGCGGCATCGGTTAAGCCCAGATGAAAATAAAAAGGATAAAATATCCCGTAAACTAGACCAAATGGATTATGTCCGGAAATTATGGTTTGATAAAATTTATCCGTCAGCCATTCATATGATTGAACCTCCCCCCAGACGGCTCCGATCTTCGAAAGATCGTTAATTAATTGATGCCAATAAACACGATAATTGAATATTAAATTAATAAAAGAATAGCTGATAATTATCAGTAACCAAGAAAAACGATTTATTAACTTTTTTATCATTTTTTATTCTGTAGAATTAATGAAACCTCTGTGGGTTCTATCTCTCCTAATTGATAATATTGATTTTCCCAAACAATATTTTTATAGATGATCTTTTTTCCTTCTCTTTCTAAGTAATCTTTTTCACTTAACACTAATTTTATTCCTTTCAAAAATTTGTTTTCGGTCGTATAATTCTGTATTGTCACGATCTTTTTATCTGATAACATATATTCTCTCCAAAGCCTCGTCCATAAGTCATATTCTCCTAAAAATATATCGGAGGTATAGAAAGGTTTAGTAAAATTTTTATTATTATTTAATTCCGTTAATGAAATTAACGACTTGTCCACTATTCGAGGATGCCAATAAAGTTGGTAAATTGTTCTATATGATGATCTGGCTGACATCAAAATAAATAATATTATAATAATTGTCGTAATCATTTTATTTTTAAATAAATTAAAAATTAAAAGCATACCGCATGAAAACAAAATAGAAATAAAGAAAGTGGTATAAGTTATTGATCTATGATAGGTAAAAAAGTTTTTAAAATAAAAAGCAAAAATTAAATATAGCGTTATAAAAAAACCCATAAATGAAGCAACAAAAAGTTTTTGCTTGCTTTTAAAATAACCGATTATCATTATTCCGATTAATGTTATTGAAGAAACTAACTCAGCTAAGAAGGGGAGACTTCTTGAGTAATATAAATTATAAAATCCAATCATTTCCAGAGGTTTAGCATATCTGATCTTTTCCCAGCCGATGATACCGATTTTCGTAGTGCTCATAAAAATTTTATAATTTACTCTCAAAGCATTTCCGAAGGTGATAGGATTGATAAGGAGTAAAAGCAATATAATTTTTGATCCTAGTATTAAAAAATAAAATTTCTTTTGTAATAATTTCAAAAAAATAAAAATAGATGTGGGAATTAAAATAAAAAACATACCTTCGGCATAAATAGTCGTCAGAGATGAGAGTCCGAAGGCGATTAATAGATCATATCTGTTAAACGAATATAAATTATTTTTTTCTTCCGAAAAATAAGAATAGAGAAGAATAATGAGAGTAATAAATATTCCTAAAAAAGTGAACTGGGCAAAAAAAACATTATAGAGCATGTAAAGATTGGTCGAGTTAAAAGCCTGGGTGAGAAAAATCAATAGTAACAAGGTAAGTGATTCTTTCTTCTTTATTATTTGTTTAGCCAAAATATAAGTTATTGGAAAAGATAATCCATAAAAGATTGTAATTAATATTGAATATACCTGATAAGATTTCAGTCCAAAAATGCTTGACATGAAACTCAAAACCATAGGTGTTCCCCAGCGGTAACCGTTATGAAGCAAGTCGCCGGTCGCCCAAAGATAGGGTTTATAATGCTCAAAAGTGCCCCCATCATAGACCGTATGATCAATGAGATAGTCTGCCGTATGGACATATGAAATCGGATCAAGATTACCCAGTGAGATTGTGGTTGGAAAACCTGCCTTTGTCAGTAGGGGATAAAGATTAAATAATAGGCAGATGATTGTAAATAATCCTATTAAAACTGTTTCCTTGGAAATATAAAATAATTTTTTTTTATAGAAGATTGCAGATATAAATAAAAATATCGACGCCAAAACGATAATATATTTTGCCTGTAAGATTGGTATTCTTGCCACGCTCAAAATAACGCCAAAAACGGCAATAAAAATAGTCCCAAACCATGGACTTAGCCAAAAAGCATCACGGCGGAGTTTTTCCGGAATAAAGATTGCTGTAAATCCATAACCAACAAAAAATAAAGTAAAAATAATCTTTAATAATAATATAATTATTTCCATTTTTTATTGTTCTAGCAATAAATAGTTTCTATCTGTCAGTATTTCATTATATCCAATCCTTTTAAACAAACTTAATAAATAATCTGAATATTTTTCATCATTTTTTAAAATTACATATTTTATCTTTAATATATTCATTTCTTGAATGATGGAACTATCAGAATAAGGATAAGGATATAATTTAATTTCTTTTGGCTTTTCCTTCAAAAGATTAAAGTTCCCTTTATCAATGATTTTTGCTATATAACTAATGAACTTCAGATTTTTATAATAATTAAAAATTGATTCCGGTACTCTCGCTATATAACCGCCGATAATTGGTTTTTTATGAATTAATTGTCCGTTCATTGGGGAAATGGCATGAACATATCCCATATATCGAAACCCGTCACGAACGGTAAAAGGTATTTCAAGAACCGTATTAAGATTATGTTCCTTTTCAATTTTTTTATAGATTTGTAAGGGAAAATAGGTAGTTATTTTTTTTGGAAATATGAAATACAAATCTACAAGAAAAATAAAAAATAAAAAAGTAATAAAAATAATTAATTTTGTTCCCTTTAGTTTTTTGAGAATGTAATCCAATAAAAAAGCACTCACTATTAATGCTAAAAAAATAAATGGAGGAGTAAAACGGGTAGGTGCCCTAATTGATGATAAGCCTGGAATGTATCTTAATAATATGAAAGGCGTTGGGAATACCACTGACACTCCATCTAAATTAATAAACCAACGGTTAAATATTTTTAAAAACGGACCAAGTGTCAATAAGGCAAACAGTAAACTAATTAAAAAGTGGGGCTTGATTTTTTTCCATAATTCATTTGGTATTTTTTTTCTTATAAAAATTAATAGTAAGTAAGAAAAAATCACAATTAATCCTGCATAATTATATTTTCCATTATTATGCAAATAAAAATTCATGAACCTTGCAAATAACAAATTAAAATCAGCTAATCTGGAGAATATAAATTTATAAATAGGATTATATTCACTGGGTACAAAAAAACCCATCAAATCCCCTGACAATTCAATTGCGCCTAAGCCTTTGGTTTTTTCAACTCCTCCTGATTTTATTAAACTATAAACGGAAAGAAGCCATGGGATAAGAGTTATAAGAAAAACCGTAAATGCTGCCAATATATACTGAAAATTATTTATAAAAAAATTTTTTGTAAGTTTTCTATTTAGAAAAGAAAAATAAAATAAATAAAAAGCAAACACAAGGGAAATTACGATAAAATAATAAAAATTTAGTAATAAAATAAAAGACATCAATAAACCAAAAATAATAGCTAAAACAGTTTTTTTTATTTTATCTTTTACTTCTAATATTTTTAAAATAATTAAAAAAACTAATGGAAAAATATAAATTGATGTATAGGAAAAATGCCCCATAAATTTATAATTAATTATTGGTAAGTAACCGAATGTAAGGCTAATAATTATATTTATTAAATTAGTAATCTTTAATTTTTTTAATAACAAATACATAAACAGGTTGTTTAAAAAAATATTTATTAATATAAGTGCTATCAAAGTTTTATGAGGATCCAATAATGGTCGGAGCAAAAGAGAAAAAACAACATTAGATATACTTGGATCATTCAAGGATATGTTTATAGATGAAAATGGATGAAATAATTGTTTTTCAAGAATAAAAGGATTTTTGCCCCTAATTATTTTTTGATAATTATTCTCTAATATAAATTCCGCCATTGAACTATCGCCAAGATTACTTTTTTTAAAATTTGTTTTTGAAAAAATTTCCCCCCAATTTGAAAAATTAAAAATAAAATTAAATAGAATAAAAATGAAGATAATTAAGACTAAACTTGATTTGTTTCTCATTTAGCCTTAATTATACTAAAGAAATTGTCTCTAAATCTGCAATAAGACTGCCAGAGACGGTAAAATTTTGCTGACTGAATTTTGTTTAAAGCCGTTTTATATTTTTTAACCTCTTTTACTCTATTTTCTAATTCAAAAGCCATACTGCCAAATTTTGCCTCAGCTTGGCTTTTGGTAAACCTCGGAAATGATCTAATATCGACAACGCCTTCTTTATAATTTCTAAATCTATCAAAATCAATTTTTTCCCAATTAAGATGTTCTTGTTTTCTTTTTTCAAGATCTAAAAAAAGTTCTTTTTTACTTCTATCAATTTTATATTTAAAATCCCAAATTGATGGTATATAAAGATCTCTTAGATAGGTATTAAGTGTAAATAGTTGAGAACTAATAGCGCCTATCACCTGTTGAAGTGTGTTTAATAAATGAAATTGATATCTAAACAGAACAAATTCTCTCGGAATTGGGAAATCAAAAAAGACTTCGTAGTCGATAATAAAATATTTACCATTATTATAAATAATATGATCGGCGGTTAATTCCGTTAACGCCGGATTTATAAAATCTAATTCCAAATCATAATATTTTTTTTCAATATTAAAAAACTTTATGAAATTTTTTTCATTCTTTACTTTATTTTTATAAGAAGGAAGAGATGAGACTATTTTACAGCCATTAAAATATAAACTGGCCGATTGAGCAAAATCTCTTTTTATTAACGCATCTTCAATCATTTTTTCTAACATCGGTCCTTTATTGAATTCAAAAGAAAATGATTGACTGTTAGTTTTTATTGGTTTTGATAAAAATACGTTCTTTGACATCCTATTCTTAAATTCAATATATGTTTTTTCCATATCAGATAGAATCCTTTTGCTTTCTATTCCTAACGGTATTTTTTGAACCACAATCTTATTATTGAATTCAACTAAATCTGTTCTTACCCGAAATTGTTCTTTTCTCCAATATCCTGTTTTTGAAAGTAAAATTTTCATTATTTTTTAGCGATTATTAAAAATGAGTTGGCAAATGTCGACAATAATTGTTCTTTATTAAGTTGTGAAGCCAGCATTACTTCAGAAAAAAAATGAAAAAGAGGATGGGCCATATCTGTATTACGCCATAAAGATGAAAGAGAAGTCTGATCAAAATTTTCAATGAAATCTTCATGGATAATAAGTTGAGGAATCTTATAGTCTGGATAAGCCAGATATAATTCATTTTTTTTAAATCCTGAATTTTTCATTATTTGTTTTAGTTCACTTTTTGTATAGGTTCTGATTCCATTATATTGAGAATAATTTTCTATTCCTTCAAATAGCTCTCCATAATGGTCTTCAACAGCACCGGAAAAATATCGAAGCCCAATTGGATTTTCAATCGCTATAAATATTGTTCCATCTTTTTTAAGAAAACGGTCAAGTTTACCTATGATATTCTTATAATCAGCAGAGAATTGAAACTTTTTATTTTGAGAAAATAATCCTGCATACTCTAATACTCCAATCAATACTATATAATCATATTTTTCATGTGGATTAAAATTCTCTAAATTGCCTGCAATTACTTCTAAGTTATCTTTATCGCTTAATCTGTTAGCTAATATTTCTGCCCGAGAATTAGTTAATTCTAAAGCGGTCACTTTTTTTAATTTTTCGGTAAATAAACGGGTTACAGCTCCTGTACCTGCCCCAATTTCCATTAAATTTTTCTTTTTATCAAATGGATACCAATCAAGAATATGTTTTCGTTGAGGAACCAAATTATAATACAGGTCCCATGATGGCTTGTTATTTAATAATTTTTCAATATCGTTATTTCTTTCACTCTCAGGTTTTTCTTTGAAAAAATTAAGTAAAAATTTTTCAGCTGAATCTCTATATTCTTTTTTAATTCCATCTTCTAGATAAGTCAAGCTTACTTTTCCAATTTGTTTTCTTTTCATTACTTATTTATTAATTTTTTTATTCCATATATATTATAGCACCAAATAAGAATATAATATAAATTACATTTATTATAATTTTTAAATATGCCAGAAAAAAATTTCAATCTTAGTTATTTAATTACCGTTTCTAAGACTCATTTTCAGCCTGCGTTATTTTTGTTAAACACATTAAAACTAAAGACAAACAAAGAGGTTATAGTCGTCGGCAACCTAGAAAAGAATCAAATAGAACTTATTGAAGCTTTCGGTGCCATATATATAGATGAGGATAATATTGATTTATCAGGGCGCTTACCTAAGGTTGATTGGAAAATGAAATATCGTAATTTTGGGTGGTATAAACAGATGTTTATTCGTTTGTCCTGTGACCGTTTTATAAATACAAATCAGGTCGTAATTCTTGATAGTGAAGTGTTTATTTTCGATAATTGGGATCAAAATAAATTTTACGAACCAACCGGCGAACCTCGTTGTTTTTATTGGATTCCGAAAAAGAGAAAACCTGACTGGGATTATCAAATGTATCAAGGGGCTGCGTATTTATTACAGTTTTTACCTGAATGTCAAGGAATTATGTCTTACGCTAATTCAGATAGTTTTAAAAGGCATATATCTGGTGTAGTTTTATTTTCTACTAAAAACTTAGCCTATCTATGGCAGAGATTGACGAAAAAAACAGATTTGGAAAAAAATATTGATATGTTGTTTAATCACGAACCTAAATTTGCATTTAGTGACCACGATATGTATGGATTAGGAGTAGATTTTGGTTTATACGATAAAGTTGTTCCAACAAAATTACATAATAACCTTTTAGGTTGGTACGAAGGACATGACGATCTAGATTTTCATAAATTTAAAAAGAATGCTATGTGGAGTATGTGCCAATGTTATAATGATTATCAAAATCCAAATAAATATTTTACCTATATAAAAAAAACAGCTAGTATATTAAAAAAACCATTACCAAAAATAGAATATTGGAATAAAAATGATAGAAAATTAATCAATAATTCTTATTATAATAAAAAAAATGTAAATTATTTTAAAAAATATAAAAAACAACTCGATTATACGCATCGACGCCGTTTCCAAACTATGTTTGAATCTTTACGTTTACTTTATAAGATTAAAAAAAGTGATTTTATTATCGTAGAAACAGGAACATTACGAGATAATAATATTGGAGGCGGTCACTCAACATACAAATTTGCCGAGTTTTGCAGTTTATTTAATGGAATATTATATTCTGTTGATATCTCAAAAGAGGCCATTCATTTTTCACAAGTCGCATGTAGAGACTATTTACCATGGATAAAATATTATGTTTCAGATTCAGTAAAATTTCTAAATAAATTCGATCAAAAGATTGATTTATTGTATTTAGACAGTCTAGATTTTTATAAAGATACTAATAAGCAATCACAAAAAAAACAACTACAGGAAATTAAAACGATTGTCTCTCATCTTTCAGAAAAATGTCTTGTTTTATTAGATGATGCAGGTTTAATTGAAGAAGGAAAAACAAAATTATCAAGTAGTTTTTTAAAAAATCAAGGCTTTAAGTTATTAATTGATGGTTATCAAAGATTGTTTATTAGAAACATAAAAATCAATACAAAACTTGATACAAAAATTTATAATTTAAGAAATTATCAGAAACAATTTGAAAAGGGATTAACTACAGAAAAATCTTTGATTTTTAAAAAAAAGGGTAACATCGGAAAACAAGAACTAATAGATAGCCAAGCTAATGAAATAAAACAACTACAAAGCGATTTAACTAAAATTACTTCAACTAAGTTTTATAAAGTTTGGCAATTTTACTGTCATTATCGTGATAAAGTAAAAGGATATATTCTAAATCTTTTTTCTTAATATTGGTTTTGTTTATAAACATAATAAACTGTTATATATGGTAGATAATTTGGTTTAATGTAATATATTATCAATGTATTTAAATAAAAATATAAAATTTACTAAAATATCTGAAAATAAATTACTGATTTTTATTATTTTTATATTATTATATATTGTCATCCGATCTCTTCATTTTACCGAAGCTCTTAATTTTTCTTTTGACCAAGGTCTAGGATTTACTCGCATTCTTGAAATTTGGAAAAACAAGGAAATTACTTTAGTAGGCCCGGCAAGCTCAGTAACAGCGGATAATAAACAATTATTAATGGGTAGTATTAATTATTATTTTGCTCTTTTATTTGCCATACCTGGAAAATTTGATCCTATTGTATCGTCTTATTTGTATATGCTATTTTCATCTCTCGGAATTATTCCCCTATATCTTGGAATGAGGAAATTAGCCGACCAAAAAGCGGCACTACTAATGGTAGTTATTTACACGTTGTTACCAATGTTTATTGACTTTACCCGTTTCTTTTTTGTACCACTTATAGTTCTTTCAACAATCCTGATATATTTAATGGGTTTATACAAAACAAAACCTAATAATATTCACCTATTTTCTGTGTTTGTTTATATTGGAATTCTTATGCAGATTCATTATCAAATTGCAGTTGTATTATTTATTTTATTTATATACTACTTTATTAAAAATCGTTTTAAAATTAAATCAATTTTGATAATGATTGGGGGGTTTTGTCTGGGTTTTTCCCCAATGATCTTGTTTGAACTTAAAAATCAATTTTATAATTTTCATGTCATTAGAGATTATTTATTTAGTTCAAAACCTCGTAGTGGTACTCCATTTCAATTTCTTCCACATAGATATCTATCTATTAGCATTCTATTGTTTGCACTTATAGGTACTTTTATACGTAAACATATATCATATATTTTGATAATTATTACAACAGTCATTCTTCTTATTTTTGATGCTTATCTCTATTTACCAAAACCTTCTCATGGTTTTGGCATGTCTGACAATTGGAATTATCTGATGGAAAAAAAGGCTTATGAAATAATAAAATCACAAAACATCAAAAACTATAATATCGTCAATCATATATATGATAATCTTTCGGTCGTCATTAAATTTCACCTAAAAAAAGATGGGGTAGAGATGAACTATGATGATTATTATCATAATAATTATTTGTATGTTATAAGTAAAACTAAAGATGTTTTTAACGATCCGGCTTATGAACTTAATACCTTTGTACCCAATCAGTTGATAAAAAATTGGAGATTAAATGATGTATATAATCTATATCTCTTTAAAAGAATTAAACAACAATGAAACAATGGAATAATTGTATCATTTTTTTAATCAATATTGATCTTTCTTTTAATGATATATTTTGGTCTTTTCTTCACTTCCAAAAAAATTTTTGCTAGATACTCGGCTATGATGCTTAAGCTTAGCAATTGAATTCCGCCTAAAAATAAAATCAAAATTACTATCGTTGGTATACCTTGAGGAGAATTGTGGGATACTAAAACCAATATTACGTTGACAATAATAAATACAAAAGAAAAAAACATCACCAAGAAGGCGATTTTCGATATAAATTCGAGAGGCTGAAATGAAAAATTAATAATTATCGTCTTTGCCCACCAAAGTCCGGTTAAGAAATTTTCATTAGATTTTCCATGCTTTCTAAGATCTCTCACATATTCTATTCCTATCTGTTTAAATCCCACATAGGCTCTAAGGCATCTTAGATAATAATCATATTCTTCTATTTTTAATAATTCCTTTACCACTTTCTTATCTATCAGCGAAAAATCTCCGGCATTAAGAGGAATTTTTATATAGGACAGCTTTTGCAATAAGTAATAAAAACTTTTATAAAAAAAGTTCATTAACGGTCCATACCCTTTTCTTGTTTTTCTTATTCCGTATACTACTTCATATCCCTTCTCCCATTTTTCGATAAACTGAGGGATCAGTTCGGGCGGGTCTTGGATATCGCCGTGCAGTAAAACAGAAGCGTCTCCCTTCATATTTTCCAATCCGGCTAAAAAACTTGATTGGGGAGAACCGAAATTGCGGCTCATATAAATAATCTTTACTTTTTTGTTTTTTTTAGCTAAATTATTTAATAACCTCTCGGAACTGTCGGTGGAATCATTATCGACAAAGATGATTTCGTAATCATATGGTTTATTCTTGAAAACGCTGATTATTCTTTTATATATTTCATTTATATTTTCATTCTCGTTATAACAGGCAACAATAACTGAAATAATTTTATTTTTCATATTGACCGATAAATTTATTAATTTTATTACATGTATATCTTAACATTTTCTTATCTATTCCCGGATATACTCCAAGCCAAAAAGCATTATTCATCACCAAATCGGCATTTTTGTGACTGCCGATGATCTTAAATTTGTTCTTTAATTTTAAGTAAGCCGGATGACGGAGCAGATTTCCGGAAAAGATATTTCTTGTCCCGATTTTATTTTCTTCCAGGTACTCTGTCAGTTGATTACGGGTAAAAAGGGAGCCGGGTTTGACTATCAAGGGGAATCCAAAATAACTCACCTCTTTATTTTTATCTTCTTTCATCAGGATAAAATATTTTTTATATTGACTGAAAAATTTAAATAGTTCTTTATAATTCTTTTGCCGCTTTCTGATAAAGCCGGGAAGTTTCTTTAATTGGGCAACGCCGATGGCGGCCTGAAAATCAGTTAATTTTAAGTTATAACCAATCTGGGAATAAATATATTTATGGTCATAACCTTGGGGC
>Ga0208375_1003218_pt1 | contig 14160 bp, 18 predicted proteins | sample RifOxyD1_FD_184038 | JGI IMG/M metagenome (GOLD analysis project Ga0208375, IMG submission 184038) | Soil microbial communities from Rifle, Colorado - Rifle Oxygen_injection D1 (SPAdes) | ecosystem: Environmental > Terrestrial > Deep subsurface > Rock core/Sediment | place: Rifle, Colorado... | reverse complement strand
CACCTACGGGCCACAGATATCGGATTCGACGAAAAGTCGAAGCTGGTACAAAAGTGGTTACGAGGTGGGTCATTTATTTTTTATGCTCATTTGTAGTACTATTGGGTAATGAATACTCCGTTTGAAAAGACAATCCTTCCGAATGGCACACGACTTTTGCTCATTCCTCTCCCAGGAGTTGAAAGTGTTGCAACAAGTGTCATGATAGGTGTTGGGAGCCGGTATGAGGAAAAAACAACGAATGGAATATCGCATTTCCTCGAGCACATGGTGTTTAAAGGAACACAAAAATACCCCACCACGGATGATGTTAATTTTATCGAGCGGTTAGGCGGTTTACAGAATGCATATACCGATATTGACATTACCTGTTACCACAACAAGGTACTTTTTGAGGATTGGAAATCAGGACTGGAAATTAATAAAGAATTAGCCCTTTTTCCGAGACTTGAACAAAAACATATAGAGAAAGAGCGGGATGTTATCTTAGAAGAAATGAAGCGGTATGAGGATGAACCGGCTATGAAAGTTGGAGAAGTGTTTCATCAGATGTTATATCCAACGACAAAATTAGGGATGCGGATTATTGGAGAAGAAAAATCATTAAAAGACGCGGGTGCAACAACACTTCAAACATATCATGATACATGGTATCAACCGGAGCGGATCGTGGTAACGATTGCAGGGAAAATTAACAAATTAACAAATTTACAAATTAACAAAGTAACCAATGATTGGTTTGGTTCAATTCCGTCTAAAAAAACTGGAGAAATAGAACACGTTGTTGAAAAACAAGAACACCCTGAGGTAAAAATTATCACAAAACCAGATGCACAACAGGCGCATATTACCCTTGGCGTTCGGACAATTGCCAGAGGAAGTGAGGATCGGTTTGCATGGAATATTTTTAATTTACTTTTCGGTGTGTCGTTTACTTCCCGGCTTTTTAAAGAAATACGTGAGAAAAGAGGGCTTTGTTATGCTATCCGTTCAAGTTCTGACACGTACGAAGATGTGGGGAACTGGTCTATTTATGCAGGAGTTGCAACGGAAAAGGTTTCTGAGGCGGTACAAGGGATTATGGGAGAACTTGCGAAGGTTGTTGAGCATGGAGTTTCAGATGAAGAAGTAGCTATTGCCATCAAGCGTTTAAAAACGATGATTGCGTTCCGTGCAGAAGACCCTGAGTTTATGAACGAATGGTATGGCCGTCAAGAAATATACCATCAGCCTATTATGACCTTGTCTGATTATGTTGCGCGCATTGAATCGGTCACAAAAAAGGAGATTGATACGATGGTACGAAAATATATCATTCAAAAAACATTGAATCTTGCAGTAGTATGGAATAGAAAAGATACGACAGAAATACTTCCTCTGTTGACGTTGAAATAACTTGTGTATGTTGGATCATGATACGAAAGATGGACTAGCGTCTGGTGATGGGTTTTTGATGGGTGGGTACAAACTTCAATGGGATGATAAAAGTCAGCAGGTGCTCGTGAGTGACAGGCGTGGATCACTTCCTATTGGTATTACCAGTCGAGGAATTGAAGTTTATGATGCGATATTTTCAGCTCGTTCAATGTTAACAAATCCATCATATCGTGGGATATCACTGTGTGAGGTTGGAGCTGGACTTGCAGAATTTGTTCCAGCATTTGCTCGTGTTGCAACTGCGCCAATTCTTGTTATTGATCCGATTAATTATCATACTCTGACGGGATTGTTTCAGGCAAGTTTAAGAGATAAAGGAACGCCCCATTGGGCACATGATGAACTACAGATGTTACAAGAGCGTGCACAAGGATATCTTTCTCCAAAAATAGTACATTGTCCAATGACATTTGATCAAGCATGGACGAGGTATGAAGATAAATTCATTGGACAATTTGATGTTGTTATAGATATTGAAGGCACTGCGTTTTATGGAGATGAAGAAGGAGTGACACAACGAGAGTTTTCGATGCTTCGAATGCCTAAAAGAAGTCCTGTATCAGGACTTGTGAAGATGTAATGATTTTGAATCTGTGATATTTATTCACCCTCTTGTTTCTTTTTAGTATTTTTATTACCATGTGGTGTATATGGGAGAAAAAACAGTTGTTTTGATTAAACCCGATGGGGTGAAAAAGCATATTATTGGCGAGATTATCAAACGGTTCGAGACGCAAGGACTTGTGGTTGTTGGGTTGAAATTTGTACAGCTGACCAAACCCATTCTTGAAATTTGGTATGCACATCACAAAGACAAGCCATTCTTTCCTTCTTTATGTGACCAGATGATGGAAACACCTGTTGTTGCGATGATACTGGAAGGTGATGGCGCGATACAGAAAGTATTTGATATCTGTGGAGTGACGGATCCGGCAGAAGCAGCTGCGGGGACTATACGCAAAGATTTTGGGGTCGATAAACCGCATAATGTGGTCCACCGAAGTGATAGCATAGAGGCAGCGGAAAAAGAAATTGGTTTATTGTTTCCATCAACTGAAATTTTTTCTTTGTAAATATGAAATCAGCAGACCTTAGATCAGGAACAGAATTCTCACAGAAACATGTTGCGTCTAAAATTTTTGTTAAACCAACAGAAGAAACAAACGCTAAACATCGGAGAAAAGCGGAAGAAACTTTAAAAGAATGGAAAAGATTACAACACGAACAAGGAAGTCCTGACAGCATTTTTCGAGATCAATAGTCGTTGATAAGAAGATAAATCTTATACCCGTTTAAATGAATAGGAGATTTGGTTTACAGTATCTTCAAATGACCCGTGTTTTCCAGACGGAAGATGAGTAGCGTGTCTTGGAGTCCCAACAAAAGCATCTTTAATATAGAACATTCCTGCTTCTCGACCGACTTCTGGTAATGCGCTGCAGTTCCAAAGGAGTACCGCGAGAGGAGGATCAGCTTCAGGAGGAAGCGTGACGCGACTGAACCCCTTTGGATTATCTGGTAACCGAAAAGACACGTGTTTGTCACCATCTGATGTATGAAAGATAGTCTCGCCTTCAATTGGACACATAATAAGCCTATAACTTATCTTCTTTAGAAGAATATGTCAAGAGGAATAGTTGTTATTCATTTCCAAATTCATTGTCTCTTTGTTGATGATCTCTTCGCGCTCGGCCTTTTCCTCTGGGCGGAGCAAGCGCGCCACTTCTATCAGATGGTGCATACGCATCAGGTTGTTCATCTTCTATACCAACGAGACGAGGATCGACATGATGTCTCGCTAAAAACGTTTCAACTGTTGGTTGTCCAACAAATCTTCCCATCATTGCTTGTCCGCCTTTAAGTGTCCCATCTTTAGTATATGTTTGAGCAAACATTTGCTGTAGATATTCAATGATATCTGGATTGGTTTCTTCAAAAAGATACGCAAGGCGTAAAAACGTCGACGTATTACGTATCTTTGTTCTTGATTTCAATTTTTGTAGTTGTTCTTGACGTCTTGGCGTTCTATCTTCGGCAAGAGCTGTTGTGATATATAAAATTCTTGACCAAATGTCGTAGCGTGGTTGATCATCTTCAGGATTCATCAGATTAAGTAATTGCTGCATATCTTCAAGTTCACCTTGAGAACGAAACGAATACCGATGTTTTGGTTCTGACATAAGGCTGATAAGATCACCTTGGAAAAAAGCATGGAAGAATGGCTGATCGGTAAGATTTTGATCAATCCGCATTTGAGTTTCGTGTTGTCCTCGTCCTTGTTCTTGATATGGCGCAACCATATGCGTTATTTATATTGAGTTATTTAATAATCTCAAGTTTGCGAAAGATGGGGAGGATGATTTCAAAGGGTAATCCGATGACGTTGGTGTAGGATCCGTCGATTTTGGTCACGAGATCCCATGGTGCTTCGTTTATGGTATAGGCTGCTGCAAAACGGGAAAAATCATAGCGGCTGATATATTGATCGAGTTCTGGACTCGTCATTTTCCGCATCGATACTTTGGTTTTGGAAACAGCATCCCACATTTTTTTCACGGTGAGTCCGTGAAGATACAATACTTTGACTGCTGTGACAAACGTGTGAGTTTTTCCCATGATTTCTTTGACCATCTCCCGCGCTTCTTCCCTGCTTTCGGTTTTTCCGAATGTTTTTTTACCAAGTATTGCCATAGAGTCAGCGGCAATGATAAGAGACCGACTGTCGATAGGAAGGTTAAATACGCGTGGGTTTTTGACGATTTCTTCCGCTTTTGCGAGCGCTCTGCGTTTGATGGTTTTGACTGGATCGACGTCTTTGATGGCATCTTCATCGACATTGGAAACAATGGTTCGAAAAGGAAGCCCAAGTTTCTCCAGAAGCATTTTTCTTCCAATAGACTGGGAAGCTAAGATGATCTGAATTGGTTTTTCCTCAAGAGGAATGTGTTGCGGTTTAAATGATAGGTTCATAATGGCCTATTATACCGCAAAAACACCTCAGTTACTAGGAGGAAAAAGGAGAAACTATGGGTTATTTTTTGGGTATTTGGTCGGGATGGAGAGATTTGAACTCTCGGCCTCGTCGTCCCGAACGACGCGCGCTACCAACTGCGCTACATCCCGTAATCTTATTCTCTCGTTCAATTTTATCACAAATGACTGAGTTAATATTTGGAATATCAATTTTGTTCCAGTTTAATTTCATTATTCTTTTGTGTATACTAAATATATGGTAAAACGTATAGCTATTGCTGAAATTAACAGAATACAGGTTTTAAGATCAAAAGGGTACAGTTTGCCGGAAATCAAAAAAGTTACCTCGATTAGTTACGGCTCCATTTTTCGATATATCCGAGGAATTAAAATTAATCCTGAATTTGATACTCTTTGGCGTGGGAAACGTGGTGGAAGTACGAAAAGGAAATTAATAGCAGAAAAGAAGGCGTTGGAAAAAGCAAATCAAATCGGGTTATCGTTGACGGAAAAAGAAAAAATATTGATTCTTGCAGCCTTATATTGGGGTGAAGGTAGTAAGAAGGATTTTGGACTTAGTAATTCAGATCCAAAATTAATTCAGGTTTTTGTTGATGGTCTAATGAGCGCTCTCCATATTCCTTTAGAAAGAATTCGAGTAAGCGTTCGAATTTATGAAGATCTTGATAGAGATACTTGTTTAGCTTTTTGGTCTTCAATTACTAATAAATCTGTTAAAGAAATGCACACAGATATTCTTCATGGACGTAAAACTGGCAAATTACCTTATGGAATGTGCCGTGTCCGTTTGCTTAAAGGAGGAAATGAGTTAAAATACTTGAAAGCAGTTTATAAGATCATTAGTAATCAAATGTCCCTGTAGCTCAATTGGATAGAGTAGAGGTTTCCTAAACCTCCGATATAGGTTCGATTCCTATCAGGGACGCAATTTTTAGAGGCCCTTCCTGCCGGCAAGAAGGAATTCCTTCTAGCGGCGCAAAAGATGTTAGTCGCGGTCATCTAATAAAAGATCGAGTTGTCTATCAATGAGGTGTTCGTATTTCTCTCTCTGATCACGATATAAATCACCTGGTTTACGAAGTCGTCCTTCAAATTCATCAAGTGAGAGATCCATTGCCTCAGCTGCTAATTCCATTGCTTTATATCTACGTGCTCTGTCAATTCGTATTGCAGCATCTAATCGTGCGATTGCTTCCTCTCTCGTTTCAGCTGGTTTTTTTTCAGGGACGGCCATAAATTATTGGTATTGTATAGAACGAGCGGGTATTGTCAATATAGGAATTACTTTATGTTCACCGCGTACAGGTTCGGGAGGGTGGAAGCGGAAGGGTTAAGATTAGTCAGTATCACGAGTTTGCTGGCATTGGTCCAGGGAGCAACAAATGAGTCCCAGAATGGCCCGGCATAGACTGTTTTTCGATTGGTTCCGTCAAAATCCACAACATCAATTTTGTTATTTCCAGCAGTCAATAATTGTCTGCTTGTTGGGAGCCATTGAAAAACGAGGTCTTTGCTTGCTCCTATGAAATAATTTTTATCTTCCTTGATGTCATAGATATAGAGCGTATTAGGAATAATGTTTCGTTTATCTTCTGTTGCATTTGTTCCAAGAAGCGCAGGGGTAATAATGGTTGGTAGTGCTGCAGCTGCTGTTGCCTCATAGAGAATCTTATTTTCATCAGGAGAAAATGAAATAATCTTCATGGACTCAGTTGCAATTTTCGTAAAATCAGGCGAGAGTGTGAGGAGTTTTTCTTTTTCTTTGGTTTGCTGTTGCAGTTTCCAATCGCTCATTGTTGTTTGTTTTTCAAAAATTGGCTTTGCATACTCATTGAGTTTGTCCGTTTCAAGAAGATATGATGCCGTAACTTTTCCAGAGGGAATATCGAGAAGGAGTTGTTTGGAATCAGGAGACCAGGAAAGGATTGCGTTTGTTGTATCAAGAGCTGTCGCTTTCAAGAGTTGTTTTGCATCACGGTTAAGTCCTAAAGGTTTATCAATAAGCTCAAGGACCCAGACGCCTTCTCGATCTATTTGTTCAGCTCCATTGGTTGCATTTGGTGATCGAGGCATGGTGAATGCGAGTTTTGATCCGTCAGGGGAAAGAACTGGGTTTGCTACACCGCCGGTTGTAATTGCTGAAAGCGATGGATTTGTCGGAAAGAGAACAGCGTGTGTTGATACCACGACTTCTCCTTGGACGCGGATTTTTTTCTCCCAGGATTGATATCCTTCTTTTGAAATACCCAATGTGTACCAGCCGGGTTTGATGGTCACCGTGGTATTGGTTGCCCCAACTTTTTTGTTGTCAATGGTAATGGTTGCACCCGTTGGATCAGAGGTGACACTAACAAGGCCTGTAGAGCCAATTGCTTTCTGTTTTGTGTCAAACCGATAGCCCCTGCCATAGGCAATGATCAGGCCTGAAACAAATAAAATGATACAGATAGTAAGGACGGTTAGAACGGTGTTTTTAAATGCGACCATATATGAATGTGTGGCCTATTATACACGAAAGGTATGATAGAATGGAAATTGTGATGTGGTCTATGTTTAAAAGTAGGCGTATCGGCATTGATTTAGGTACTGCAAACTCCCTTGTGTGGCTTGCGGGTGAGGGAGTGGTTCTTAATGAACCAACAGTAGTTGCTGTGACTGCTGATGACTCCCGGGTTGTTGCGGTTGGTAACGAAGCCAAAGACATGTTGGGCCGAACGCCAGGCAATATTGTGGCGACCCGGCCGATGCGGGATGGCGTGATAGCGGATTACAAAATTACCGAGGCCATGCTTGCGTATTTTATTGACCGGACCGTCGGGAAAAACCGTTTTTTCAAACCAGAAGTCATGATTTGCGTGCCAACTGGTTGTACGCAGGTGGAACGAAGAGCGGTGATGGATGCAACATTGTCAGCAGGAGCCAAAGTCGTGTATCTGATCGAAGAACCCTTAGCATCAGCAATTGGAGCCAAAATCCCCATAGCCCAAGCATCAGGACACATGATTGTGGATATCGGCGGCGGATCCACAGAAGCTGCGGTCATTTCTTTAGGTGGCGTGGTCGTCCACAAAAGCGCACGCGTTGCGGGAAATAAAATTGATGAGGCAATTGCACAGTTTGTGAAAAAAACCTACAACCTGATGATTGGGGAGCGCATGTCAGAGACGATTAAAATGACCATAGGAACTGCTGTTGAAGAAGAACCTCGTACGATCGAGGTTCGAGGCCGTGATGCGGTATCAGGGCTTCCAAGAATGATCACTCTTTCCAGCCGTGAAGTGGTAACAGCCATTATGCCGGTACTTAATCTTATTATTGGCGCAGTGAAATCCGCTCTTGAAGATACACCTCCAGAACTAGCTGCTGACATTATTGATAAGGGCATTATCATGGCAGGTGGCACCAGTACGCTAAGGAATTTGGACAAACTCATGACGCAAGTAACAGGGGTTGTGTGTCATGTTGCGGAGGATCCGCTTCTGTGTGTTGTGCGTGGTACCGGGGTAGCACTAGAAAATATAGAACTCTATAAACGCAGTGTGAGCAAAAAATAAATGCTTCGTATGAAAAAACAACTTCTCGGTGTTAATATCACGATTGATAATAAAGAAACTATTCTTACAGAAGTTCGAAACTATCTTCTTGGAAAATCCAAAAAATTTCCATTTGTCATTGTTACCCCAAATCCTGAACAAATAATGTTAGCACAGAGAGATAAAGAATTTCTGAAGTTGTTAAACAAAGTAGATGTTAGCCTTCCTGACGGTATTGGTATTGTCTGGGCGATGAAAGGAATTGTTTCACGGATCCCAGGAATCGATTTTATGCAGGATCTTGTTCGAATGGCGAATAAAAATAATTGGACAATAGGGTTTGTTGGTGGATGGAATGGGGTGGGGAAAAAAGCGCTGGTAGTGCTTCAATCTTCGTATGTAAATCTTCATGGGTGGGCAATAACACCTGAAGAAACGGATGAACAAAAACTCGCGAAACACATTGTCGATAGTAACACAAGAATTGTTTTTGTTGGCCTCGGCGCTCCAAAACAGGAAGAGTATATTGATATACTAAAAAAACAATGTAAAAAAGTTGTGTTTATGGCGGTGGGAGGTTCATTTGATATGATTGCAGGGGTTACTCCTCGCGCACCAGATTGGATTCAGAAAATTGGGTTAGAATGGTTGTATCGGCTTTTTCGTGAACCCTGGAGGTGGAAGAGACAGTTGGCAATATGGTCTTTTATTGTGCGTGTTGTTCTAGAACGTTTTTAATGGTAGAAAGGTATTGTTGTGCCACTGATTTCCAAAGAAGAGTCGATTGAGTGGTTGTATAATGTGTAATGAGCGAGTTGTGAAATTCTTGATCGCTTTGTATTCGAGTTATTGCCTGTGCTATTGCGGAACCGTTTTTAAATGGTACGAAACAAGCATCCTGAGAAGATAAAATTGAGGTTGCGTAGGCAAATGGAGTAGTAATGATTGGTTTTCCAGCCCCAATAAAAAATGACAACGGACCACTCGCGGTGTAACTTTTGTATATATAGGGAACAATTCCAACATCACAGGTGTGTAGATATGCTGAAAGCCTATCTTGAGATATAAAATTCATATCAAAACGAACATTTTTTTCTAAATGATTATTCTGGACCATTTCGCGCAACGATTTAAAATATTCTTGACTGTCCGCTGATGGTAACGTTGTTCCAGCGTACAAAAAAAACACATTCTTTTTCTTTTTTACTAGTGAATTGATTGCTTGAATTGTATATATTGTTCCTTTATTTGGATGAAAAAATCCAAAACTAAATAGAATGAATGCGTCTTCGGGAAAACAAAATTTTTGCCTCAATTTCAGAATGTCTTCATTCCTTTTCATACTTTTTACTCCGTGGGGAATGATAGAGATTTTATCCTCTTCAAGTCCATATGATACAAGTGTTTTTTTTGCTTGTGGAAGAAATACAATGATGTTGTTGACTGAATCGTAAATTGCTTGAAAAAATTGTTTTCGTTCAATGATGTGATGAGCGTCGTCAGCCACTGGGACGGTGTGAGCGATAAGTATAATTGGTTTTTTGATGCGATGAATGAGTTTGACGATATACTCACCATTTGGGCCTCCATAAGTAGCAAACTCATGTTGAATGATGAGAATTTCAATGGAAGAAGCGTTAATTATTTCTGCGGCGTGGATATAATCTTCAATGCGTTCTTTTTGAATTATGCACAGAAAAGACGAATCAGTTTTAGAAGCGATTGAAGGATCTTCTAAAGCTATTCGTTGTATAATGATATCATTGTTAGATTGCTTTAAAGCATTTTCAAAATCATCAGTGAATTCAGCAATGCCGCTATTAGAAGGAGGAAAAGAAGACAGTAGTCCTATCTGCATGCATTGAGCATATCATACCTATTGTCTATAATAAAAGGTAATGCTCAAAAAGAATGTTGCAACTTCTTCTCGTGTGATACAATATGGTCAATATTCAGTCTCTCCATATACTATGGCTGCCATAAAAACTCCAAAAGATCTTACTCAATTTGTAAAAACTGCTTTAAAGGGAAGAAAGTTTATTGTTGCCATTCAGCGTGAGGCGTATATTCACACAAAATCAGCTTTAGGGATTACGATGGAAAAAACTGCAGGAGGGGCGCACAGCTTGCTTGATGGAATTTTACAGGCAACAGGAGGGACAATGGTCGCACTTGCAGCTGGAGATGCGGATAGTGAGATGGTGGATTCCAATAATCGAGTTATGGTTCCTCCAGAAAAACCTTCATACACTCTCAAACGGGTGTTTATTAAGAAAAAGGAACTTGAGGGATTCTATTACGGATTTGCCAATCAAACGTTGTGGCCATTATGTCATGCAGTATTTGTTAAACCTATTTTTCATAACTCCTGGTGGCAGGATTATGTGGCCGTCAACCAGAAGTTTGCCGATGCAATTGGAGAGGAGCTCGGAGGGGAAGAAGATGGTTTTATTTGGATTAACGATTATCATTTAGGGCTCCTTCCAGCAATGCTCAGGCGCACCTATCCAAAGCTTAAAATTGGTGTTTTTTGGCATATACCCTGGCCAACGTATGAAATCTATCGGATTTGTCCATGGAGAAAAGATATGGTTACTGGACTTTTGGGAGCTGATTTTATCGGATTTCACCGTGGGTACCATGTTGATAATTTTGTTGAATGTGCAAGACGAGATCTTGAAATTATTGTGGATACAGAACCACGGAGCATTACGTATAAAGAACATACAACAAAAATAACTCATGTTCCGGCTGGAATTGATTATTCCGAAATTATGCAGGAGCTCGGCAACAAAAAAACCGCTAAACAGATTATTGAACAAGATTTTGGTTTTACCTACGAAAAACTTGGTATTGGGGTTGACCGAATTGATTATACAAAGGGAATACCAGAACGTTTGAAAATTATTGATCGGTTCTTTGAAAAATATCCGGATTTTCTTGGAAAGTTTACGTACCTTCTCATTGGGGCGCCATCTCGGTTACATATTCCGGCATATAAAGCAATTAATCACGAAATATCAGACCTTGTGGAAAAAATTAATTGGAAATACGGGAACGGAACATGGATTCCAATTCAATATGTAAACAAAATATTACCTCGGGAAAGAATATTTTTGTATTACTATCTTGCTGACATCTGCATGGTGACCTCTTTGGATGATGGAATGAATTTGGTTGCAAAAGAGTATGCGATATGTAATGAATCAGACAAGGGAATGCTTCTTTTATCAAAATTTACCGGTGCAGCAAAGGATATGAAATCCGCAATGCTGATTAACCCATATGATATTGAAGGATCAGCAATTGCCCTGTACCATGCGCTCTCGATGGATCCGAAAGAAAAAGAAAAAAGAAATAAAGAGCTTAAAACCGTTCTTGCGGAAAATAATATTTATTCATGGGGGATGAAATTTATTCAAAATACGATGAGTGAATCTGGGGAGAGATGATGGTGGTGTTTTGATTTGGTTTAGGTTAAAATACAACAATTAATATGAATACTCCATTTCATGAACATAAATTATGGCAGGATGCGTATGTAGCCTTAATGGACATCCATGAGGCGTTTGATTCCCATAAAGAAGGAGAGGAAAAAGAGATCGTAGAACAAGTGTTGGACAGCGCAACGAATTTGGCTGCCAAAATTGCAGATGGTCTGTCCCGACTTGATCGTAGGTTTGGTCGACAAATTTTCATGGATGCAATCGGTATGGTTGCAATTGTGAGAACGCATTTAGCCGTTGCGTGGGGTCGGGGACTGGTCAATGATGACTCTTTTCGAACCCTCGATGGGAAATATGACAGTCTCGCAATAGCACTTCAGAATATCCGATGATAGTGGTAAAATACGAGCATGATCCGATTAGGAATTGTAAACTCCAATTACATTACTATTAATAGACACACGAAAAAAGGTACAGAAATTTTCGATTACATCCTTATTCGTCAATTACAACGTCAATCAAAACGGTATAATCTAAAAATTACTGCTTTTGCCTCAGGAGATTCTGAACTTCCGGTTAAACTCGTAAGTGTTAATGGTAAATCTTCATTGAAGGATCACGACATTGGAGAGAATCATCATAAAACATTTGAACTTGCATTACTTTCCAAAGCGTTCAGCATGCAGAATGAGTTTGATATCTATCATGTTAATATTGGAAATGGTGATGTTGTTCTGCCGTTTGCGCCATTTATTAATAGACCCATTCTTGTGACTATGCATGGAAGTTTTGTTGAAGAGAAATATAACAAAAAATATTTATCACTATTTAACAATCTTAAAAATGTTTACTTCGTGTCTCTCTCCTCTGTTCAAAGGCAACCACTTCCTCATTTAAATTATATCGATACGATTCCTCATGGAATTGACATAAAACGACATTGGAAATTTGATGAATCTGGGGGAAACCATATGGTATGGGCGGGACGTGCTATCGAAGAAAAAGGTATTGATGGACTTCTGCAAATTGTGAGAAAAGTAAAAAGAACACTTGATCTCTTTCCGTTAATTAAAGAAGATTCTCCAAAATGGATTAAAGATTTTTCTGAGAATCCTTCTCGATCAATCAAGTTCTTCAACGTGTATAAAGCTCTCAACCGTCAGGAATTGTCTAGGAAATATCAAAAGAGCAAGTTATTTCTTTTTCCTATTTGTTGGGAAGAGCCATTTGGTCTCGTTTTAATAGAAGCAATGGCAAGCGGAGCACCCGTTATTGCTTATGCTCGAGGTTCAGTACCTGAAGTTGTTGAAGATGGAATAACGGGATTTATTGTTAATCCGTCTCAAAATGAAATAAAAGGTGATTTTATTATTAAAAAAACAGGTATTGACGGTTTTTGTGAGGCCATTGAACGAATGTATGCGATGCCTGAGGATGAATATCGGCAAATGCGTCTTGCATGTCGACAAAAAGTTGAAAAATGTTTTACTGTTCAAAAAATGGGAAAACGGTATATAGAAACATATAAAAAAGTCATTGCCGATTGGAAAAAGAAGAATACGGGTAAGAAGATTGAGTAAATTTTTCCTACTTGATACTTTCTACTTTATCCCTAATACTTACTTTATGGACATTATTCCTGGTATTGGAGAGCTGGATCCCAAAGAACTCGCACGAAAAATTGCGCTCGTTGTGCCGTATACCGACTGGATACAACTGGATATTGCAGATAACACATTGGTATCAAGCAAAACGTTTACTGATTTTACAGCCTTGGAAAACATTCTCAAACCGCTTCAGACAGTAGGAAAACATGCAGAAGCACATCTTCTTGTTGCCGATCCTGTACAACTGGTTAAATCAGTAAGTCTTGCGGGGTTTGGACGGGTGACTGCGCAGATTGAATGCAATGACCCGCGGGAGTTTTTAGCTGAGGCAAGAAGTTATGAAATGGAAGTGGGACTGGCAATTGGGGCAGATACTGAGATTGATGTCATCGAACCGTTTTTGGAAGAACTGGATTATGTACTTATTATGACCGGGGAACTTGATAGCACCAAGCATATCTTTCAACCGGAAACTGTTGAGAAAATTAAAACCATTCATCGCAATTTACCCGATCTTGCGATTGCTTGCGAAGTGGGAATCACGTCTGAAACCATTAAACTCGTCGCCGATGCAGGAGCCTCGCGGGTTGTCGTAGGAAGCTATTTGTTTAAAAACGAACAGGGAATTGCAGAAGCAATTGAATCACTTCATTATTAATTTTCTTTTCCATCACAGCCGTGAATGTGATGAGGAAACAATCTTCCATCAGGATACATCGTCGCATTGCAACCACATTCAAGTATTATTTTTGTTTGAAACTCGGGTCGTGTAGGTGGCCGCATTCTTTTCTTTTTCTCGGTTTTTTTTGGTTGAGCAGATGATTGTTCAGGCATTGCCCAACCGGGAAATGCTGATTGTAACGAAGCATCTATATGTGTTGTACCTCCTCGTTTTCCATTTCTGGCAGCGAGATGGTGTTCAAATAGCGAAGATGGTTGGAAAAACGGTTTGTCCTGCACCGCTTCTGGAGGGGCAAATGATTCGCGCGATTCACCACGAAACATTACTTATAATATACTCCTTTTGTCAATTATTCAGAAGATGTTGTTTTTGAAGACTGAGTATTGGAAATTATTTCGATTGCCTTTGATGTTCCGATGCGGGTGACGCCGGCACTAATAAATTCAACAGCTTCCTTATAC
>Ga0208375_1003217_pt1 | contig 14160 bp, 13 predicted proteins | sample RifOxyD1_FD_184038 | JGI IMG/M metagenome (GOLD analysis project Ga0208375, IMG submission 184038) | Soil microbial communities from Rifle, Colorado - Rifle Oxygen_injection D1 (SPAdes) | ecosystem: Environmental > Terrestrial > Deep subsurface > Rock core/Sediment | place: Rifle, Colorado... | reverse complement strand
ACATTCCTAACCACATCGCCAATTGAGACAAGACTTATTTTTTCGTCTCCAAAAATTTCAGTAAAAATCTGAGAGTATGTTCCCTTACCTGAATTTTTCTTACCAATTAAATAGGCAACAAAGGTGTTTTCATCTAGATATTTTTTAATTATTTTGATTTCATTTCCAGCTTTAGCCACAAAATATTTTTTTCTGCCCTCAGGGGAATTAAGATCAAACTTTTTATTTAATCCTTTGATTTTTGTACCAATTACTGGAAATTCTAAACCTTTCATTTTATTATCTCCCCCACCAATCCTCTTTGGAGTCCATCTAGTTTAACTAGTACTACTGTTTTTTCCATCATATTATTTATTTAACCGTACAAATTCAGTATGTCTTTCGCTAGGATCAAATTTGTACCTGTCACCAGATCTGGTCATAACATCAACAACTGCATATCCTCGCTGGTTTCTTGAAATCCCCACCTTAGGAGAATTACCTAAAATCCTAGTCATTGACAACTTTGGATATTTTTTGTTGTAATATTCTTCCATAAACAGACCTGTAAGTAAAGCTTGTTGATCAAATCCACCACCACCAACTTCAACACCATCTTTCTTGTTTGAAAAAAAACTTTCTAATCCATATCTATCAAGTTTTCCTGGATCTTTAACCATTTCTTGATATCTTGTATCATTAATTGGTATCAGAAAACTCGCCATTTCAGGTATCCTTGATAATACTCCCTTCTCCGATTTAACAAGCGGGTGAACGTATTTTTCAATAAAGTCACGTAGTTTTAATTGTTTACCAATGGAAGTATCTACAAAAGTACGAATTCCATCTCTACCTTCCCAAATACCGCCTTCAATTGATGTTCCTTTATCTATAATAAATCTTTTAGATTCTAAATCTTTTGATGGTTCCATATTATTTAATTATTTTATCAAATTCTTCACTATTTTTATAAGGACCAATTATTGAGAGGTTCAATCTTTCGGGAACAAATAGTCTTTTAGCTTCAAAATGTACTTCATCTAGAGTTACACTATCTATTTCTGTAAAGACTTCATCTGGGGTTAATACTTTTTTACTAAAGAGTTCCTGATCTCCAAAAAAACTATTTACATCACTTGTATCCTCTAAAGCTAAGGCTAAATGACCTTTTAAAAATTCTTTTGCTTTAGTAAGTTCTTTCCTTGTTACTGGAGATTGATTGTTAGTTATTTTAGTGTGTTCATCTAACATCACTTTAACCGCCTCAACAGCTTTTGATACATCTAGACCAGCATAAGTACCAAGATAACCAATGTCAGAATATCTATCCATTGAAGTTCTGACTGCATAGGCTAAGCCTCTTCTTTCTCTGACTTCTATAAACATTCTTGAAGACATTCCCCCACCTAAAACAGCAGAAAGGATTGTTTGTGCGTATTTTCCTTTGTATTCTTTACCATCTGCCAAAAACCCTAAAATTATATGTGTTTGCTCTTTCTTTTTGCCATGAAGTTTTACTTTTGGAGTTAATTGATGATTTTTGATTCCATCAGATTTAATAAATGTTTGTTTAGTTGAAAGTTTAGAAAAATATTTAGTAGCAAGTTTACTAATTTCTTCCTTCTTTACCCCACCTGCTACTGTCACTATTATATTTTCTGAATTATAAAAATTATCTCTATAATTAGTAAAGTCTTCTCTTTTCATCCCTAAGACACTCTTTTCAGTTCCTGAGATATCCATTCCTAAGGTTGTTCCAGAATAGATAAGTTCTTCAAAAACATCTCCTATCTTCATCATTGGAGTATCTTCATACATTCTTATTTCTTCAATTATTGTTCCTTTTTCGCGTTCAATCTCTTTTTTATCTAAAATTGGATTAATAATCATGTCTGAAAGAACATCAAAAGCAACTTCTGTGTCACTTGCACGGCACTTAACGTAATAGTTTGTGTATTCTTTACCTGTTCCTGCATTAAATTCCCCGCCAATCCCGTCAATAACTTCAGAAATCTCTTTAGCTGTTGGCCTTTTACTACTACCCTTAAAACCCATATGTTCCAAAAAATGACTAATCCCATTATTCTTTTTTGTTTCATTTCTTGATCCTGTTTTAACCCAAACAGTAACTGTAGCTGAAGGAACGGAAGGCATGGGGATTGTTATAACTCTAAGACCGTTTGCTAGTATCGACTTGCTATATTGCATCAAAGTATTCTAACATTATTGATATGAGCAAGGTAGTACAAAGTTTTGAGTCCAAAGAATTAAAAAAAAGATCATGGTCTGTTAGACTAGCAGACGACTTAACTTCAACCTTTGGTAGTATTGCTTTTTTAAGTTTAAACGTTGTGGTTTTTATAACTTGGATTTTAATAAACACCGGAAAAATATCGAATGTCACTGTTTTTGATCCGTTTCCCTTTCCTTTAATGACTACTATTGTCTCACTTGAAGCCATAATACTAACTTTAATTGTCTTAATGAGCCAGAATAGACAAAGTTTTATAAGTAGCCTTAGAGAAGAAATTGATATGCAGGTAAACATTGCTTCTGAAAAAGAAATTACAAAAATACTTCAGATCTTAACAAAAATTGCAGATAAACAAGGAATTAAGTTAGAAGACAAAGAACTTACTGAAATGTTAAAGGAAATAGAGGTAAGCTATATTGAAAGAAAACTTGAAGAACAACTTCTGGAAAAACCAAATTCAACTATAAAAACTATAGTTGATGAAATGGGCCAAAAACTAGAAAAAACTACATCTTAACTGGCGATTTGATTCCCAAAAGATTAAGGCCATTTTTAAGTACTTGCCCAGTTCCTTTAGTCAAAAGTATTCTAAATTCTTCGCTCTCAGAACCTATTATCTTATGTTTGTTATAAAAAGTATTGAATTTAGAGGCTAAATCATACAAATATGTACATAAAATGTTGGGTGAGTAATTTTTGGCTGCATCAGCAATTATCTCTTGAAATTGGGATAATTTGCGTAAAATTAATAACTCCTCATTATTTAAATTAATTAAGGAATTAGATTTTTTTAACTTCTTAACTTTAGAGATTAGGCTTTGTGTTCTGGCAAATGTATATTGAATATATGGTCCACTATTTCCCTCCATTGCAAACATCTTTTCCCAGTCAAAATTGATATTTGTCAACGGGTGATGGGAAAGGTCAAAATATTTAATTGCACCAATACCAACCTGTTCTGCTGTTTTTTGATCCTTATTTCCAAGCTCCTTTGCTCTATTTATAGCCTCGTCCAAGACGTCTTCAAGTCTGACTGTTTTTCCAGCCCTAGTTGACATCTTCTTTCCATCCATCAAGAAAAGCCCATGCCCAACATGAACTCTTTGTCCTTCTTTAAACCAGCCTAAAATTTTCTCAATCTCAAATAACTGTCTAAAATAAAGTGATTGTTCATTACCAACTTCGTTTACAATAAGGCTTGGATCATATTTTTCCAATCTAAACTTATCAGTTGCCAAGTCTCTTGTGTGATATAAAGTTGCCCCATCTTTCTTTAGAATCATGGCAGGAGGATATTTATCCTCTTCAAAAAAAACTAATTTTGCGCCCTCTTCCCCAACCTTTAACAACTTATTTTTTTCTAATTCCTTAATAACAGAAGTCATTCTGGTTTCAAAAAAAGATTCACCTAAACCTTTTCCATTATTAAAACCTTCATAAAATTTAATATCTAAAAGACCATATATTTTTTCAAACTCAATCCACGACCAATCTACACATTTTTTCCACAATCTTTTAGCTTCAACATCTCCATCTTCCAGTTTTTTAAACCAGGACCTTGCTTCATCTTCTAATTTTTCATCTTCCTTAGAAGCTTCATGAAATTTAACATACAGCCTCGTTAATTCCTCAACTTGGTCCTTACTTTTTTCTATTTCAGATTCATCTCCCCATTTTTTAATAGCACAAATTACTTTTCCAAACTGAGTTCCCCAATCTCCTAAATGGTTATCTCTTAACACTTTATATCCCACAGCTTCCATCAAATTGGCAATTGAATCACCAATAACAGTTGACCTTAAATGTCCTACCCCGAAAGGTTTGGCAATATTTGGAGAAGAATACTCGACAATAACTAATTTGTTTTTGCCAATATCCGATTGCCCAGATTTTTCTTTTTTACCATCAATCTGTATCAAATTATCTATCAATATATCTTTTTTTAACCAAAAATTGATGAATCCTGGTCCAGCAATCTCAACTTTGTCAAAAAATTTTCTGATTACCCCATCTTTTAAAAGTTTTGTGATAATTTCCTGTGCATATTCGTGAGGAGTTTTGTATTTTGTTTTTGATGTTTGTAATTTATTATTCCCAAACGAGGTCATTGCAACATTTGAACTGTAATCTCCAAATTGTTCCTCTGACACAAAATCAACTTGTAGATTACTAACTCCAGTGACCTTTTCCAGAACTTTTTTGATTTCTTCCTTAATCATTAATCTATTTTAACACACCTTCTCATAAACCTTTCTCGCTTTTCTTACTTAATTAATTTTATTTATTGTAAATTGCCCTAATCCGTTAGTAATTAACTCAATATTTCCCAATTCATCTGTACGAAGTGTTTTAACATTAACAATCTTTAACATCTCAATAATTGTTGGGTCTGGATGACCATAACCATTTTTACCAACAGAGATTACCGCCACCTTAGGCTTGAGCACATCAAGTAGCTTCTTAGACAAACCGTTCCTCGAACCATGATGATTTACTTTGATATAGTCTATGTTTTGTATTTTAGTATTTTCTGAAATCCCATCACTGGCTTGATTTTCTACATCTGCCATAAAAATAGCCTCAAACTGTCCATATCTTAAGAGAGACACTACGGCATCATTATTTGCATTCCTGTCTTGAGTCCCGTCTGGTGGGTAAAGTATATCTAAATATATCATACCTAACCTAATAACCATACCTTTATGTAAGGTAATACCCTCTACCCCCTTACCCCCCACCAACTTCTCTAGCACTTGATAACCTTGACTGCTAGATTTGACATTATATTGACCAAATTTCAATACTTTATAAGTTTTAAAGACATCGATTAAACCACCATAATGATCTTCCTGGGGATGTGTCAAAATAACCAGTTCTATTTGTCTATCCCAAAAAGGCATATAGTTACCCAGACAATCTAAAACTTTATTACTAGGTCCTCCGTCTATTAGTATCTGACTGGTTTTTCTTTGTATTAAAATTGCATCTCCCTGACCCACATCACAGGCAATAATATGCAAATTGGAATCAGTTACAAAGACTGAAAGCCAAACAGTGATAGCTATTGAAAATAGCAATGTAATTAATTTATTCATCCAAATATTTTAATAATTTCCACAAACCACCAGAGAAATGGAAATGCTATAAGAAGAATTAGTCTTCCTACTAACGGCACAATCAAGCCTATTATCCCCCCAAGAGCTCCCAAGATCATAACATAGGAAACTGTCCATAGAATTAAAGCGTTGATAACAGGAGAAAGAATATTAAACGCTCCGAACGTCGCGTAGATTATTGGGGCAACGCCTATTTGTGCTGCAAGCGAAGTTGATAGCCCTTCCCTTAATATATTGGGTACAAATGCTAACTTTGCATTAATTATTTTTTGAAACAACATTAATGACAGCGTAGCCACAAACGACAAGATAAACCCTAAGTCTGTTATCCAGAGAGGCTTAACTAAAAGCATTATGACTGCAGAATAGATTAGTAATCTGTACGAACCAACAAGTCTTCCTTTACTCTGTGCCAAGAAGGCAATACTTCCCATTATTCCAGCTCTAATAATAGGTGCATCAAACCCAGAAAGAACAACATATACAAAAATTCCCGCAATGGTTATGAAAACCGCAAGTTTGCGTTTAAAAAAATAAGTTAGGATCGAAATCAAAAATGAAGCAACCATTGTTACGTTTGTTCCAGATGCTACAACAACATGGGCAGTCCCAGTCTGTTTTAATTTGTCCCAAAAACTAGAAGGCATGTTTTTAGAACCTATTGTTATTCCAGCCACAAGGCTTGCATATGGTTCTGGTAGGCTTGATTTATAAAATAAAATTAACTTTTGCCTTAATCCATATAGTAATTTGTTGCTTTCTTCAATTTTTATAAGTTTTGGATTTTTTAAAACATAACCTGTTGCTAGTTTATTACCGTCAACAGTTCCTGTTACAATAATTGTATCGCCGTAATTAATTTCCGGATATTTTGGTAAATAAATTTTAAGTCCTTGAAGAGTTAAATATTGTTGTCTTTCGTAAACTATTGGTTCTGTATAAACTCTTGAAGTTATTTTTACAAAATCACCATTTTTATACTTTGGGATTTCTGAAAAATATCTAAAAAAGATTATTAGAATTAATAAAGAAAAACCGATAAGTTGAAACCCTAGAGAATTAATTCGTAATGTCATTTTTTATTTTATCAAAGACTTTTTGGCTAATTGCTCCCTTAGACACTAATTCTTCCAGATTTGAGTAAGGTCTGTGTTCAATGATGTTTTGGGCGTAAACAGGACCAATTCCAACTAATAACTCCAGTCCTTTTTGGTCAGAAGTGTTAATATTTACTAGTCCACCACTATCAGCCCCTAAAACACCTTGATCTAGTTTGATACCACCAGAATCTTTAGCACTTATTTCATCCGAGTGATATATGTAAATCTTTTGTCCATCAATTAGTTTTGCTGCTCTGTTGATATTTTTTTCCACCCAATTTCTACTAGCATCTTGTGATAATCCTCCGGAAATTATTAATAAATCATCAATTCTTGACCCAAAAGGTAATCTATAAACTCCTGGTTTAATAACGGCACCAGCAATTTCGACAACCACCTCCGAATTGTTGTCTTGGGGTTCTGTAACATTATTTAACACCTCTACTTTATCACCAGGAGAAAAGATGTCTGTTTTATAAAGGAGTACTCCAAAACCTATTAAGATAAGTCCAAGAAGAAAAAATATTATAAGTTTCTGGTTTATATCAAAAAACTTCTGCACTTTAATTAGTTATAACACAGGAAAACTTAGGAATCTATCCTCAAGGAAATTTACTATAAGTTGACTTCAGGTAATGACAATGGTATTATGACGACTTCATGAAAGATAGGCTCAAGACACATTATAAAACTCCACCAACAAGACAGGCTGCATCGACAGTCGGGGCCGTAGAACCAACGAGTTTTGCGCTAGTTGCCCTAGCTGTATCCCAAATCCTCAAGGATTACCAGGTTGTGGTGAAGGTGTTCCAACTGGTTGTCTAGTACAAGCGGGAGATATAACGAACGAACACATTTTGTCTCACGCACCTCTTAAGTGCCTTAAGAGACAACAAAATTAATTAATTTACCAGGCACAAATATTTCTTTTTTGATCTCTTTATTTTCAAGCCATCTTGTTATTTTTTCATCTTTTTGAGCCTGTTTAATCACAAATTCTTTATCGACAGCTTTTCCACTTTCTACAGTTATTTCTCCCCTTACTTTTCCATTGATCTGAACCACTAAGATTAAATTATCTTTCTTTAGGTATTTCTCATCATATTTTGGCCAACAAGATAAATGAATTGATTTCTTTTCATTAAAGTAAGTTCTCCACAGCTCTTCTGTCACATGTGGAGCAAATGGAGCCAGAAGTTGAACCAATATTTTTAATGTTTTTTCGTCAGCGCCTTTTTCCTCAATTGTGTTAACAAGCTCCATAATCCCCGCTATTGAGGTGTTATATTTAAATAGTTTGATATCTTCTGTTACCTTTTTAATTACCTGGTGTGTTTTAGAGTAAACAACCGTCAAATCTTCCTTTGAGAGCTTAAGTTTCTTGTCAAAAAGCGATAAAACCCTTCTTAAAAATCTATTCATCCCCTCTATCCCACTATCTCTAAAATCAGGAGATCCATCCATTGGACCCATAAAAGTAACATATAGTCTTAATGTGTCTGCTCCATACTTGTCTATGTATATGTCTGGATTAACTACATTGCCACGAGATTTACTCATCTTGGCACCATCTTTAATCATTAATCCATGAGCAAAAAATCTAGGGAATGGCTCATCATGGTCTAGATAACCCCCATCATGAAGTACCATATTTACAAATCTGGCATACATCAAGTGAAGTACTGAATGCTCTGCACCTCCAAAATAAAGGTTAACAGGTAACCAAACTTTAGATATTTCACTGTCAAAAGGCATCTTAATAGAACTTTCTGCACCAACAGAAGGGTATCTTAAAAAGTACCAAGAGGAGTCAACAAAAGTATCCATAACATCAGTCTCACGTGTTGCTTCTCCGTTACACTTAGGGCATTTGGTATTAAAAAACTCAGGATGATTAGCTAGTGGTCCCCTTCCGGTTCCTTCCGGTTTATAATCTTTAATATTAGGTAGTAATACCGGTAAATCTTTTTCAGGAACTGGTTGCCAACCACATTTTGAACAATTAATCATCGGTATTGGATCTCCCCAGTATCTTTGCCTACTTACTAACCAGTCTCTTAAATGATAATTTGTGTAATCCTTTCCAATATTATTATTCTTAGGTTCTAAATCTACTATATCAATTTGATATTTTTTGGCAAATTCCATATCTCTTTGGTCATGTGCAGGAACACCCATTACTATGCCCGTTCCATAATTAGGTGCTACATAATTAGTCTTCCAAATTGGAATTTTCCTGTCATCAAGTGGGCTAATTGCATATTTGCCACTAAATTCTCCTTTCTTTTCTCTTGATCCTTCTTCGTACATTTCTGAAGTTGCTAGAAATGTAACAGCATTTAGAGTATCTGGTCTTGTGGTAAAGACTTCTATATCCTTCCCATCTTCTGTTTTAAACTTAATAATTCTTCCCTTAGATTTTCCAATCCATTCTTTTTGAGCAATTTTAACTCTACTACTCCAGTCTATTTTATCTAGACCCTCAAGAAGTCTATCAGCATAGTCTGTAATTTTGAAAAACCACTGATCCAAATCTTTTTTCTCTACAATTGTTCCGCATCTCTCACAAACATTTACATTTTCCTCAGAAACCACATTTCCATCTTTATCTTTGGCTTCTTTACCTGCCTGTTTTGGTGACATAACTTGTTCATCTGCAAGGACTGTTTTACAAGAAGGGCAAAAATTAACTTCTGCTTTTTTTCTGTAAGCTAAACCTGCCTTAAACATCTCTGTAAACAACCACTGTGTCCATCTGTAGTATTCCGGATCAGAGGTAGTCACTGTTCTAGTCCAATCATATCCATGACCTAAACTTTTAAATTGGTCTTCATAATGCTTAATTGTTCTATCAAGCATTGTTTTTGGATGTTCCCCCGTTTTAAAAGCATAATTTTCAGGATGGATTCCAAATGAGTCATAGCCCATTGGTTGAAAAACTTTTTTTCCATTCATTCTCATAAATCTGCCATAAATGTCAGAACCGGTAGAAGAAAAGGCATGTCCTGCATGAAGACCTTCTGCTGAAGGGTAAGGAAACATAAATAAATTGTAAAATTTGTCTTTTTTAGACGTATTTTTGATATCTGGAGTGTAAAGTTTTTCCTTTTCCCATGTTTCTTGCCATTTCTTCTCTATTTCTTTGTGTTTGTAACTAATCATATTTGTATTTTAACCCAAAACTAACTAAACTGAAACCATGCTTTATATTCTTGGTCTAATCATAATACTTTATACCACTTCCCATTTTCTGTTTCGCAAGAATAGTACTTATTTGCATGTTCGAAAATGGATTGATCTTGCAACTATTATAGTCACTTCCGTTCTTGTAATTGTCTGGGTGGAAGTCTTTCATTACTCATTCCTTTTTATAATTTACTTTTTTGCATCACTTGGGATAATAATCTATCTTATAAATCGTTTAAGAAAGCTCGAGACAAAGAAGGTAAAGGCAGAAGAAGTTATAAAGGTACTTAAAACTGAAGAGAAAATATTGGAAAATGAAATACAAGGACGGGATGATGAAATACAAGTACTCCAAAATGAAAAAAGTTCTTAAGTTATTATTTACTATATTTTTTCTTGTTCTTCTTCCTTTGCCTATAAATGCACAGGAAAGAATTGAATCACCCAATTACCGTATCCAATTTCCAAATCTAAACTCAGGTGCAGGAATTCCCACTTCTACAAACTACAGACTTGACAGTACAATAGGTCAAAGCGTTGCAGGAAGGTTTACGTCAGCTGGGTACATAGCAAGGGCAGGTTTTCAATACATTCATTCAATTATTCCTTTCAGTTTTTCCATTAGCGATATCCAAAAAAACTTTGGAGTATTAACTCCCGGTACCCCATCCACTTCTTCCTCTACTATTATAGTATCCGCGGGAGGAGCTGGAGGTTATTCTGTTAAAGCCTACGAAAATAATCCCTTAAAAACTTCAGACGGTAGCGATACAATTATCGATACTCTTTGTGATACAACATGTTCTGAAACTACAGCTGCGGCTTGGACACTCGGAACAAAATATGGTTTTGGATTTAACATGGACGGAGACGATGTCCCCGCCGATTTTACCGATACTACCTACTTTAGACAATTTTCGGATGCAAGTAGCTTGGAATCTCCAGCAACAATTATGACATCAGCTAATGTAGGAACAGCAAGAACTGCAACTATTACCTATAAAATAAATGTTAGTTCTGTCCAACCAGCAGGAATATATCAGAATAAAATTACTTTTATAGCCGTACCGTCATATTAAAATGAGAAAAATACAATCAGGAATATTTATTATTCCACTTCTACTATTCACGATCTTTCCTTTTGTGTTTGCTAAAGGTGTAATTGCACAAGCGATTAGTCTTTCTGTTTCTCCCCCTCTTTTTGAACTTATGATTCAACCTGGAAAAGAAGTTAAACAAATCTTTACTCTAACCAATTTAGGTGGAGATACTACAATAACCCCCAAGATTATCTATTTTGAACCAGCAGATGATATAGGTAATATCAACTTAACAGAAGACTTGGGCCCTGATTGGGTTATGTATGATAAAATTCCATTTAACTTAAAGGGTCAAGAAAAATTTGATTTTGAGGTAAGCTTTTCCCCGTCGACCGACGCTCCTGAAATTGATCACTTTTTAACCATAATCTTTGAGACGAGTGAATCTGTCGATTTGCTTAATCAAAATTCTTCTAACTTTAAATCTCAAATTGGTGCAAATATATTACTAACAATCTCAAAAGATGGCAATCCAAAAAAATCTGCAGAGATTATTGATTTTGTTGCACCTAAAGTAATAGATTCATTGTTTGGCAAGATTAGTTACCAGATTAAACTTAAAAATACCGGAAACTCATATTGGAAACCTAACGGAAAAATTATTGTAAATGACGAGATTATCAACATTGCTCCGCAGAATATTCTTTCAGGATATTCAAGAAATATAAGTTGTATTAATGACCAAACACTAGCAAGTTGTGACCTAAAAGATAGATTTTACTTAGGAAAAATCACTGCGAAATTGGAATTTTCAATAGATGAAGATCCAAAAATCTATCAAAAAGAAGCCGTTTCGTATTCATTTCCGTTCTCAATTATAGGTTTTTTAATTTTCCTCTTGACAACAATAAAAACAAAGCTCATATTTAAGCTATGGCCAAGAAAAAGGCACTAACATTATCTTTAGTAATAGTTCTTGTAGCGCTGGGTTATTATTTTGTAAAACCAATTAAAAAAACCCATTCGGCGAACTTTACTGCAGCTTCAGCAACTCTTTCTAATGCAAGATTTTCATATAGAGCAGGTGTTACCTCAGGAACAACAGGAACATCAGTAGTTAACATTGATGGATCAGCAAATGCTGATAATGATACTGATCATTTATTTCCTAAAGACGTTGTTTGTATTACAAATGCAACAGAAGATGGTTGTACAGGAAGTGTTACTTATACAGTTGCTAACATAGTTGATACTGATACTTTCAATACTACTGGAGCACTTGGAGCAACACTTCTTGCAACTGATTATGTTGTTGCTACTCAATCAGGTAGTCTTGCTATTTCCTTTACAACAACTACTGAAGTACCTATTGGAGGAACTCTTCTTATTACAATCCCCGCCGCCAAAAGTGGAACCGGAAATGCAAATGACGGTATACCTGATACAGCAGCTACTACTGCAAATAACGGTTTTGATTTAAAGAGTATTGTTGCGGGAGATGTAAGTGTATCTGATATCACGGGATGTACTCAAGCAGGATGGGGAGCAGCAACAGTAACTGCGGGAGATGGATCGTCAACAAATCACACAATCTCGTTTACAAGAGCAACAGCAACTTGTGCAGCCAGTAAAGCTATTACCGTAACCATTGATAGTACACCTGGAATTATCAATCCAGCTCCTCTTACTACCCATACACAAGGGCAAGCCGATTCTTATCAGATCAATATCAAAACAAGAGATGGTGGAGCCAATACTCTTGATCAGTCCGATGTAGTAGTTGCCCCAGTTGAAGGAGTTTTTATCTCAGCCACAGTTGATGAAACACTTTCATTTACCGTAGCCGGTGTTACAAGTGACTCTGGTAGTTATTGTGGCATCACAAGAACAGCATCTTCCCCTGACACCACAGCAATGTCTGTTCCTTGGGGAACACTTTCTGCAACTTATCTGGCCGCAACTCACAACACAAATCAACAACTTACTGTTTCAACCAATTCAACCGCTGGATATAAAGTATATGCAGAGGAAAACGATCAAATGGGTAAAGACGGTGTAGTGTGTACTGGAGCCACAGCAGGTGAAGCTAACGATTGTATTCAGGATACAACTTGTGGAGCCACACCTTGTACCCATGTAACTTTAAGGGATTGGACAACCGATCCAGCTAGTTATCCAGGTCTTGGTTATTCTCTTGAAGATGTATCAGGAGCTGGAACTGATGCCTATTTTGAATGGGATGACAGCGCTGCCGCATTTAATGCCAAGCAATTTGCTGATCAAGAAGCAACTGAGGCAAGGGCAGATGCTGGTGCAGAGTTAATGTCAAACACTGGTCCAGTTGCCGCTTCAAGTGTCTATGTTTGTTATAGAATAGATATTACCGCTACACAACCAGCTGGATATTACTATAATAAAGTAAAGTACACAGCAGTACCGACTTTTTAAAAAAATATGAAAAAAATACTTGCCCTAATCATATCTTTAAGTGTAATTACGATCTTTGCAGTTAATGTTAAGGCACAGGACAGGATTCCTTTGGTAGTTGCTCCTGCAAGACAAAATGTTGCATTAGATGCAGGTGAGACTCAAAATCTATCCATTAGATTCTTTAATGAATCAAATGTACCAGTTTCTGGAAACATAAGAGCAATTAACTTCTATGTCACGGGGAAAGATGGCTCCCCCGTCTTACTTGAGAATGAAGATAATGACTGGATCAAGTTGCCATTTAGTAAAGCAACAATTCCAGCAGGTGATGTCTTAAGAGTAAATTTTAAAGTGACAGTGCCTAAAGATACTCAACCAGGAGGAAGGTATGTCGCCATTATGTTCGAGCAAACAGGACAAATTCCTGAATCTCAGCTTGATAACGAAGGTGTACAAGCAATTTCTTCAAGGATTGTAGGACTCTTGTCAATTAGGATTAATGGTTCTGTATATGAATCAGCCTTCGTAGATACATTTAAAGTTCCTACATTCTTAGAATTTGGACCAATCCCAGTTTACTTTGAGATTTTAAACAAAGGCGGACTTCATATTACTCCTATCGGACAATTAACACTTACCAATTGGTTTGGCAAAGAAGTTGATAATGTAACTTTGGAATCTAAAAACATATTCCCTAACGCCAAAAGAACATATGAAGGTTCACTAGGCAAGACTTGGATGTTTGGTAGATACATTGCAAGCCTCACAGCCTCCTACGGTGATCAAGGAAAAGCCTTAACTATTAATCAATTTGTTTGGGTAGTTCCAATTACTTTGATCCTAATCATCGTCCTTGGATTGATAATCATATCTATGGGTGTAGTACTTATAGTCAAGAAGTTTAAGGCAAAGCAAGTCAAGTTGGAAGAAAAATTGGAAGAAGAGATAACAGAACTTGAAACACTTAAAGATAAATTCAAAGATAAGTTACCTAAATAAGTTTTATTAAACTCCAGTTTTTAGATATCGACTAATTATCTTTTTATTACCTTTCT
>Ga0208375_1003207_pt1 | contig 14185 bp, 14 predicted proteins | sample RifOxyD1_FD_184038 | JGI IMG/M metagenome (GOLD analysis project Ga0208375, IMG submission 184038) | Soil microbial communities from Rifle, Colorado - Rifle Oxygen_injection D1 (SPAdes) | ecosystem: Environmental > Terrestrial > Deep subsurface > Rock core/Sediment | place: Rifle, Colorado... | reverse complement strand
ACCAAAAAATTTCCTTTCTTTTTTATACGGCTCCTCCCCAAACCCCTCCGCCGCAAGGCGAAAAAATATGGCAAGGAAATTTTTGGTTTGCTTCGCCACTTCGTCCTCCTAAAAACTCCGTTTCAATCCCCGTTAGATATCGAGGGCTTTCCACTACGCTTTTATCGTTCTCGTGGCGACCCGAGGCGCTACGCGTATACAGAGCGTGTGGTAGCTCTAGGGTTCGCTCACACACTCCAGCACCTCCGCACAGCTCGCTCACGGGCTAACGCCCGTTCGCGCGAGCTGCTGCGCTGCTTCCGTGTGTGAGCTCGGTGGCTTTGTTCGAGTTCGTAGTTTAGTCTAAGGTGGAAAAAAGTTCATTGAAACTATTCCTTATTTCATCATCTGTGGAATTATTAAAGACCAGTTCAAAATCAGCGTCCTTAAATTTATGAGCGTTTTTCCCAAACTGCGCTACAAATTCTTTTTTACAATAAGTTCTAAAATCGTTTAAATTACCAAAATCTGATGGATTTTTAGGATTTTTACCAGCCAACCTCAGAAGTAGGTGCTCCGAGTTGTGTTCTATAAATTGAATGATGTCGCCATCTTGCGTTATCAATGTTTCTATTGCAGAAGTGTCATCTATGTCTTTATCAAGAAAGTAAAATAACCTTTGACCTGCATATTTTTCCTTAATCAAAATATGTTTGGTTTTGAAATGTGCGACATTGCTTACCCCATCTAATTTACCCTGAGAGACTATTTGATTACCATTTTTTATAATTTCAACTTTGTTACTAAATTTAATACTAGAACCATCAAAAAGCACCCTGAATTTATTTTTAGTTAGATAAGCAAACAGATTAAACTCCGTAGTACCCTCACTTAGAAGTAGGTAATATACATTAAAACCTTTTTTATTCCCCATAGGTTTTAAAGTATATTATTTATAATTCTATTAAAATCTATAGTGTCAGGCACTCCACCCAATGAACCAAGACGATATACTCTTTTTACATTATCCCTCTCTCTAACATCGTAGTCAGACACCTTACTTATAGTGATACCATCACTTTTCTTTTCTAGAATATGAGCTTGATTATTTTGCAATAAATCAAAAGTTTCGTGGTTATGGGAAGAGAAGAATATTTGAGCATCGTGCTTGTTAATATCCTTGTCTTTAAAGAGGTTTAACATCGCAATCTCCATATCTGGATGGTAGTATTTGCTCGTCTCATCGTAAACAACAATGCCTCCGTTCTTTATAATTTTGAGAATATCGCTAATATAAGCTACAAGCTCTCGTGTACCCGCAGAAAGCTCCATAATACCAAGATTCTTATAGAAGTTGGTATATTTAGCTTCGTAAGTGAAGGAAAAAGACTTATTTATAGGGTTATTATCGGAACCCTTTTTGATAATAAGACTCTCAAACGAAGGTTCGAAGTATTTTACCACTGAATTAACAGCCTCAAGTTTTTCTCCTTGAGTATTGATATCGTTAAGATAATTGATCGCAAAAGCAACTAATCCATTTATATTATTTTGCCCCATCTGAACAGACCTCTTGTCTGTAATAAAACAAATTTTATTTTTTATATCCTTAAGCTCAGAAACACCAATTTCAGCTTTAAGGTTGCTGAATACTGATATGTCGGAAGTTTCGTCTAAGAGAACCGAAAGGAAGGAAGATTTTTTAGGAGCGATTATATTCTCTGCCATAACATCAGCAACCTTTTTCTCAATATGCTCTCCGAAAGAAACTTTGTGGTCATTCCTACTGAATATCTTTTTGTTGTTCTTGTATAAGACTTCTTCTGAAATTTCTTTACCGTCATTTACAATAGAAACAAGATAGTTATATTTATTGTCTCCAAATATAAAATCCATCTCCAATACTGTTGGTTTGTCTTTTGCATCAAGACTAAAGTTGGGAAACGCAATTATGGTTTCTTCCTTTATTCCATTAGGATTTGTTACAAAATCCTGCTGTTTCGAAAGCATAATCCTGATTACAACATCAATCACATTTAACACCGTACTCTTACCAGAAGCATTGGAACCATAAAAACCAGAAATGAGTGATATTCTCTCCTTTCCTTTATTCACATACCCAACTTTCTCTTTCTCTCCACCCTCAGTGAAATCTACTTCAATAGGCTCTTTGACCCCGTAAAAGTTACTGGCTTTAATTCTTGTTATTAACATAATTTTACTAAAAGTGACAGTTTTTTGTAATAATGTATGGATATTGTATTCTATTCTACTATAAAAGTCAAGTATTTTGCCAGAAAAACGGCAATTTATATTATGAATACAGATTGAAGCCAGTTTTAGTTGATGACTCGGTCACCTAAACCTGATTCACGCTCATTCAAAGCGCATTTTGTTCGGTTATCCATTTCCGCACGAATGTTAACAGATTACTGAGACACCAGATATGTAAGGTGTAAGACCATCAGGGTTAAGAGTTCTCTCATAATTTATTCTAAAGTTTCTTCGCACACCTCGAGGCCCCAATCAGGGTCGTATTTACAATTTTTACCACACTCATAATCAAACTCATTTCCTGTCTGGTTGCGACGCACTGCCTCAGAGTCAATCCAGTCTCTACATTGTTCAAGAGAGTTTACAATAGGTCCGTAAGTATATTCTGTGAGATTGGTATAGTCAGGATAATAAACTGGCTGATATGTGTCGGACTGGAATAAAGAAAACACACCCCAGACGATTAGTCCAAGGACTAGTATGTTCATTAATGATCCTGGCGTCGATTTCATAAATTAATCCAATTCTTCTGCGGACATCTCAATTACATCATTCATATTTTCTCAAAGCTAAGAGGCTTACGTTAAAACAATAGAAATCTTAGTACAGCCGCAGTTATTATTGCACCAACCAAACCAACTAAGGCTTTTCTGTTTATTTGAGGTTTGTACCAAGGAATCATTTTTTCATCCTCAGTTTTTTTCTGTCTTTTAAGTGCGTATAGGCATATTAAACTAAATACAATTAGTGCAATAATGAGATCAAATAATTCTTTATCCATACAAATTTTTTATTACTAAGTACCAAACACTTCCATATTAAGTATTCTACCAAGTGACTCAATCTCTCCTACAACTGAACCTGTTGGAATACCAAGTAGGCAATCATTATCAACAAGAATTGCCGCACCACCTGAGTTTCCGTGGTCAATTTTTGCTGAGGTAGTGAAGTATGGATAGTCTATACCTGAGATGATACCTTCCGTTACTGTAAGGCTATCAGCTCCAATTCCTGGATAACCAAGGATTAAAATTTCATCGCCAAGTTCAGGAGTAATATTTTCTTTGTAGCAGGCTTTGTCATTCTTTTGTAAAGAACGTGTAAACTCTGATTCTGTCAATATAATTTGTGCAACATCAAGCGTCGAGTGTGGAATTATTTGTGTACTTACATCATAGTAAATACCTGGTATGTCTATAGAACAGCCACTCAATACACCCCCGTACATATTTTCAACTGCATGTTTATTTGTCATGCCGCGCACGCCACCATCAGTGAATTTATGGACATATACTGAGGCTGTTTGTATTGGAATGTTTTCTCCGCCAACAATGGAGTAACAAGTAAGAAAGCCGACTTGCTTTGACCACTTTTTTATAAGGTCTGATTTGGATTGCGTGTATGACCCAGTAGAAAATCGACTTGTTTCTGATGAGGTCACATCCGAGAGAGTGATTTTATTTATATAACCAAAAGTATTGTCTGCTAGAGTAAGCTTTATCCACTCAGGCAATTCTTCAATGGATGTATAAGGAAGTTCAATTTTTGTGTCTTTACTGTAAGTGGTTATGATGTCACAAGTTGTCGAAGCGCATTTTCTTATATTTGCTACTGAGCTCACGTAGAAAGTTTTAGTGGTTGTTGTGATTTGTGAGTTTGTTTCTTGGCTAGGTTCAACATTCTGAACTTTTTGGAAAGAATATATAGAAAAAATTACCGCACCGATGGTGATAATAAACATCCAGATGAACATTATGTCTTTGCTAGAGTATTGATTTTTTTGTTTACTGTTACTCATATCTTTCTCCATATCTACGAAGTCCAGTTTTTACCTTGCTCAATTTGAATAATTTTTCCGTCAGTTTCTTTGTAACGAACCATATTCCCATAACCAGACATCTCTCTACTGTAATAATGCCTACCCATTCACTTTTATCAGTACCAAAAGTTAAATAGTTAACGATGTTTTCGTACTCCCTCATTCCGTCTAGAGTAAACTTTTCTGCCGTTTTCTTTTCGCCCGAAAAAAAGAGTTGATCTACCGGCACGTATATTCCTTATAAGCCCATTGAATTTAGGAGTAAAAAAGAGAAGTTTAATTGGCCAAAAAATTACAAATAATATTGCAACGAAGTAATTTTTATTCCTTATGTACTTAGGCATATTCCACCAGTCAACTTGTGGTTTTGGCCCATGGGAAATAATTGCAGCGTATTCTTCTACTCTCCAAAAACGAATACGCCAAAAAGCCAGTTTCATATATTTGCGAAAATCCCACAAAACAAGTATGAATCCTACTGCAAGGTATATATAAAGGTATGGCATGCTATTTTTTATTTTACAAAATAATCAAGTGGTTTCTTGTAAATCTTTGCAAATTCAGACAACTCTAAGGCATCAACACTACGCTCACCTCGCTCTATTTTAGAAATATAAGCTTGTGGTTTTTTGAGCTTTTCTCCAACCTCAACCTGAGTAAAACCAGCTTCAATACGAGCTTGGCGAAGCTTTTTGAGAAGTTGTTGATACTTTGGTTGATATTTCTTGGACATAACTATACTAACACGGTATAGTCTGGAATAGAATATACCAGTTTGGTATAATTCAGAGTACGGTGGCAAAAGCTCGCAATACCCAAAAATTTCCTTGCCATATTTTTTCGCCTTGCGGCGGAGGGGTTTGGGGAGGAGCCGTATAAAAAAGAAAGGAAATTTTTTGGTTTGCTGCGTGTGTAGCGATAGCGGAGCACGCACCCGAGGCGCGTATCAGCACCACCACGCACCCCAATGCGTACGATTCAGTTCAAAGCCACCACGCGCTCCGCGCGTTGCTAGTTCTGTTCAAAGTAAGTTCGAGCGAGGGTTAGTATTTCTTCACGCGTACAAAAACGAGCATTCACATTTGTGGATGCCGTTTTTGTTGCGTGAGCCCACCAGTAAACCTGCCGGTGGCAGATTTACGTGGGAATCGAAAAGCGGTTTGAGATAGTTTGAGAACGAAGTGAATCAAAATATCCAAACGCTACACCGTTCCTGTAAGGAAAGATTCCCGGTGGGATCACATCGGTATAACAAAAATCACCCTTTCTTAAGGAAGGGTGATTTTTTTATAGCAAGCCAACTGCTTGGCTTGCGGACCGATGTGATGGCCGCAGTCATGTTTTGGCTATTCCTAATGCCAAAACAGCCGAGGCGGGTGAGAAATGGGATGGGACCCATTTCGCAAGACCTTGCCCACTAGCTTTGGAACGTTAGCGGAAAAGTAGCAACAAGGTGTACAGAATCTGTAAGATTCGAAAACACTTAGTAGATTATGAGCAGAGCAAAATAATATACTTAGTGATTCGTGACCACAAGGAGTACAAAAACGAGCACTCATTTTTGTGGGTGCCGTTTTTATTTTTGCAAGCATGGGGTTTGCTTGTTGGTTATTGTGACACAAACGGAATTATATTTTTTCCTATCGGAAAGTGTATAAAAAACGGGCGGACTTATTCAGATATTTGTTTAGGGTAATATTATGTACTATAATTAAGCATATAGATATGAATATACTCAAACCCGAACAACAACTGAGTGATGCAAGTGCTAATTTTAGTATATCTAATAACAAAAAAAAATTGGTGGGATTAGGGGCATTGTTTATTTTGATTATGATGATCGCTGTGTCAATATTTTTTTATTTTAGAGGAGCAACCCTTTCTCGTAGCGAGCCAACAAACAACAATGATTATGCCCAAAAAGAACAGGAAAATACCAATGATGTTAGTCAGAATAATAAGACAAGTAAGTTTTTTGAGAATAACGGGAAGATGTATCTACAAGATACCAATAATCTTTCTTTAAGGAACCCACTTCTTTTTGAAAAGGCGGATCCTTTGACGTTTAGGTACATTACCAAATTTACCGGTTTTGATGATAAATACCTACATTTTGCAGAGTATGATTCCAACCAGAAAACTTATGTTGCGGTTAGCATTGAACTTTCAAGCACGGAGCTGGAAATGTTAAGAATATTTGACCCGAATGTACCGATCACTATTAAGTGGACAGAGCCAAACAATATAGATTCGAAGGTACTTTTATTCAGTGGAATATCGGAAAGCTTACTCAGGGCTATTGATAGATCACTAGTAACACTTAGTACACCCACTGGTGAGCTTGCCCGGGTGATATTAAAAGGAACCAATCAAGAGCGCAGTATCCACTCAACCGGTAATTCACTGCTTATATTTACAGAGAAAGCTACCTATCAAGCCAAACCCAACGAACCGGTAAAGGAAATTCTGGATTTAGGACAGAAATATACATCCTATCGATCAGGAGATAATATTTTTTATTACTTCCAAAATAGTTCAAATGCTCAAACGATTTACTCTTATGACCTGGAAAATCAAGAAACTAAAGAAGTTTATGTTTTTACTGACAGATTTATAACAGATTCCAGCCGCCTTTTGTTAAGCTCTGATGGAAACTTTTTAGCGATAAGGGTGTCAAAGGAAAGTCATGGAGACAATGAACCGGAAGCTAGTGATATTGTATTGATTGATGTCAACAACGGTAGTGCCACTATTGTGGCTGAAAGTAATTTAACACCAATCGCCTTATCAAGAGACAACTCAAAAATCTTTGCTATTAGTGTACCGTACGAAGGTGCGCTAGCCAGTAAGCTACAATACTTCATTAAAAATGCTAATGGTTTATGGCAACAGGAACCAATAGAAATAGACACAGCTGGAATAGTCGGACAGTGGATTACCTCTCCGCAGAGTAACTATATGGCATTTACAGCCGAAACAAATTCAGCAGTGATTCCTTGTGAGCTTGGTCTCGAAATCCAGAAAACCAAAAACGCTTTAAGGATACTTAATTTATCGACATTATCAGTCTCCACCCTTGAGACTGGATTCCCCCTTGATAACTACACGATAGGTTATTGGCAGTCTGATGAAAGTGGATTTTATTTCATAAAAAATACCTACGCTCTCGCTAAGGGTGAAAGTCCGTTTTTTGAATGTAATAATAAGATGAATGCTAATGACAATGTTATTTTTTCAGAAAAAGGGAAACCACAATTTATTCAAATACCGAGATAATTACACCGAACGTAATTCATTCAACAGTTAATATGGTCAGTCAGAATTAAAGAACCAAAAGTGGTCTCTTCATTTTTGATGTCTGAAGATGGCGTTGAAGTTCCCGCCATAGCCACTGCCGTGTCTACACACTTATCAAACTGACCGTTGGCGCTATCAAGCAACTGTAACTATGGACGGATTGATCCGAATCACCACTAGGGATATCGCTGACCAATAACAAAAATAGCAACATCTCCATCGGCCACCAATACCACGAAATCTTTGGCAGAACCCAAGTATACGATATACTTAATCTAGATGAAAAAATATCTTTGGTATGGAGTGACGATAATATTAATATTCACCGCAGTGATTGTTACGGCTACTATTTTAGATAGTGAACATTCTTCATTTAATACTTCCTTCGAAGGAAACACTACTACTGCCACCCCAACGCCAGAAGAGTCAACTCTACCTACTCCTAAGCCACCAAGAGTCGTCCCTCCACCCTCTTCTACAACGAAGTGTTTTATCGGCGGGTGTAGCAGTCAATTGTGTACCAGTGAGCCAAGTATGATCTCTACCTGTGAATACAAAGCAGAATACGCCTGTTATCAAAAAGCCACTTGTGAGGTTCAGCCATCTGGAGCTTGTGGTTGGACACCCACATCCGAGCTCAATGCTTGTTTGGCCAATCCACCAGACATTATGTAGTTGATCGTAGGGGGTGATGTTAGAATTTTATTTAGGTTTTATTCATCCGTACACATTCCCTGCTTCTAAGTACACACTCTCTCTTCGTACTTAGGAAGAGAAGTTATTGGTTGTTAGGAGTGGAATTATTTTCAAGTAAGAATCCTCCGGCCTGGTGATCCCACAGACGTTGATAAACACCACCGAAATGGCTAAGAGTTTCGTGTGTACCATCTTCAACAATTTTCCCGTTTTCGAAAACTATAATTCTGTCCATTTCGCGCAGAGTCGATAAACGATGAGCAATTGCCACCACCGTTTTCCCAGTCATAAGGACATGGAGAGCTTTCTGGATTTCTACCTCACTTTCACTATCGAGGGCTGAAGTCGCTTCGTCGAGCAGTAGAATTGGTGTGTCTTTGAGCATGGCCCGCGCTATCGCCACTCGCTGTTTCTGACCTCCAGAAAGTTTGATACCTCTCTCTCCAACCAAAGTGTTATATCCTTCTGGTAATTGCGAAATGAAATCATGGGCTTGAGCTTTTTTGGCCACTTCAATAATTTCCTCGTCCGTTGCGTCTAGTTTGCCATAGGCAATATTCTCGCGAATAGTACGGTGGAACAGTGATGGCTCTTGTGGTACAACCGAAATATTAGAGCGTAGTGAATCCTGAGTTACTTCATGAATGGCCTGTCCGTCTATTGAAATATTACCTGAATTCAAATCAAATTGTCGCAGTAGAAGTGAAACAAAGGTAGTCTTACCAGCCCCCGAAGGGCCGACCAAACCAACTCGTTGACCAGCTTTTATAGTTAAATCAAAATCCCTGAAGACAGTATTTTCTTGAAACTTGAAAGTAACATTATTCCAAACAATTGTTCCCTCCGTAACAGAAAGTGTTTTAGCATTCTCAATATCCACAATCTCAAATGGCAAAAGAAGTTCGGCAAATCCTTCTTTAATTTCGCCAAATGTTCTAGCAGTACTATTAAATGCCCGACCAATGAAGATCAGAGTGCCCGATATTTGAGAGATCAAGGCCGCTACCAAGACGAATTCACCAGTAGTAATTTCAGCCGCACTCCAACGCCCCACCAATACATAGAACATTGCAAAACTAAAAAGGAATATAATTACTCCATTCACAAAAAGCATAAATTCCGTTCGTCGCCATGAAGACACTCCTGCACTACGCAGATTCATCGTCAATTCTGCAATATGTTTTTGTTCATCTGGAGTCCGCGAGTATTGTCTAGTGGCCGAAATATTTGAAATAATATCAATCATACTGGCATGGAGTTTTGATCCTGCTTCAGCTTGCAAATATGACAACTTTTGCTTTTTTGGTGCCAGTTTTTTATTTGCAATGATCAAACAAACAGCTAGGGCGACAAAAATTACCGCCGATAGCACGTCCACCATAATAATAAAAACCAACGTCACCAAAAAGGAAACTAAGGAGTTGATATAAGTCCACAAAATCTCCGGAATAAGATCATCTACCCCTTCAACAATATTCCTAATTTTACTGTGTATAGACCCAGCAAAACGATTACTAAAATAGTTGTGACTGTGCTTCAGCGTGTGCTGAAATAAATAATCATAACCTTCTTTACGCGTCCGGTTTGCCCACTGCATACCCGTTAGTCCACTTAGACGAAACGATAGACCGATAATTAACATTGAAACCGGAAATAGCAGTCCCCACAGCATAGCTCTTGAAGTGTCACCCGCCTCTACCGCATCGATAATAAGCTTAAATAAATAACTGACCGACTGTTCTAGTGTGGCGGCAACAATAACCACTAACATCGCAGAAATGGCCCACCACTTATGAGGTTTTGTAACAAATTTAATATACTGAAATGCCGTTGAAAACGGCAAATCATTCGCTTTTGATATTTCTTGTGGTTGTTTTTTCATATTAAAAATTGCATGGCTTAAATATCCAGCAAAAGAGCATTGTTCTTAATATAGACGTAATTAAAGCCAAAACCTTTCTTTGGTGTGTTTATGTTGCTAATTTAGCATTAAATTTCCACACCACATAGATATATTGAAGAAACTTTTATATACTATTGATTATGGAAAAAGGATTGGAATCTAATAAATTTAACCCTAGTGATTATGAAGACTCACCTTTTTATATTTTACTAAAAAAGTTACCAACAGAAATTGCAAAGAAGGCAATGGTTTATGCTGAAAATAACAATTTAAATGATGATGAAATTACTTCTTACTTAAAGGAAATTGTGTCTTCTCGCAAAGAAGCAATGACATCGTCTGAAATTAGTGACCCAAATATAAAAGAAGTGTTTAAGGGGGATGAAGCTGAGTTATTCAAATCACTAGAAACCACTGTTTTTTATAATCTAGACAATTACCTCGGTACTGGTATGACGGCCAAGGTTAAACTGTATCAGACAAAAAAAGAACTGGGTGACACAGAAACTGAAATTAAAATGGCTATAAAGTACGTTATGACTCCAACAGCTAAAACCATTTCTGCCGAGCAAGAACACAACGTTATAATGGAAGTTGAACGTATTCGCATGGTCGAAAAGGCAGAAAGCTCATTCCCGAATCGCTCTAGGTATATACGCGTACCTCACCCTTTTTTGTACCACAGAACTGAGGACTTACAGCTTTATGGTATGGAATGTATCGACGGTATGACACTCGAACAAACAAACCAAGAAGGTATGTTTTATAATGAAATGAAAGAGTCACTCAAAAACTCACCCCTAGCAAAGGTATCATTAGAGGAACTTGACGGTTACATAAAACGTTTTTTTGACACAATGCATGAATTTTGTCTTCATGGTGATATTAAGCCCAAGAATATTATGGTTAGCCGAGACGGCGTGATTTACATAATAGATTTTGGGCAATCAGTAATGAGTAATAACATACCAGCGGGTTCAGAAGAAGCTTTTGAAAACCTAAAATTAGACGAGATTAAGGGCGTACAATCTGCAGTAAAAACAATGATTAGAAAAATATTTGAAAATTAGTTTTCTAGATATCAAAACCAAAAAATAGATCAACAAAACTATTGCGTCACCATGCTTTTGTCGTTAATGAGAATGAGAAGACTAAACCATCTATCAGACAGGCGTCATTGTTAATAACGTGAAGAAATAAATAAGTTCTGTAACTTCCGTTGTCATATATTTATAATATTGTATACTCTCAACACAAGCGAGATTAGCTCAGCTGGTAGAGCGTCCGCATGACATGCGGAAGGTCACAGGTTCAAGCCCTGTATCTCGCACAAATGGAACCTCTAAAAAACATTGTTGTTATCTACCATGCCGACTGCCCGGACGGCTTTGGGGCGGCTTATGCGGCTTGGAAGAAGTTTGGCGACACTGCTAGCTATATTCCCCGCCCGATGCCGGCTCCACTGCCAGAAGGTCTCATAAATAAAACTCTTTACATCATCGACTACAGTTACGACAAAGCCACACTCGAACGACTTACGGCGGCCAATACCTCTGTCATGGTAATCGACCATCACCAAACAGCCAAAGACGCAGTCACCTCCTTTCCACAAAATATTTTTGATATCAATCACTCGGGGGCTGTACTGGCTTGGCAATATTTTCATCCCGATACTGAAGTGCCGACCATTCTTAAGTATGTTGAGGACCATGATCTCTGGCGCTTTGCATTGCCGGAAAATCGAGAATTTGGGGTTTCTCTCCACCAAGAACCACGTACTTTTGAGCGTTGGGACGAGCTGACTTTCGAGCTACAAGAAGAAGATAGACTAATCAAATTCATTGCGCGCGGGTCACTCCTAGCTAAATTTGAAGACAAACTTATTGCAGACTTACTTAAGAACCGCGAACGAGTTATTTTTGAAGGACATGAGGTCTGGGCTATTAACGAAGGTTTCTATCGTTCGGTCTTGGGTAATCAACTAGCGGAACTAAATGAAGCTGAGGGTGGAATTGCGCTTGGAATTGTTTATTATCGTAAAGACAGGATGGTTCGGGCTTCACTGCGAAGTAGCGGTGATGTCGATGTCGCCACCATGGCCGAAAAATACGGCGGAGGAGGCCACAAAAACGCCGCTAGTATAAAGGTAAAATCCTTTAGAGATTTGCCCTTTGAGTTTTTGGAGTAAGGTTATCCAGACAGTCAGTTTGGTCAAACTTTTGCACCAAAAATCTCGTGTTATACTTTCAGTATATGGAAAAAATAGTAAATCAATCAGCGGTAGAAAACATAGCTCAATTTGAAGGAGTTACAATAGAGCTTGGGGATGGAGAAGATACTACCCCTGAGCAACCAACCATGTCTCGAAGAGGGTTTTTGTCTGGAATAATTGCTGCTGGTGTAGTCTCAATCACACCAGGAAGCGTAGAAGCCCAAAGCTATCAGGAACAACTTAATCGAGCTACTCGTAGAGCACTGGAAGATGATTTTGGTCTACCGGCAGATATGATAGAACCAATGATGGAAAGACTTCAAGAAGCTGTCCGACTAAGTAGAGGACAGGAAATGATTTTTTCTCGCGTACCTGCTGGTGCAGTCATGAATTTTCGAGTAGCTTTAGAGATTGATGGTTCACGACGGTATAACGGGCAAACATTAGAAGAACTTCTTGTAGCTCCAATCAGATACGGAATTAACTAAATTTATAATTTAAAATATAACTCTGGAAATCAGCGTCCGTTTTGGTCGTTCTTTGTTGTTTTATATTGATTGTGTATAGTAGTACCACTATGCGAATTTTAGCTATCGAAACCTCCTGCGACGAGACGGCGGTGAGTATTATTGAGGCGGTGGGAGAATTCCCCACCGCCACCTACCAGATATTAGGCAATGCTTTATTTTCCCAAGTTGATATTCACAAAGAATTTGGTGGGGTTTTTCCTATGGTGACCAAGCGCGAACATGCCAAAACCCTTGTTCCGATGTTGGAGCAAGCTCTTACCGAAGCTGAGTTATTGGAGAATACACCAACCGTGCTCAATGATACTCAAACTGAAATGATTATTTCTCGACTTGAACGTGAAGATGGGTTAGCTGGCACATTGCTAGAATTTCTCAAATCACACGAACTACCAGAGATTGACCTCATTACTGTCACTTCCGGCCCAGGACTTGAGCCGGCGCTGTGGGTCGGCATTAGTTTTGCTAAAGCGCTGGCGGTTGTTCTTGATTGTCCAGTTGTACCAGTTAATCATATGGAGGGGCATATTTTGGCTGCACTATATAATGTAGTTGATGATGATGCCCTAGCACCAATTGCTTTTCCAGCTATTGCTCTCCTAATTTCTGGTGGACACACCGAACTAATCTTAATGAAAGATTGGGCACAGTATGAAAAAATCGGTGCCACTCGTGATGATGCGGTCGGTGAAGCATTTGATAAGGTAGCTAGACTGATGGGTCTGTTGTATCCGGGTGGGCCGGAGATTGGACGCCGGGCTGACCTTGCTCGCACGGCGTCGCTCCCGCCATACAAAGATAAACTCCCCCGACCGATGATTGGTTCTGATGATTATGACTTCTCTTTTTCTGGCCTCAAGACTGCCGTCAGATATGCCATCGATGGCAAAGAAATGACCGAGGAAGAAAAAAATGCCATGTCACGTGATTTTGAGGATGCTGTCACTGAAGTCCTGATTAAGAAAACTACTCGGGCTATTGATAATTTTGGTGCCCAAACATTAATTATTGGTGGTGGTGTTAGTGCTAATAATTTTATCCGGCGTTCGTTTGAAACCGAGCTTCTCGCTAGTCACCCAGATGTAGAAATCTACCTTCCCCACCGAAACTTATCAACCGACAACAGCATCATGATTGCTCTCGCCGGTCACGCCCAAGTTGCCGGTGGTCGCACCGGAGGCGCCTTGGCACTCATGCGCGCTGATGGCAATCGGTCGTTGTAATTACAATATTTGAAACCTCTACTAATTAAATCACTTTTGAGATTAGGTTAATCTTTTTAAATACCTTGGATTGCCACGTCATTCAGCTATCGCTCCACTCCTTGCAAAGACGATGGTGGTGTGGATTGCCACGTCACTCACTTGCGAGCTCGTTCCTCGACTATAGACCCCCTCCCTTAATTAAAATAACCCCAACATCTAACCCCAATCAGTCAGTTACTCTTCAATTAACCACTCTTTCCATCCTTGGTGCGT